>ENA-OSET01001556-OSET01001556.1-sediment-metagenome-genome-assembly--contig:-NODE-1556-length-23686-cov-13.162353_pt1 | contig 23686 bp, 22 predicted proteins | sample MGYA00237882_ERZ534229 | MGnify/ENA primary metagenome ERZ534229 (study PRJEB26408, sample SAMN06266212) | sediment metagenome | isolation source: Hudson Canyon methane seep mesocosm | place... | reverse complement strand
TTATTACGATGGTGACGGCTTAACCAAAAACATCGAAGAAGCTTACGTTTGGTATAGAGTCGCTCAATGTTCTGGCAGCCATAATTTAATGCGCTCTTGAAACAACGCTACTGATGCTCAAGCGGATCCATAACAAAAGTGGCCTTCTGTTAGTATCTCAACTGCCCGCCTTGTCTTTACGTTTTTGATGCATAGTCAATTAACTTGGATGTTGACGGAGCGTTTCCAGCAGGAAAAACAGAATAGAAAAATGTCACTCGCTCTTGTGCCTCATAAACAATCTCTGTATCGCGTGGTATCCATAGCACATCACCTGCCCTGGCATTATATACTTCATCTCCAACCCGTAATGTGAACTGTCCATCAAGAATGTAGATGATTTCATCGTAGGTTATATTCCAAGGGATGCTGCAATCTTCAAATACTCCGATACCACCACCCAACTCCTTGGAAAAAGATGTATTTACCAAGCCAATGGTTTTCATGCCATTTACTGGTTCTAGATCGAGGTCTTCTTTACGAAATAGTTTTGTTCCAGATATATTGCCTTTCCTTGTAAACATAATTATCCACCTCCAATATTAATTACATTAAATGGAAAAGAGTCAGATTGATCAACAATCCTTATAGTTGCTCTCTAAGCAACGGCTAGACATATCCTGTGCTTTGGATATGTCAGCTGGAGTCATTTGTTTAGCTAGTTTATCTTTATTCTTAGAGGCTATTTCGCTGCCGTTAAAAGCACCTAAATTCCACCACATATACGCACGTCGATTGTCTGTGAGAACACCAGATCCAGTAACGTACATCACCCCCAAGTTAAGTTGAGCAGAAGCATACCCCTGCTCAGCCGCTTTGGTGTACCACTTCACTGCGGTCTTGTCGTTCTCTAAGACACCTTGGCCATTTTTGTACATCACCCCCCAGATTATATTGAGCAGAAGTATCTCCTTGCTCAGCCAAAGGAGTCCACTCTGCTAGAGCAGCTTTATAATCGCCAGATTTGTATGCCTTAAGCCCCTTATCAAAATCAGCGGCAACTACAACTCCACTACTGAGTAGCATTGAAAAGACCAAGCCTAAGGTTACTAATAACTTGTTTATCCGCATCCACATATCCTCGTTCTAACGACAATTCTTAGTAAATAGGATACAAGAATGCTTCTAGGAATTGTTCTGATAGTTGTAGTGCTCAAGTAAAGGTATTTTTGATGGATCTATAGATTAGGAAAAGTTCCTATAAGTTAGGAGGTATGCTGTTAACTAAAGCCTGAGAAGCATACGGCTAGTTGGGCTTATATGTTGGTCGTTTAAGGACTGAGCCAATGAATTTATAAGGAGAGCAACATGTCTATAGCAAGAATAACTACAGCAGTTTTTAGTTCACAGCAGGCGGCAGATAAAGTGGTGCAGGCAGTAGCCACAAACGCTGGCAATATGTTTCCTTCCGTGGAGCAACTGATAGGCATCCAAAGCGATGGCAATACGTTGGTATCTGTGGGGATCTATGCGAATCAGCAGGATATGGAGAAGGCCGACGCAGAAAAGGATAAGGTGATGTCCAATCCAGACATTGTTTCCATAGAAACTGTGGTCGGAAATGTGGGGATCAATCACACCAACTAGGCCCAACTGAAGGCGAGCACTATGGAAATTGATGATTATTACGAAGTAGAAGGAAGTGGCTCGCCTATCGTTTTTATACATGGATCGTTTGCGAATACATCCTCATGGAAAAGTATGGTGTCGCAATTATCGGTGAACCATCAGTGTATATTGATAAAACTACCAGGTCATTGCGGCACCCCCGACCCGGATGATTCGACTTACCCAACAGTAGAGACAGAATTAGCCATTGTAGAGCAAGTAGTTAGTCTATTAACAGATCAACCCATTCACATTGTCGGCCATTCATACGGCGGCGTAGTTGCGCTAGCACAGGTACTTAAAGGCAATTTAAATCTAAGCCAAGTAACATTGTTTGAACCGGTGGCATCTGCTGTATTGGACAATATGCCAGACGTAGACATGAGCATCAGTGTACGGCAGTTCTGGGATAAATATAACTATGCCGTCTCTCAAAAAACACCTTATGCCTGCGGGCAAGTAATTGACTTTTGGTGTGGTGACGGCACTTTCAAATCTCTACCAATATTTGTCAGAGATTTCATGGACGGTTTGACTAAAAACAATCTACGCCACTGGCATGCTGCGTCTAACGATACTATTGGCAGTGATCTGGACCGACTACAGCAATGTACTACGCCTATTCGATTAGTTTGTGGCACTCAATCCAGCTCGGTTGCTAAGGCGATATGCGACTGTTTAGTACAAGGCTTACCGAACAGTAAAAAATACACAATAGACGGAGCCAGTCATTTCTTAGTGACGAGCCATCCCAACGAATGCTTATCCGTGTTAGCCGACGAGTCTTTATTACATTAGTCGCTTAAATGGCTGTCGCGGATACCCCTCCAACAATATAGTAAGGGAGTACCAATATGACTAACCCTATAACAGGCGGTTGCCACTGCGGAAAAGTACGCTATTGCATTAGCGTAGCCCCTTATGTGCAGCAATTTTGTTATTGTACCGATTGCACCAAGATCGGTGGTGTTGATGGTTATGCCGGCTACGTGATAGACGCATCTGGCCTTGAAGTCACCCAAGGTGAGACTAAAACCTACACGTTAACTTCGGACCGAGGCAACTTAATACACAGGCACTTTTGTGGCACCTGCGGCACTCGCATTTTCGCAGTGGTCGATGGACCTAGCAGAGTTGCAGCTGTTGCTGCGGGAACCTTCGATGACATCACAATGTACAAGCCCACGCGGAATAACATGCCGGAAAGCGCTCCCCCTTGGGCGCGTTATTCGGACTGCTTACATGACTCAAAAAAACCTCAATAACCTAATTTAATGAATTCAAGCCTGATGAACATGAGGTTGGTTGGGCTTATAGAGTTGGCCACCTTAGGGCTGAGCCAATGATTTTATAAGGAGAGTAATATGTCGATAGTAAGAATAACTAAGGAAAACTAACTATGGTTTTGTTCAACTGGCACAAAAAATGGATAGAGTTGTGGAAGGAAATGACTGGGATGTCTGATTATGCAATCGTATGGGTTTCCTTTATAAAAGGCATTGCAGTTGGACTTCTAATTTATCATTTGTTTCTAACCACCAGTCATTAAAGCCAAAGGTGGTCAGAGTCATCTTGACCAAGGGCGCTTGTACAGGGTTGACGATTCACCCGAACTGAGCCGTCCAATCTATCTGGTTTACGCCGAAAATTACGAAGACTCTGATCGCTTACAGACGGCGATCGATGGGCTAAAACGTCTTATGACTCAATGAAATCAATAGGTGATTGGCTATGATATTCCATCACTCAGCGACACAAAAACGTTTTTTGACTTCCTTGAGCATGGGTTTGCTACATAATGCTACGCGTTGCGAATCACTCTTAAACAGTTTGTTAGGCGGTTCTTCGCGCCTTAATTGAATACACCAATGGAACCTGCTGACCCTTATACAACATTTGATATCCAAAGTTAGACACTGGCGCCAAACCCTCAAAACAGTTGTAAGGGCTATAAGGATACTCAAAGAAAGACTCAATGCTTAACCCTGCAGCAATTAAGGAGCTTACAACCTCACTAACTGAATGGGGCCAAGTAACCATGGTTGATTTTGTACCATCACAGTTTTCTGTATAAGTGCCTTCCTCTTCGATATCTGGCTCACTATTTGGGAAATACGAGTAACCAGATAGCAAGTCATTAAACGTATGGAACTCTACTAGATGGAACTCCCCTCCAACTTTTAGTGATTTGGCAATTGTTTGTGCCCAATCGGTTAAATTAGGTAACCAACATAAAACGCCGTATGAGGTAAACACGATATCGAATTGTTTCGTGTTTTCACGACCAAATTGAACTATATCACTTTCAACAAACTCTGCCTCTACGTCTAAAGCATGCTTTAGCGAATTGGCTTGCTTGATTGCCTCAGCAGATAAATCTACACCGGTGGCTTCTGCACCTAAGCGAGCCCAAGACAAAGTATCTTGACCAAAATGGCACTGTAGGTGCAATAAAGACTTTCCTTCAACATTTCCTATTTGCTGTAGCTCAATAGAATTGAGTGAACATTTACCATTTTTAAATGAAGCTACATCATAAAACTCTGACTCAACGTGTACTTTTGTTCTTTTATCCCACGCCTTTTTATTTATACTCAAATAATCCATTCTGTATCCGTATATTAATTTTGTTACCTAACGCCTAAATATGAGGCGCATTGTTGTTAGCTGCGAAACAGCGTAATGCGTCCTGCGGCACAGCCGCGAACATGATTTACTTGTTAGGTTTGTCTTCCGTATCCTCTACCCACTTCCAATTCTCAATGGGCTCATATTTACCGCCACATTTACAAATTCTATTTTCAGTTCGTTCAACAACCGAGAAGCACTTATTACAAATATCAGTTTGAGGAGATACAGCTCCGGCCCCTAAGAAGAAACTTGTTATAAAAGCAGGATCATTAAATAGAAAAATACCTACACAGGAAAAGGAAAAAAGAACAACAAAAAGTATCCATACAAAGACGCCGATTACTGGCGCAGCTATTATTGTGGCCAATCCAGCCAAAATAACTGCAAGAATCAATTTATCTCTTGTGAAATTGGATAATACACTGGCTTTCTTTAGATCTTCTTCTGTCTTTCTTTTCCACATAACTCGGACACCTAACGTTTAGTTCACTGGTTGCAGGGGTTTCTAGTAAACTGGGTGCGTATCACTAGCTTGATGAATCCTGCGGAACAATCAGGCTTTACTCTGCATTGGCGAAAAGATGAGTATAACGATGACTCTATAGCAATAAACCCTTCTGATTAGGCATCCATTTCCCAACTTCTAGCTTCATGGTGCCCAGGCCAACCTTCTTAAGCCATTTGGCCGCAGAGTCAATTGTACCCCATGTTTTAATGGCGCCTGCTTGGGTGGTGATGACTTTCTTGTCACCGCTAAGAGTTAAGATCTCGGCGTGTATGATCGCCCCATTAGCTATAATGCTAACAGCTTTCACCGCGCCGGCCTCAACGAGGCCTTTGAGCATCTTATTGTTCATCGTCAAACAGCGGGGTTTGTTCTAGTACAGGATACCCAGCGTCGCGACAGTATTGACGAATCATCATCTCTACCATATTTGCAACGCTCCTGTGCTCTTGGCTGGCGGCATAGCGAACGGCGTCCTTAACTAAGGGGTCAACTCGCAGATTCAGTGTAGTGGTCTTTTTAGCTATCATTCGACAAGTATTGTACAAATGCGTTACATTTGCAATATAAGTAATTCAGACAATCAAGGATCGATGCATGTCCATGCCATCTTATTCAATACGCTGTACCCAGTGTGACTATGACTCGTCGGGAAGGGCGACTTGGGGCCGCTATTACTATAAAGATGACGAAGGGCGATTTAACTGCGAAAGGCAGTTGGGTTGGTGTAACGGCTGTCAGAGAATCACTGCTATTGAAGACTTTGGTGATGTAGTTAAGGCAGTCGCTAAGATTAAGTCTGAACTAGAATGGATCCGCCGTGATACGGGAACGATCTTCGCTAATGTCCTCAACGTGTTATTCCCGTCACGGCGGGAATGGCTTAGCGATAGATTGACGAACATTAATAATCACGCCAAGTACATTCAGCTAGCCCAAAAGCGGGCTGGGCAGGAGCGGTGCTTGAAGTGTGGTAGTCATGTTGTTGAACCGTACAAGCCAATTAGGGAAGGGGAGGGTCTAAAAGTTAAGGGCTTTATGCTTCATGGGCAATGCAAAACTGACGTTGTTCACCCAGGTTGTGGTGGTATGTTTTACGAGAAAGCTGACGATGTGCGTTTGAATGCAAAGTTTGAGTCTAAGTTCTATAAGCCCGATGGGAGTTTTATTGAGGCTTATTTTGAGACTTAGGTATTAATTAGACAAGGAGCAGTTTAATGAAAGACAAGAGGAGCGTCGGATGAAATGGTACAGCCAACTATTAGGTGATTTTGGAATCTATCTAAAAGATTATAAAGATTACCATGATAAAGGGGGGGCGCAATTATTGTAAGCCCGTTTGGGCGCGATTTGCTAACGAAGAATTACTCTTAATGGCATGGCAAAAAACGAAAGAGATGTATTTTTGGAGGCTTATGCTGGCTGTAGGTATCGTTCCGTGGTTAGCCTGGCCCTTTATATGGTTTAGGTTAGATTTTTCATGGGAATCATCAAGTTATGTGCATCATAGCCTAGCATTTATTGAGCTTATTATTTTATTTATGGTGTCAAAATCTTATAATTGGACGAATGGATTTTGGATTGGGGTTTACGCTGATGATTTCGAATATCATCCATCTCCGTATATCTTATCCCAGAGGTCAAACGAAGCTTCTGTTATGACAAATAACAGCACTGAGTCTTATGAAGTTGAATTTGACAAGGTACAAAGGACCAAAAGGTTGATGTATCTCCTGGTGCCAGCTTGTTTGGGAGCCTTAATAATATGTCGAAGTTTTGAAGCCAGTTCAGAGCATAGTTGGCTTGTCTGGCCTTTTTTAGGCTTTGCAGTTTGGCGCTTGGGGCAAGCTTTAGGTGAGGAAGTTGGGTTAAAGAAGGGTTTCTCCATGCGGAAAAGTTTAGAAACTACCCCTAGTGAGGCTTCCCTCTTTACTTTCAATAGTAAAGATCCGCACGCTCCCCTTTTCTAGTCACCCATATCAGAAGTGTATTACTAAAAAGATTGGAAGCGCTATCCGCAGGCTTAAGTTGAGAACATATCCTGAAATATTGAGTCTTAGTATGTTGAATCGATGTATTGATGAAACATGAGCCAAACTGGCTCTGGGGTAGCCCCATGGTAGCCCCGTAAAAACCATACGAAATACACAAAGTTAATTGCGTTATAAGTACTTGTTTTATAGGGGAGTTATGGTGCCCGGAGACGGAATCGAACCGCCGACACGAGGATTTTCAATCCTACAGTCATGCCTATTGAGGAAGTGTGACATTTATTGAGACCCTTGTAAAACCTAGCTATGACGGCTATATTAGACATTGACGATTATTTAGAAGTATTGAGAAATATTGATTCTCAGGTAGACCATGGGTAGACCAGCTTGACGAGAGGATTGATACGAGGATGACATCGCAATGGCTAATAGAATTAGTTTTACAAAGAAGGCACTGGATAAGCTGCCACTACCACCCGTTGGTAAAAGGGTAGATTACTTCGACACCAACACTAACCATCTAACCCTTCGGGTATCTCATGTAGGCACAAAAGCCTTTGTCCTTTATAGGAAGATTGATGGGGTTGCTGAACGCATAACACTAGGTCGTTATCCTGCAATGAGCATTATTCAAGCAAGGCAAATGGTCGCGCAGCACAATGGTGAAATCGCTGTTGGTCAAAACCCAGCGGAAGACAAACGGGTGCTCAGGCAGGAATCAACTTTAGGGGAAGTGTTTAAACGTTACATGGTCGAGTATGCAAAGCCGCATAAGAAGTCTTGGGAGATCGATGAACAGCGCTATAACGTCCATCTAATTCACTGGCAGAACAAAAAGCTCAGCGCGATTAAAAAGCAGCATGTGCAAAAGTTACTGGTCTACATTGCCGACAATCAGAGGATGATTGAGGGCATAGATAAAGCCGGTAGGCGCAAGGTGAAGAAAGTCGGTGGTAAAGGCGCTTCCAACCAGATATTAAGGCTGCTTAGGAAAGTGTTTAATTTAGCCATTGACTGGGGCTGGGGTGGCGACAACCCATGCACACGGATTAAAGAGTACAAGAGCAAGTCTAGGGACCGTTTCCTTGAAAGCGATGAATTGCCTAAGTTCTTTGAAGCGTTGGCAGAAGAGCCTAATACAACGGCTAGGGACTATATCCTAGCCAGCCTGTTAACCGGCGCAAGGCGGGAGAACGTCTTGAGCATGCGCTGGGATCAAGTGAACCTGGATCGTAGCGAGTGGTTTATACCAGAAACCAAGAACGGTGAGTCTCAGCGAGTGCCATTAATATCCGCCATGCACGACTTACTTAAAGATCGAAAAGTCGAATGCGGTGATGGCGAATGGGTATTCCCTAGTCACGGTGCAACAGGCCATCTAACCAACCCAGACAAAGCATGGAAACGGATATTAAGCAGGGCAGGTATAGATGATCTTCGAGGTACTTGGTTGCACGATTTACGGCGCTCTATGGGCTCGTGGCAGGCCAATACAGGCGCGAGTTTGTCAGTTATAGGCAAGAGCCTTAATCATAAAAACGTCAACACAACAGCCATCTACGCTCGACTGGCTATGGACCCTGTGAGAGAGTCTATGGAGAAAGCCGCCGGTGCAATGTTCGAGGCAGGCGGCATTAAGAAAGACAATGTGGTTAACATGGAGGTGGCGAAATGAGTGAGTTTGTAAGCGTAAGAGACCTGGTATTTGGGCGCCGAAAACGCGTGGCCGAAATGACTAGTACTGGCGACGTCATAATGAGAGATAGGGCGTATCCGACGCCGGTAGAGGTCGCTAGCGTCGTGAGTGCTATCGAAGTGTCTGAAACGTACTACTATGATGATTTTGGCCGTTTTTGTGTGGCTAATGAAGAAGCAAAAATTAAGATTAAGCAGGTTTTGGCAAAATGCAATACGTTAATGTTATTTGACGATGACGATGACGATGACGATGACGATGGCGATGGCGATGACGAGGAATTACAATTTCCCCACCATCGTGTCGAACGGCCTGTTCCTGGTTATTCTTCCTTAGAAGCTGTCCAGCAGTGGGTTTCTTTTGGTTGGCCCGAAGATAAACTCCCAGATTTTGATGCATGCTATAAACAATGGCAAACGGACAACGGTATGGCTGGTGAGTCCGTGCAGCCTTTGCAGAGAGTAAGAATTGACCCATTTCCACAGAACCACATATGGAAACTAATGAGCCAGATATTAAAACTTGCGGTTGGTGAGGAGGCACACCAGCTAATCAAAAAAGACGTCTACAAAGAGGCGGTTTCAGCACTAGAAAACAAAGGGCTAAGATGGGCTGAAAATGAAAAAAAAGCGGTCCGGCGTCATCTTAAAACGATAGTGGCAAACGCCCAAAAATAGGAATATGAGACACTTCTAAAAGTGTCCGGACACTTCCATTAATCATTAACATCAACCCTCGTAAGCTGTGGTCAACGTTGAATAAACAGCGTCAACTACTTAGAGGGTTTCTCAATGAACCAATTAGCTAACAATTCAAAGGCTGCGGAATGTCTCGGTATCGCTGCGGCGACTCTGCAATACTGGCGTACCAGTGGTTCGCAAAAAATCCCATTCATCAAGGTCGGTGGGCGCGTCATGTACCGCATATCTGATTTAAATGAGTGGCTAGAAAAAAACACCTTTAGCCATACCGGCGAATACCCAACTAAATAAAAAACCCGCTACTACGGCAAATAGAAGCGGGGCAAGTTCTGTTGTTTGGCACAACCTAACAGGATTGATTGTACCATTTCTCTACGCTGTAGTCGGGCTCCTGTTAATAGGACCATGACTATGAAAAGCACTACCAGAAGATCAAAAAATGTACACGGTGCTCTTACCGTCACTACAAAAAAATTATCACTCAAGCGATACAAGCGCGTCGTTTGCGGCAACCCTGAGTTAAGCGACTGCCATTGCTGCGGGGAGAAAATGACCCGTCCATCTAAAGCGGTTTGCATAAATATACCACTGGACAGCGCGATGGCAGGGGAGGTAAACAGTTCTGTGATTTTTTTATGTAAGAAATGTTCTCCATTTAAAGCCGACATTGCTAGAGCATATGCAGCGCGCAAATATTCGAATAACTACGATGCACGCTTATTTTCCGGGGGTTTGGTATGAACGTTCCTACCCACAACAGGAGGCAAACAATGACTAGCCCACAAAATGTAATGAATGTTAGTTTTTGCAGCGGGTTCGGTGTAAACCATTCCGAAAAGCATAGGCCGCTTACTACCGTTACCTGGGAAGACATTACCCGCTTAGTGGACAACCCGCAGGCAGTTGAAAAAGAGCGCGGCCAGTGGGTTATACCTAGCACTTTGGTGACTAGGCAGGGTAAAGCCCAAGAAAAAGATGGTGAATATTGGATATTATGGGCAGACATTGACGACGACCCTAGGCCAGTAGGGGAGACGGCGGAGTTTATGAACAACTTATTGGATGGTTGCCAATTCGAGGTTTACACCACCAAACGGGCGACAGAAAGTATCCCAAAAACGAGGGTTCTTATTCCGCTAGATGCTGGGCTTACCCCCCAAGAATGGAAAGACTGCCAGTGGGTGCTCAACGACGAATTAGCGGCGAATTACGTGGCTCCTGATCTTTGCAGCCAAACATTGACCCAATTGGCCTTGCTGCCCAACAGGGGGAAATTTTACGAAAGTGAAAGTAATCGAACCGGTGCGTATTTTAAGCCACTGAAAGTTTTTTCCCTGGCAATTACTGCAAAAAACGAGGCCGCTAACGAGCGCAATATTGAGCCTACACCAGCACTCAACTTTAACGCCTCTACACCAGCCGCTAACGACTCACAGGGCTATTGCACGGCAGCCTTAATCAGTGAGTGCCAGACCATTGCAACGGCACCAGAAGGCACAAGAAACGCCGCCCTTAACACAGCGAGTTTCAGCATTGGCCAATTGGTCGCCGGTGGTGGAATCGCTGAATACGTAGCACGTGAAGCCCTAACACAAGCAGGAAACCAAGCCGGCCTATCTGCCAATGAGGTGGCCAAAACGATAAATAGCGGTATCCAGGCAGGCAAGGCCAACCCTAGGGCAGCGCCAACTAGAACGGATGGCCAGAGCCTCGACATAACCAAACTAACGGAAGTAAAGCCGGCGCTTAGCGCGCTTGATCAATTAAGTGCTTATACAGCGAATGGCAGGTCCGCAGAAATGAGGCAGCAAATGCTAGACGATAAATACGTATTAGACCGCATTGCCATACTGGGACAGTGGACCACACTTTACGCGGCCCCAAATGGGGGCAAAACATTGTTAACCCTTTGGATGCTCATACAGCAAGTGAAGGCTGGTGAAATTGACGGTAGTAAAATTTATTACGTTAATGCGGATGATCATTACAAGGGGCAGGTTGAGAAACTAGAATTACTTGAGCCGCATAAAATTAACGTATTGTTACCTGGCCAAAATGGTTTTGACACGGACAAGTTGACCCAGTTAATTGGGCAACTAACCAAGGATAAACAAGCCATGGGGCAAGTGATTATTCTAGATACATTAAAGAAGTTTACCGACCTAATGGACAAAACGGCGTCCTCGGATTTTGGTAAATTAGCCAGGACGTTTGTCGGAGCCGGTGGCACCATAATTGCGCTGGCGCACACTAATAAAAACAAAGATGACGCAGGAAAAAGCGTGGCTGGCGGGACGTCAGATATTATGGATGACTGCGATTGTGCTTTTATGATTGATGGTAGTGGCCCTGATGGTCATAACAAACACAGAGCAATATTTGATAACACTAAAGCACGAGGTGACGTAGCACAAAAGGTCGCGTTCCAGTACAGCAAGCTTGATGGGTGCACCTACGAGCAGTTGTTGAACTCAATTGTCCGATTAGGCAAGAAGGAGGCAAAAGCAGCCGACAAAGAAAACCAACTGCGTAAAGATATTCGAGTCGACAAAACCACAGTGGATGCGATTTTAGAAGCGCTAGGTGACGGGGAACTATCCACCAAGGCGATTCTAAGCCATGTAACGGAAGAAACCCCAATCGGGCGCAGGCCCGCTAAAAAAGTATTGCTTAAATGGACCGGCGAAGATTACGACCAGGGCCACAGGTGGACAGTAAGGCAAGGCGATAAGAACGTGAAACTATACACCCGCCTAGCCAATCCTATGGATGATATTGTCTCGCTAATTGCTGGGGTTGAACCGTGAGTGGTATTTTTACCCCCCCCCTGTAAATAATGGTTTTATTGGTAATGTTGGCTCTTTTGGCTCTTTTGGCTCTTTTGGCTCTTTTGGTCATTTTTGTTCTTTTAAGCCATACCCCGCTAAAGATTCTAAAAAGACCAAAAAGACCAACATTACCACCCCCCTATAGCGAAAAGGTACTAGCTCGCCAATCTATGTGACGGTGTTATAGGAGCGCACCGTTTCGCTAGTTATCAACCAACATAAGGGCATACAGCCATGTAGAGGGGCGACTTGAGAAGAACCTGTTATGACTTTTTTGGGAAATAAGTTGTTGAATAAATAAGAACCTTACGTTAGTTTGTGTTGAACCAAGTATTTTATGCAGCCTAAGCAATAGGTTAACAACATAGAAAATAGCTTAAGTTAAGGACTAACAATGCTTTCATCTTCAAAGGACCTGTATCCTGCAGCATTTATTAATTGGGCAGGCTCAAAAAGAGGTGGGGTGAGGACCCCTTTTAATATAAATTCCGGTAGGCCTGCCGGAAAGAAGATAGAAACACCTTTAACTAAGAGACTTAGTGATTGGGTATCAGGGTTAGTTGCAGGGGAGGATGTTCCAAGAGCTATTCTTTTGATTGGGGGCCCTGGTAATGGCAAGTCAGATGCAGTCGAGGCTTGTATTGAGCTGTTGGATGCAAAAATTAATGCAGAAACAGCTCTGATTAGTAGGTTTTCATCCCAATATTCTGTGGCAAATGGAGACCTTCCCCCAAGAAAGTCAACAGTCAGTTTTTCAGATTTGTTTCATTGCCCTTCCAATAATCTAACGCCGCAAATACATCTTGTTCAGGATGCAACTGAGAAAGATATTAAGTTCCCTCAACTCGCTCCGGAAGCATTACTCAATGAGGAACTGAATAGCATTATAACCGGAGATTACAATGGCATATATATTTGTTGTGTAAACCGGGGAATATTAGCAAACGCTTCGTCACTAGCGCATAAAGACAATAATGTACCTTTAGTTAATTTAATAAATAATTTAGTAGAGTCGGCTAGTGGCGGACCAAATTCACCAAATTGTTGGCCTTTAGATGATTACCCCATAGCTATTTGGCCCATGGATGTTGAATCTTTAGTAGCCTCATCAGAGGATGACTCTCCTACTGTTATGCATCAAATTCTAGATAGAGCTCTGGATAAAAATCACTGGGAGCCCCTATGTGAGAACAGTAAGGTGTGCCCTTTTTGCCAAAATAGAGAGTTGCTTGCAGAACAATCGGCTCAAGATAATTTAGTAAAACTACTATACTTTTACGAGTTGTGTGCTGGTAAAAGATGGACCTTCCGAGATTTGTATTCTTTGGTTTCTTATCTATTTATTGGAAATATAGAAGAGCTGCTAATTAATAAAAAGAATTATACCCCGTGTAACTGGACTGCAAAGCAGTTAGAGATAATTGATACGAAAAAAACTGGAACCCTCGCTTCTGCCAAAGCTAGATACTTGTTAATGGGTAAGCTGTATCATCACCGGCTTTTTTCGTTATGGCCTAAGTTTAATAAAGGAAAACATTTAAAAAATAGGCGAGCTGCCATAAAACTTCCGCAAGCAATAGGGTTACATCCCGGTTATTGGAGTGCTGTTGATCACTTTAAAGCACTAGCGAACGCTTCAAATGAAGAATCAAGTTCAATAAAGGGGTTGCTGACAGGTGGTTTTTCTCATTACTTAGATCCGTCTAAATTGCGTGGTAATACAGTGTTCTTCACTGGTACGTTAAACCATGAAAAAATTGTGGTGACGGCAAATTTAATTGATGAGCGATTTAGCCTGTCCATTGATAATGGCCTTAAATTAGTTGCAAGACGGTTACCTAAAATAGAGGTTCAATTGCTTGAGCAATTGAGCAAAGCAGATGAATATCTCATGGAGCATAATCATAGTCTTCTGTTATCAGGGCAAGTTAGATTCCTTCAAGCATCGATTAGGCAATATGCCTCTAGGCTAGTTAAGCGTAGTTTAGGTGTTAAGTACGGCTTATGTCAGGATGTAAATTTGTTGGAAGACTACTCAAGAATTCATAAAGACAGGAGTCAGCTGAAAAACACGGTAAGTCTCGTTAGACACCTGATAAATAAAGATAAAAGTTTCCCGATTCCTCTTTCAACTACATTTGGACAGCCTGTTGCTCACAGAGAACGTGACATTTCACTGTTAGTGTCAGAGATTAAGCCAAAAATACAGAAGCTCTATGAAGGCAAGGCGAAGCCGGTAGAGCACTTGCCATATATTGAGGTACATAATAATAGATTCTTGCCAATTACGTTTAACTTATTTAAATCATTGAGAGAAGTAGAGGGTGGACTGAATGAAGCTTCATTACCTGAAGAAATATTTGCAATGTTGGACGAAGTTAAATCTATTGTGGCAGGTGAAATAGTCCGTGACGAGAGCTTCTTAGATTCAAGTGTTAATATTAAAATTGGAGACCAAGAGTTTGAACTTGATGTGGATGACTTAGTATTTGTTGGAGAAGCAAAATGAGTTATCTAGACAACTTTTTGCAATCGCCGTGGAAATCCGAAAGTTTGAATGAGAAGTATACAAGAAGCTTTCTTCACTTAAGTCCATTGCCTGAATTTTCAACTGGTGAAATATTATTGGCATCGTTGTATCGAAATGTGGGTTTTGAAGGTGAAGTGTCTGAAAAGAAGACACCATCTAATGGGAATAAATTAAAGAAAAACCTAGAAAATAGGAAACGCCCAGGTAATAGGGAAGGGGCTATAGATGTTGATGGCGATTTGTGGGAAAAAATTGTCAAGAAATCAATTTCTAGCCCAAAGCAAATCAATCAATCTAAAAAACAGTTCTTACAACTTAGCCCAATTGTCCCTGATGCAACAATTTATTCAATGGCTGCTAGATTGGCAGGTAACCCGTGGAATCCCGGTAAGCTAATTGCAAAAATGATAGTGATGGGTGCTCAAAATAAAGTAGACGCTCTAGCCCTTTGGCAGGATGTTTATGAGCACCTATCGGTGACGGATGATGATGACATTTGGGCTAGACTTATTCAAAAAGAGCTTATTACCTGGCGGGAACAGGATCTTTCTGGAGCGTGGCACAAACCAGAATCATTGCCTGTTAAAGAAAGTCAAATATTTGAAAATTTGTTCTTTAAAACGCCAGCTTCACACTTCGTTAGAGATCTTAAATCGATACTATCTCTGAAATCTACTTTAACTAGAAGACAATGGATTTCAATGTTGGAGTCCTTGTGTCGAATAGCTGCGTGTTCACAAGTTATGTGGACTTGTTCTTTAAATGGCAAATTGTCATCGATGTTTGAGCAAGCGTTAAGGGATGGCGACACCTTTGAATTTAAAAAAGTTTTAGCGGAAATCGAATTGAACGAATGCTTTTGGGCATTAGAACACCCTACAGGGAAAATAGTTGAAGAAATCGTAAGGAGTTATGTACTCGGTCGTTGTTCAATAAATCTAATATTAAGCCAGATTTTTGATAATTCGAGCTTCAAAGGTGATGGAATTGATCTAACTACAGCTGAGGGGATAACAAAAACGCTGAACTATCTTGCTCGCAACAAAGAATACTTTGATTACACTAAGTACAGAGCGGATTTAAAGAAAATTCTTGAATTTGAGCCTAGGATCACAGCATGTAAAAAAGGCTCGTCAAAAAATATTGTTGAGTTTATTAGCCATGTTGTGAGGCAAAGGCAGACTTCTGAGGCTGGGTTAGAGTCATACGACCAAGGATACTATTTAAGAAAGAAAGCCGCTTACTCCAAAGCTCCTTGGGTTGTGAGCTTGGGTCCTGCTGCTTTATTGATGATGGTGCATTGTTCGGTAGCCAGAATACAGGGACCTGCAACAGTTGCAAATTTAATAGAGCAATTGGCTCGTTATGGCTTAGAGGCAGATATCCAACAAGGAAAAAATAGCGAATTCTACAGGTTATTAAGAAATTTGGGCTTGGTTGTCGAAAGCCCTGACGCTGAAGGTGGCATGGTTATTAATTCTCCATTTAGATCAAAAATGGGAGCTTAGAGAATACGATGAATAGTTTTTACACTTTTGTTGCGGATCATATTATAAGAGAGGTTACGACTCTCTTAACTCATAAAGAAGCCCCTATACGAGTATTATTCACCGGTTTGCCAGTTGAAGCTCTCGAAAAAGTTTTCCTACTTCTTTGTGGTGATGAGAAGCGGTTGCGTATATCTAGTAATGGAATAACAAAATCACTCCCTGTTTTGTTGGTTGACCCTTTGGGGCCTGAAGATCCCCAAAACCTTGATTCTGGCCGTTGTTCGAATAGCCATCTCGTTATGGTTCGAAATACACAAGAAGCTTCATATTTGGCTTTGCATGCTATAGATGATGTTACTAATCTTTCTTCTGAGACTGCTGCCCAACGAAAGGGGATTTCAATCACTAACCATAAAGATATTGATGAATGGATGAGTGAGCCTTTTGTGGAAAATATATTAATTTCCATTTATTCAAAATATCCCGAAAGTGAAAGGAATGGGATTGAAAAAGCTGTCAAGTCAGCCCTTACAGAGTCCTGGGAATGCGACCATAGAAATCGAGATAGACGTACCGTCTGGGGTCAAGTTGAGTCCATATTCAAAATAGCGTCCGATAGTCCGGATAGATCAATTCTGTATAAATCTTTGGGCTCAACAGCATTAGAAGACGGTGATGTAGAAGGTGCTATTCAATTACCTAAAAAAATCGCTGAATTTTTTGTTGATTATGGCTATGTCCGTGGATTAGAGCATTTAATAAATGAACTTAGCCACGATGAAAACGACACGAATCTTGCTCTAGAAAATTTTGTACAGGAGATCTCCGTAAATTGTTTGATCCCGTCTCAATTCTTAGATAGCCCTATGGCCAATTACGCTTTAGCTGGATGTAAAAGTAGCTCCAATTGGTGGGAAGCTTTAACTGACAAAGTATGGAAAAGAGTTTTAGGGGGTGGCTATGATATTAACGAGCACCAAGAGCTGGAGGTTACGTGTCAGAATGTTATTTTTGATCCAATATGGAAAAGTCATCCGCTTGTTGTTCAGCGAGGAAGGTCATTCTTTATTTCTAGTAAGAAAGGTCAAGGCGAGGTTGTAGTAGAAATAAAAAGGGCTGCTGGTAATAAGGCCCTAAATACTATCGCAACGGTTACTCTTGAAGACAAGGGCTTAATTTGGGTGGATGACACCCTCCACTTCGAACATGATGGTTTTATTAAGTATCAATTTAATTCGGATTCAATTGCGAGCCCTTATGTTCATAAAATTATAGATTTAGACTCCTATAAGCCTCAAATTTCGGTTAATTGCCGATCTTCAACTAAAATCACACCATTTAAGTTCAAGAAGAAAAAGGGGCAGCGGTCTAAAATAAACTTCGAAGGAGCTTATGAATGCAATATAGAACTTAATGGAGTCGGCTCCCACACATTAGATCTATATCATCGTCAAGGGGTGAAATTACCAGAAAATATGGTGTCATGTTTTGGGGAAATTGGTGAGCAACCCGAAATAATGAATATTATTTCTTCGAACGAAATTCATGCTGTCTGTTTAGTTGAAGCGGCTGAGGATTGTGCATTTGAATTTGAACTAGATGAATTTGAAAGTGGCATTGCTCGTAGGTATGTAATAAATATTACTGTAAATGAATTTGTGCCAAAGGGTGTTTCAAGCGAATTTCGAAAGCTGATTATTGAAAGTGGAGGCAGGCGCTCTACAACAAAGGTAGATGTTCGGCAATCAATGCTTTCAAATTTAGAGTATTGGATTTTAAGTGACAACAATTCCTTTTATCCATTAATACTTGGTTCAAATATTAATAACGCATGGGTGAAACCTATATGGGATACAGGTCCTATAATTTCTGATATGAAGCTGTATCTAGATCCTCGCCCATCTTTCCAGAAACTATCGAAAAACATGCCAGAGGGCTTTTTTGGCGCCAGAAATACGCTTAGAAAGTTATTCCTTGAGCTTTGTGAGCAGGAAGGTGATTCGATTGAGTCACTCAAATTTGGGATCCTTTATCTAGATGAGAAGTATCGCGATGCAATTAATCAATATGTTACCGAATATTTCAATTGGCTTAGTTCAGACTACGAAATGGCGATTTGGACGGATATCGTATCAGTTCATTCTGAAGAGTCTAGCAATGGGTGCTTAAAATCTGTGCCAGATGCCATTTTATTGTCTCCGTTCCATCCAGTAAGAATTGCTTGGCATTGTAATGCGCAGAGTCTACTTCAGCGCTCCATTACGGAGGGCGCTCTGGCTCCTGCCAGCGGAGTTATAGACCCGTCTGTGTTTCCAGATTGCTTGGCTCTACCGTGTTTAAATGCGAATGCTTCCACAGAATTTAAAGGCTTTGCTGCTGTAAGGGCCTCTTCTGACTATTGGAGTGTACTGTGGAACACAGCTGAAATTTCAAATATAAGTAATGAAAACTACGCATCGATATTTAGTGACGAGTTTGGGATCACTATTGATGGGCTGGCTCAAGGATTCAGTATTCAACAAGTAAAACGCTCTTTAGACGATGTTCAACAATTGGCATGCGCCAAGTCGACTTTATCAATTTCTCTGTCTAGTGACACTATTGGTGCAAGCTCATGTAACTCAGGAGTTGAGCAATGGTGTGAAGACAATTTAGGTCTCATAAATGATGAATGGTCAATAGCAGGCGGGAATTCAATAAGAGTCTACGACACTAGGCCAATTGAAGCTCAACCAGAACCTGCAATTCTTGCTGCTTTAACAGCTCGTTCAGGTACCAACGTGCGTTGGTATAAGCAGATAAATGATGGATTAGGGGAAAGAAGAGATCTTGCGATAATCGATCATTTGAAAACAATGAGCAATAGTTTTGACATGCATAATTTTCGTTCCGCTATTGATCTTACAGGATTGTTTAGAAAGAGTGTCAAACACAGTTTTGCTCTTGGGAATATGTTCTTGGCCGAGTCTAGAGTGGGATACTACAAGACGGAACCAACGGGAGAAGAGTGCAGCCTTCGTTTTTCTCTTCTAAAAATACTAGAGACAATGGAAGGTTCATGCATTGAGTATAATTTATTTGATAGTTTGACATTTGCGCCTAATCTAAAGACGCTTGAAGATTCCTTGGTAAATTCAGATTTTTGTGCAGTTTCATCTTCAACTGTTGATGCATCCTGCTTCAATGCCTCAGACCAGTCCTCTTTTTTGTGGGACTATGAGCTTCCTAAATACTCCTCTGATAAAGAGCAGTCTAGTGGTTTTTATTTATTGGCCCGCGAATCTGAAAATATGCATGAGGTCCTTAAGAGCGCCCTTATAGATTTTGCAGATGCGAGTTTATTGGATCAGTTAAAGACATCCGAACTGTTACGTGAAATATCCAAGCGAGGCATGCCTACATTAAAGAAATTGACTAGTGGAGGAACCTCAAGTTTAGGTGAGATAGGCATGCTTGTCGCCGTGAGGCTGTTGCAGACCGACGTTCAATCAAACATTAACTTTGATGGTTTGATTCCTGCTTCAATAGGTCCTCATACTAACTTAATTATTCCTGCTGATATCTTCCAGCCCAGATTTGACAGCCTTAGAGAAAAATTAAAAAAAGGAACATTTGAAAGACCAGATCTTATCGTTATAAGCATTCGCATGCATGAAGATTCCATCCAATCCTTACGCCTAACTCCGATAGAGGTAAAAGCGAGATCTAGTGGTATGACGGCTGCTGAGAGGTCAGTTGCTCTCAATCAGGCTAAAATATTCGCAACATTCCTTGAGGAGGTAAAGTCACTTGCTAATAAAAGCGAACTTTGGGGGATTGCATGGCGGGAGATGTTGGCTTCCTGGATCGACTATGGCTATAGAGTTTACGGAGAATTTGAAAGTCTAAAAAAGAATAGTCCGGAATGGTCGAAACGACATCAGGCGACTATGATTAGTATTTTAACTGATATGGTTGACGTTGAAATAGACACCGTTGGGCGTTTAATAACTTTAGAAAAAGAATCCGATGGTCAGGTGGTTTCGACTAGTGGTCCCGCCTTCAAAGATACCGTTGTTTTATCTTACTATTCAGCGCTTTCGCTTTTGCATGAAAATCAGGAAGAAGTAATACAAAATATTCGGAATCAAGTAGGCGATTGGGCTTTATTGAGTTCAGTGAACGCTGAACACTCACCGCCAACACCACCTAATCCTTTACCAGAAAGAAATGAAGTCAAAGTAGAGCCTGCTGAACAACAAGTTCCCCCTGCTTCTGGTGAAGCAGACTCGCCAGGTATTCATTTTAAAGTAGGGGACAGTTCAGATAAGTTTGAGAATAAAGAAACTGTTTTTTATCCAGGGAATACTGCTCTAAACAATATAAATATAGGTGTGGTAGGAGATTTGGGGACAGGTAAAACGCAATTACTTAAGGCGCTTGTCTACCAATTGGTGAATAAACCAGAAAACAACCGAGGGCTTGCACCGAAGGTGCTTATTTTAGACTATAAAAAAGATTTTAGTGATACCAAAAGTGAATACTGTAAGTTTATTCCTAAGGCTAATGTAAAGGTGATAAAACCACATAAGCTGCCTTTAAATATGTTTAACACTACAGACTCAGAATCCCTTAACCCATGGCTTGATCGTTACTCTTTCTTTAGGGATATGCTGAGTAAAATTTTTAGTACACAAAAACCAATACAAGATGCAAATCTTAAAACGGCGGTAAGAGAATGTTTCACTAATGTTGAAGGAAGAGACCCAACTATATACGAAGTGTTTAATGCTTATGTTGAGATTATAGATGGGAAAATAGACTCTACTTATACCATCATGAGCGACATAATCGATTATGAGATTTTTGAAAGTGATCCAGATAAAATAGTTAGTTTTGAGGACTTTTTTGATGGAACCGTATCAATAGATTTAAGTGGGTTCAGTGATGATAAGGTAAAGAATATGATCATCGTGATATTCTTAAATTTTTATTATGACTATATGAAAAAAATCAAAAAACGCAAGTTCTTAGGAAGTAACCCTCAAACTCGCTTTATCGATTCTTACCTTCTTGTTGATGAGGCACATTACATCATGCCGTATGAGTTCCCTGTATTAAGCAAATTATTACTTCAGGGTCGTGAATTTGGTGTTGGAGTGATACTGGCATCACAGTACTTCTCTCACTTTAAAACAAATAAAGAAAACTACATGGAGCCAATCCAAAGCTGGTTCGTTCACAAAGTATCAGGCATTAAGGCTAGCGATTTGGATCGAATGGGAATTCCTAATGCTGGCCAGAGTACTATAAATAGAATTGCCTCTTTGGAGAATTTTGAGTCTTTTTGCAAGACCTTGGGACACAATGGTGAGTTTGTCAGAGGTATTCCATTTTATAAGCTTGATTGATTTTTCTGCTCACCTGGATATGTTGTCAGATGGAGCATATAATGCACGCTTATAAATTTGGATATCTGTTTAACTATGCCGCATATTGTGAAAGAAGAGCCTTCTTTGACCAGTATAGACCTGTTTGCTGGATGTGGCGGGCTTTCGCTTGGGCTGAAAAAAGCTGGTTTTAATTTGATGATGGCAAATGAGCTGTCGCCAATGGCCTCAGAATCTTTTGCCTATAATTTTTTTAATGAGAACTTAGAAGAGCTGGGATGCAGATTACAGGCCCCTCAGAAAACAGTATGGCTTAATAGCAACTTTCAAGACCTAAGTTCCAGACTTCGTGAAAACCCGTTTACATACCCCGAATTAGGTAAGGGCTATAGTGATATTGTAGAGAGAAATATTGATTTAAATGGCAAGTTAGTAGTTTCAGATATAGTCCAACTTAATCAATTGATTCAACATGATGATTTTTATAATGAAGCCTTTAGTGGTGGGTTTTACGGGAAAGAAATCGACCTAGTTTCCGGAGGTCCACCATGTCAAAGCTTCAGTATGGCAGGCTTAAGGAGACAAAACTGTGACAAGAATATTTTGCCATTTGAGTTTTGTAAATTTGTGGCTTCGGTTAGGCCGAAGCTGGTGTTGCTCGAAAACGTTACAGGCATTCTCCGAGCTTTCTCACAGGATGGTAATAAATATTATGCCTGGTTTGAAGTCGCGAAAGCGTTTGCTTTAATCGGATATATGCCAGTATGCCTACATGTTAATGCGAAATACGCTGAAGTACCCCAAAATAGGCCTAGATTTATTCTAATAGGCATTCGTTATGATGAGTATGAGCGCTTAAAGCCCACCTTGAATGATGCGGAAATCGAATTGTTTGCACCTTCAAAGCTGATTCTAGACCGGGTTTCGAAAAAACAACATATCGAAGTCAGTGAGTTTGCTTGTTTTGACTATCACAAAACTGAACACCTGAAATTATTACGTCAAACTTTTTTAGGAGAGATTTTTTCTCATCGAGAAGTAAGTGTGGCAGACGCAATAGGCGATTTGTTACCGCAGTCCGGCGGGACTTCAAAATATGTCACTTCTTTAAATCAAAGATATGATTTTTTAGGACAAAGTAGCATGCTAAAAAATCATGAATTTAGAAAGAACAGCGATCTTGTAAAAAAACGATTTAGGTTATATCAGGTGCTAAACGAGGTAAACAAATCGATCTCTTCTCAAGTCCTAAAGGTGCTTTCTGGTAAAGAAAATAAAATAGGACTAGATGCATGGGGCACTCTTACCCAGTTTAGTTATTACCAAGGAAATGGTCATTCTGATAAATTTGAGAATTTAGAGATATTTTTGAGCTACTTGCGAAGCTTAAAAACAAAGAAACATAGCCAGAGAGCACTGTTAGCTGAAAAACCTGCGCCCGCAGCATTATCTATTCCAGATGATGTTTGCCATTACGATGAATCCCAATTAAGAACACTCTCTGTTAGAGAAATGGCTCGGATTCAATCGTTCCCTGATTCATTTTGCTTTAGGTCTAAAATTACGACCGGTGGGACTATGAGGCAATATGAGGTGCCACAATATACACAAGTCGGAAACGCTGTGCCTCCTAATTTGGGGTATAAATTGGGGCTGTCATTGAAAGAATTGCTAAGAAAGGTTAGTAGTAGTTAATTTATATTTAATAGACAATTTCAAAACTCATGCTTTTTTCATTGGGCACCTACTCCCCTGTTTCACGGTGCTTAGGCCAAGCTTCTTCAGCCACTTGGCTGCTGCCTAAACCTCTACTTTTAACTTCGGTTATTAATGGGGGGATTACCCCACCAGCCGGTGTGTGACCAGTTACTACGACCATAGCACCCGCGACAGGCTCACGGACCATTCAGCCCTTATTGTGGAGCTAAGCCCGTAGCTCTACGTCATGCTTCAACGTGGCTATAAAGGCCGCTTGGTCGTCGCCAGGCTGCAACGATTTAACGGTCTCAAGTAGGTGGTCTATTTGAACTGGATTCAATTTTGACCATAGGTCATAGGCTAATTTGTCTTTGATATCTGATTGGGTTATTGGCGATTGTGGACTATTCATGGCTAGTTATTCCTTGGTTGCGACATTAACTACGAATTGAGTTTTAGGTACCCTAGTAGGTACCCTATCCCATCTAACTGCCATGTAAACACCTTATTTAAAGGGCTACACGGAAAGGTTCGACTCCCCCCATCTCCACCACATAGAAGTAACAAAAGGCAGCGTTTTCATTAACTTGGAGCGTTGCC
>ENA-OSET01001555-OSET01001555.1-sediment-metagenome-genome-assembly--contig:-NODE-1555-length-23717-cov-10.548139_pt1 | contig 23717 bp, 16 predicted proteins | sample MGYA00237882_ERZ534229 | MGnify/ENA primary metagenome ERZ534229 (study PRJEB26408, sample SAMN06266212) | sediment metagenome | isolation source: Hudson Canyon methane seep mesocosm | place... | reverse complement strand
TCACAAAAAAGTCCTGTTACTAAAGGTTAATTGCATGCAGTTTAACTAACTTAGGCACTCATTAGCAATTCTAGTAGTGCTTTTTGTGCGTGCAAGCGGTTTTCTGCTTCGTTATAAATGACGCTTTGTTTGCCATCAATCACTTCGGCAGTGACTTCTTCGCCACGGTGAGCAGGCAAGCAATGCATAAATAAAGCATCTGCATGGGCATTATCCATGATGCTTTGATTGACTTGAAAGTCTTTAAAAGCAACTTCGCGTAATTTTTGTTCTTCTTCTTGACCCATGCTAGCCCAAACGTCAGTTACTATTAAATCTGAGTCTTTAGCTGCATCTAATGCGTTATTAAAAAGTTGTATCCGCTCACCGCCTGATTTAACAATCTGATTATCAGGAAGGTAGCCGTCAGGGCTAGCAATATTGAGTTTAAAGTCTAAACGGATGGCAGCGTTAATATAGGAATGACACATATTATTGCCATCACCGATCCAAGTCACTGTTTTACCTTGAATATCGCCACGATGTTCAAAATAAGCCTGCATATCCGCCAATAACTGACAAGGGTGTAACAAGTCAGTTAAGCCATTAATAACAGGTACGCTAGAGTGCTCAGCAAATTCAGTGACTGTCGCGTGGTCATTGGTGCGCAACATAATGCCGTCAACCATGCTAGAGATAACTTTAGCGCTATCTTTGATCGGTTCGCCACGGCCTAATTGGGTATCGCGTGGTGATAAGAATATTGCACTGCCACCGAAATGCGTCATACCCGTTTCAAATGAAATGCGTGTGCGCGTCGAAGATTTTTCAAAAATCATCGCTAAAACTTGACCTTTTAAAGGTTGAAAGTCCGGGTCGCGTTTATTTTTTAACTCAATAGCGCGCTGAATTAATGCGCGGAATTCATCGCTTGATAAATCAAGTAAGCTGATAAAGTGTCTTGGGTTCATAATATTATTTTTATTGTTGTGTATGACGATTAACTAAAACAGATAACTTGCTAACGAGCAGTTCAATTTGTTCTTTATTTATAATGATCGGCGGCAATAAACGGATCGTAGTTTCGCCTGTGACATTGATAAGTAGCCCCTCTTCTAGGGATGTCGTAACTAATTCGGTGCAAGGAACATCGAGCTGAATACCTATCATCATGCCTTTATTGCGTACATCAAGGACATGCTTGTTGTTTTTTAATTGCTCAGTAAAAGCTTGCTGAATGGCATCACCTTTATCTGCCGCTTGCTGGCATAGATCTTCGTTTTCTATGGTATCTAAAACGGCTAGTGCGGCACTGCAAACTAAAGGGTTACCGCCAAAGGTCGAGCCATGTTTGCCAGCTGTTAAGAGTGTCGCTGCTTTGCCTTTGGCCATACAGGCACCAATAGGTACGCCATTACCAAGCGCTTTTGCAAGGGTGCAAACATCAGGAATGATATTGTTGTGTTGAAAAGCAAACCAAGCGCCTGTTCTGGCGATGCCTGTTTGTACTTCATCTAACATCATTAACAAGTCGTGTTGGTCACAAAGCGCGCGAATCTTATTTAGATAATCAGGGGCAGGGATATTAACACCGCCTTCGCCTTGCACTGGCTCGACTAACACAGCAACAATATTAGGGTTTTGTTGGATGGCTATTTCGATAGCGTCGACATCGTTATAGGCGACGTGGACAAAACCTTCTAATAAAGGACTAAAGCCATCCTGTATTTTGGGGTTGCCTGTAGCTGATAAAGTGCCCATGGTGCGACCATGAAAGCTTTTTTGCATGACAATGACAGCAGGATTATCAATATTTTTGCTATGGCCATAGAGGCGGGCAATTTTAATTGCCGCTTCGTTAGCTTCTGCACCAGAATTACCAAAGAACACATTATCCATACCGCTAAGCTGACAAAGTTTTGTCGCTAGTTGTTCTTGGGCTTCTATATTGTATAGGTTAGACGTATGTAGCAAAGTCTTGCTTTGTGTGCAGATAGCTTCGTGGACAGCAGGGTGCGCGTGGCCTAAATTGCACACAGCAATACCTGAAAGCGCATCTAAATAGCGTTTATTATTTTGGTCCCAGAGCCACGCACCTTCGCCTTTAGTGAAAGTGACTGGCAGACGCCCGTATGTGGGCATGATATGGCTGGTCATAATGATTTGTTTGTTTAAAGCAAAAAGCGCGCAGATAAGCGACAGTCTTTTTGAAAAAAGGGCTGATTATAGTTTTCTAAAATTTAATGAGCAAGTTAAATGTTTTGACTCGGTACTTTTTTTGCAAGATAATTCCTGATAGTATTACTGGGTTTTTATCTTATTTGAGTAAATGTAATGGATGTTATAGACAGAATTAAAGAGCAATTAGCGAGCAACGATGTAGTTTTATACATGAAAGGCACGCCTGATTTTCCACAGTGTGGGTTTTCTGGGCAAGTTGCACAGGTCATGCAAGCCTGTAGTGCTAAGTATGGTTCTTTTAATATTTTTGAAGACCAAGAAGTGCGTGAAGCTTTAAAAGAATATTCACAGTGGCCAACTTACCCACAGCTTTATATTAAAGGTGAATTAGTCGGTGGTTGCGATATTATTATGGATTTATATAATAAAGGCGAATTACAAAAAATGTTAGCTGCTGCGGATAGTGTGGCTAGCTAAGTTAAGTTTTGCATAATTAAGCAAAGGACGTTTACCTATAAAGTCGGCGTTTATTTTTGCTAAATAATAAAAAAAGGGAAGTGTTACTTCCCTTTTTTTATGTCGATTTTTTATTTCTATGCTTATTCTTGTTTTTGCGCAACATTCCTGCTGACTAGATTAGCAATTAATACGGCCAGATAAAATTGCCCTGCCACAGCCTCAAGAGCCACTATGGTTCTGGCCATCATTGACACAGGGGTAATGTCGCCATAACCCAGCGTTGTCAATGTAACCATACTGAAATACCACATTTGGAAAGTTGAATTCTGCTGTAAAGTCTCAGCGTTGGGTATTGAAAATGAGCTTGGCTTATAGAATTCAATTAATTGATAAAGAGAAGTCCAAGCTAGCCCTAAAATAAGATAAACGGTTAAGGCAGCATAGAGCATTTCAAGAGTAATAATTTTTTGCCGAATGATAAATTTAAGAATATACAGGGCAATATAAAACCAGAAAATGGCTTCAGTGCTATGTTCTAGAATAATCAATGAGTCAACGTCATAAAAAGCATAAAGCCAGCGAGATGTAATGGTTAATACGGCAAGAATTAAGCTGATTATTAGTGGGCGTTGACTATCGGCAATGGCGTAAATGCTAGAAAACACAAGCACCATAAAATAACTGTTGAGTATTTTTAAGGCTACCACTGTTTCTTGTACGATAGGGTATATAAGAAAGTATAGGATTAGCGAAACGAGAAGAAGCAAAAAACGGTTATTTTTTTGCAAGAAAAGGTTATAAAGGATAGGGTGTGAGGACATAGGCAACTCTTAAAGTAGTTGATTTATTATCATGGTAGGGGCGTTGTTTTAGCGCGATATAGAGTGCCAAAATGAAGAACAACTATGCTTTTTATCCATGTTATTTTGTTTGTTGCTATTATTACATAAGCCCTTTATATCAGGGTAAAGGAAATCAAACGGTGCGTTATGAATTTAAAGGGCACTGAGGCTGGCTGCTAATTACACAATAACTACTGAAGGAAGAAGGTAAATAAGCTATGCGCGAATCCAATGGTTATTTGACAATCAATTATGTAGATATTCTGCAACAGCATATTTTTTTGGCTGAAATTGTTTGGCAAGAGGGCGTTATTACTAAAATTAAACGCTTGGGCGAAGAAAATTCTGAGTATTCGTATCTGATTCCCGGCTTTATTGATGCTCATGTGCATATAGAGAGCTCAATGCTTACACCTATTGAGTTTTCACGTTTAGCAACACTGCATGGCACTGTTGCTAGTGTTTCTGATCCGCATGAAATTGCTAATGTGATGGGATTGGAGGGAATTCGGTATATGTTAGAAAATGCCACATTAACGCCATTTAAAATTTTCTTTGGCGCTCCTTCTTGTGTGCCGGCAACTCCTTTTGAAACAGCTGGCGCGACACTTGATGCGGTGGCATTAGAAAGTTTGTTTAAATCAGGCGAAGTCAGTTATTTATCAGAAATGATGAACTATCCAGGCGTACTAAATAAAGATCCTGCTGTTTGGGCTAAACTGGAATTAGCACGGAACTATAGCTGCCCTATAGATGGCCATGCTCCGGGCTTAATGGGCGAGCAAGTTAAGCAATATGCGCAAGCTGGTATTAGCACAGATCATGAGTGCAGCACGCTCGAAGAGGCTGAGCAAAAATTAGCGGTAGGTATGCAAATTTTGATACGAGAAGGTTCCGCAGCACGAAATTTTGATGCTTTGCATAGTTTGATTAGTGGTCACCCCGAGCAGATCATGTTTTGCAGTGATGATAAGCACCCAGATGATTTGTTAGCAGGGCATATTAACCAACTAGCTGCGCGCGCTGTGGCGCTGGGGCATGATGTGTTTAAGGTGTTGCGTTGTGCCTGTATTAATCCTGTTGTGCATTACGATTTAGCTGTGGGGCAGTTAAAAGTAGGCGATGCAATGGATGCCGTTATGCTAAAGGATTTAATTAATTTAACGCCGCTTAAAACCTGGATTAATGGTGAACTAGTTGCCGAGCAAGGTAAGAGTCTAATCACTTCAGTTATAACTAAGTCTTGTAATCAATTTCAAGCGCGTAAAGTGACTGCTAATGATTTTTTAATTCCAGCAAATAGTGACCAGGTTCGAGTGATTAAAGCGCTGGATGGTGAATTACTCACTCCAGAATGGGTAATCACGCCTAAAGTTGAGCAAGACTATATCGTGCCCGATAAAGAGCGCGATATTTTATTTTTAACGGTGATTAATCGTTACCAAGCCATGCCGCCTACTGTCGCGCTGATTAATGGTTTTGGTTTGCAACAAGGTGCTTTAGCCTCAACTGTGGCGCATGATTCGCATAATATTATTGCCGTGGCTGCAGATATAGATTCTTTGTGTATAGCTGTTAATGGAATTATTGATCAACAAGGTGGGATTGCCGTGTGTCACCAAGATAAACTAGATATTTTACCGCTGCCTATTGCCGGATTGATGAGCGATCAAAGTGCTGAAGTTGTGGCTACGCATTATGTTCAATTAGATCAACAAGCTAAACAGTTAGGTTCTAAATTGCGCACCCCTTTTATGACTCTATCTTTTATGGCCTTATTGGTTATTCCTGAACTGAAACTGAGTGATCAAGGTTTATTTGATGGTCGAACTTTTCAATTTACATCATTAGAGGTATAAATTGATGCCGGCTTTTTTGCTCAATCGAAGTGAATATATTGCTAATGCAAACGACGGACAAGTGTTGCTCGATTTTCTACGCACTGAGCAAAAATTAACGGGGACTAAACAAGCCTGTCGTGAAGGCGATTGTGGTGCTTGCTTGGTGTTATCAGGGCAATGTATTAATGGCGTGATGCACTATCAAGCAGTCAATAGCTGTCTGTTACCGTTGGGTTTAATTCATGGGCGACATATCGTTAGTATCGAAGGGCTTAATGGTGAAATATTAAATCCTGTTCAACAGGCTTTAGTTGATCAAGGTGCTATTCAATGCGGTTTTTGCACTGCTGGTATAGTGGTTGCAATCACCGCTTTTTTAATGAATGCTACTGAATCTTCAGTTGATCTTGCCGTGGATGCTTTGGCGGGAAATTTATGCCGTTGTACTGGATACGCAGGCATCAAACGTGCACTGCATCAGCTGTGCCAGCAGTTCGATTTAAGTCATTCTCAGTCACAGACGCGGATTAATGATTTAATTCGCTGGGGGATTTTACCGGACTATTTTGCTGATATCCTGACGCGTTTAGCGGCATTGCCTGAGTCTATTTCTTTAGCTGAAAAGCAAGCAGTTAATGTTGCTGGGGGAACTGATTTATTTGTGCAAAAAGCAGAACAACTCATGTCTATGCCATTAGCCTTTATTGACCAGCCTGAAAGCATTTGCATAGATCAGGAGTCATGCACAGTATCAGCGTCTACACGTATTGAAACCATAAGGAAATCAGACAAATTACAGGCTTTATTTCCACAAATAGCCGATGATTTTAAATTAATTTGTTCATCGGCTATACGCCAGCAAGCGACGCTCGGCGGTAATTTTGTTAATGCCTCACCCATTGGCGATTTAAGTGTATTTTTTCTCGCTTTAGATGCGCAGCTAAGCATTCGTTCATCGACACATAAGCGTCGTGTTGCATTACGCCACTTTTTCCTGGACTACAAACAGGTAGATTTACAAGAGGGTGAATTAATCCGAGAAATTGATTTTCAATGCGCTGAATCACCGATAAGATTAAGCTTTGAAAAAGTCAGTAAGCGTCAGCATTTAGATATTGCCAGTGTCAATTCGGCTATGTCGGTTAGCGTACAGGATGATAAATTCAAACAAATACATATATCACTTGGTGGAGTGGCGGCTATTCCGCTTTATTTGCAGAAGACTTGTGCTTTTTTACAAAATAAAAAGATAGCAATCGACTTATTAAAACAGGCTCTCGCTGTTGTACAAACAGAAATCTCTCCGCTTTCTGATATGCGCGGTAGTGCCGAATATAAGCGATTATTAGCGCAACAACTTTTAATCGCGCACTGGCTCAAGCTTTTGCCTGAGTATGTCAGTTGGGAGGATTTTCAATGAATTCAGATGCTGCTTTACATGCGCAAGGTAAAGCGCAGTTTATTGATGATATTGCCTTAACAGCTGATACTTTACATGCCTTTCCTTTGGTTTCTACGGTAGCCCATGGCACGATAGAGTTATTAGACCTTAGTGCAGCATTGGCCTTATCGGGCGTGGTTAAAATTCTCACGGCTAGAGATATTCCAGGGGTTAATCAAACGGGCAATATTGAGCCCGATGAAGTGTTATTAGCCGGGGAAGAGGTCTGTTATCAAGGTCAGCCTATTGCACTGGTTATTGCTCAAACAGCTAAATTAGCTCGTCAAGCCGCTAAGTTATGCGTTGTTGAGTATCAGGCTTTACCGGCTGTTTTTGATGCGCGAGAGGCGGATCATCAGGGTTTACATATTGCACCGCCGCGTAGTTTTTCTATCGGTAATGTGGATTCTATTTGGCAGAATTGTAACGTGGTTGTTGAGGGTAGTGCTGGAACTAGCGCGCAAGAACATGTTTATTTGGAAACACAAACAGCGATTGCGACCCCGCTGGAAAATGGGCAATTAAACATCATTTCAGCGACTCAGTCTCCCGGAATGGTGCAACGAATTACTGCGCGAGTTTTAAATTGCGCTATGCATAAAATCGAAGTCGATGTTTTACGCTTGGGTGGTGCTTTTGGTGGCAAGGAAGAGCAGGCAACACCTTGGGCAGTTATGGCTGCTTTAGCGGCAAGTAAAGCACAGCAGCCAGTGAAAATCGCTCTGACGCGTGCTGAAGATATGCGATTTACAGGCAAGCGTCATCCTTATAACGCGGATTTTAAAATCGGTTTAAATGCTGCGGGGAAAATTCTGGCATATGAAGTAACTTATTACCAAAATGCAGGCGCGTTTGCAGATCTATCCTTATCTATTTTGGAACGTTCATTATTTCATGCGACGAATAGTTATTTTATTGCTCATGTTCGAGCCACAGCAATAAGTTGTCGTACTCATTTGCCTCCCAATACTGCTTTTCGTGGCTTTGGTGCGCCGCAAGCGATGTTTATTTTAGAGAGTGCTATTTTTAAAGCGGCTCAAGCAATGCATGTTGATCCGGCTTATATTCAGCAGCAGAATTTATTGCAGCAGGGTGATGTTTTTCCTTATGGCATGTTAGCGAAAAATGCACAGGCTATTGCCAGTTGGAAGCAATTACACCGAGATTTTGCATTAGAGCAACAGCAACAAGCTATTGCCGATTTTAATGCTAGCCATGTTTTAGAAAAAAAGGCATTAGCACTAATGCCGGTTTGTTTTGGCATTGCTTTTACTGCTTTTTTTCTAAATCAAGCAGATGCTTTGGTGCATATTTACAGTGATGGCAGTGTTAGTATCAGTTGTGGAGCGGTAGAAATGGGGCAGGGTGTTAAAGTTAAATTAGCCAATATTGCCGCTCAGGTTTTAGGGATTGATAAGCAACGCATTAAACTGGAAAGTACCAATACTACGCGTATTGCCAATATGTCACCGACTGCCGCAAGTACTGGGGCAGATTTGAATGGTCAGGCGATAAAAATTGCCTGTGAGCAGATATTACAGCGCCTAAAAAAGCAGGCTGCGCAACAGCTAAAAGTAGATAGCAAGCTTATTAGTTTAGCTAATGAATATGTTTATATTGATGGGGAAATTAGCCAATTAACTTGGCCTTCATTAATTGCACAAGCTTATATGGCGCGTTGCGGGCTTTCTGCTCAAGCGCATTATGCGACACCCAATTTAAGCTTCGACCCTAAAGTAGAAAAAGGCGAACCCTTTGCTTATCATGTGTATGGTTGTGCCGCAGTTGAAGTGACGCTCGATTGCCTGCGTGGGCGTTATCAAGTTGATAAGGTTAAAATCATCCACGATGTCGGTCAAAGTCTTGCTCCAGAAATAGATCGAGGTCAAATTGAAGGGGCGTTAGTTCAAGGTTTGGGCTGGATGACCACAGAAGAGATTGTTTATGATCAGGATGGACATTTACAAAGCGACAATTTGACCACTTATAAAATCCCCGATATTTATGATGCGCCAGAGATTGAGTTGAATTTTTTAACAGGGGCTAATAATCCCAATGCTATCTTTAATTCAAAAGCCGTAGGTGAGCCGCCTTTTATGTATGGGATTGGTGCTTATTTTGCTTTAGTTAAAGCGATACAGGCATTTAATCCGGCATATGCACCGAATTTTTCCGCCCCGATGACGCCAGAGAAGGTGCTATTGGCTTTGTATAGGAAATCCTAGTGGCAAGAATTACTTGGAGAAATTCTTGGATGGGAGGCGTTGTTTATGCCTCAGGGGACACTTTTGCAGCCCTTTTGACGGGGGAGTTTCTTTACCAGCGTTTAGTGGGTATGTTGATTTTAGGTGGAACCTTGTATGCTTTAGAAATACCGGCTTATTTTCATTATTTAGATCGGCATATACAAGGCAAGAGTCTATTAAGTTCGCTGAAACGTATGCTTTTTTCTGCGTTATTTTTTAATCCTTTATGGATTGCTCGACATTTAATTTTTATTGAATTCTTTGCGGGGAAATGGCAAGCGATTGATATAGGTATTCTACTTATTGCGACACATTCTTTTGTTTATGCTCTCCCTGTTGCTTTGCTGGTTAACTATATGATTCAGAATAAAACTCCTTTAGATTGGCGTTATGTTGCTAGTTCGGCATTTTCGGCTTTTATGGCAGTTTATTTTGCATTAAGTGAGGTGTTATTTGGCTAAGCAATCTGGGTTTTGGCGCGAATGTTTAAAAGCATTAAAAAGAAAACAGGTGTTAGCTTTATTGCTGGTTGTTGATAGCCAAGGTAGTTCGCCGGGTAAAGTAGGCGCTAAAATGTTTATTGCGGCTGATGGATCAAGTTTGGGTACGATTGGTGGCGGGCTGGTTGAATATAATTTATCGGAGCAAGCGCTCACTTTATTACATGAACCTGATAGTTGTACTCGGTTATTTTATCAGCAGCATAATGGCTCTGGACAGGTTTGTGGGGGTACGCAAACTGTTTTGTTTTATCGTCTGACGCAAGCAGACTTATGCATATTAGAGCAGGTTAATCAGGTTTTTCAGGAGCAAGTTGTTAGGCAATTAAGCTTTGCGCCACAAGGGTTAATGCTTGGTACTCCTGAAGAAGCACCCCCAGAGTTATTTTTTAGCGATAGTTTAGAAACAGGCTGGATATATCAAGAATTGATAGGTGCACAGAAAACTGCTTATATCATTGGTGGCGGGCATGTTAGCTTGGCTTTATCGCAGGTTTTGGCTTTGCTGGGCTTTGACGTTATCGTGATTGATCAGCGGTCAGGGGTGAAAACTATGGGTGGTAATCACTTTGCTCAGAGAAAAATTGTTGCACCGTATACAGAAGTTGACCGGATAGTTCCTGATGGTAAGCAGGTGTATATTTTTATTATGACCCACAGTCATGTAACAGACCAGCAGGCTTTGGCTAAGCTTGCTAATAAGCAATGGGCTTATTTAGGGGTTTTGGGTAGTCAACGCAAGGTTAAGCTATTACAGGGTAATCTGAGCAAGTCTATTGATCTTGAGCGTTGGAAGTTAATACATGCACCTTTAGGTTTGGCGATTAATAGTCAAACACCTATGGAAATTGCGATCAGTATTGCGGCTGAATTGATTCAGCTGAAATAAGGTTAGTCGTTAGGTTTAATAAATTAAGAATATAATAACTTACAAAAGAATCTGGTGTTTAGTCAATCACTATTACAATGGATTTATTATGGCTTCTAAGTTGAATTTGTCACTGAAATAAAAAGGGGTAAATTAACTTAGTTTTAAAGTTAATTTACCCCTTTGATTGTTCAACTATCACCACAGAAAACACAAAGATTCAATACCCAAAATCTCTGTGTTCTCGCTGTCCTCTGCGGTTAAAATCTTTGTTTTATTTTCTTTTAAGCACCTTGACTGCTTAAATAGTCATCATAAGTGCCACGGAAATCGACAATACCACTCGGTGTCAATTCAATAATACGCGTAGCTAATGAGGATACAAACTCACGGTCATGACTGACAAAGACTAAGGTGCCTGGGTAGTTTTCTAAAGCTAAGTTTAGCGATTCAATCGACTCCATATCAAGATGGTTGGTTGGTTCGTCTAGTAGCATGATATTGGCGCGTTGCAACATTAATTTACCAAAAATCATACGGCCTTTTTCACCACCAGAAAGTACGCTGACTTTTTTACCTATATCATCTTGTGAAAATAATAAACGACCTAATGTGCTGCGTATGACTTGATCATCATCGCTAGGTTGGCGCCATTGTTCCATCCAATCAAATAACAACTTGTCGTCTTGAAATTCGGTGGCATGATCTTGCGCACAATAACCTATCTCAGAGTTTTCAGACCATTTTACTGCGCCAGCTGTTGGCTGAATATCACCCGCTAAGCACTTTAATAAGGTAGTTTTACCAATACCATTTTGACCGATAACGGCAACACGCTCGCCGACTTCAACCATTAAATTGAAATTGTTAAATAACTCATTGTCATCATAGCTTTTAGATAAGCCTTCTAATTCTAAGGCTAGGCGGTGCAATTTTTTAGTTTGATCAAAACGGATAAAGGGGTTTTGACGACTGGAAGGTTTTATTTCAGCTAGGCTGATTTTATCTAACTGTTTGGCGCGTGACGTTGCTTGTTTAGATTTTGACGCGTTAGCAGAGAAACGACTGACGAAGGCTTTAAGCTCAGATATTTGTGCCTTCTTTTTAGCATTATCAGACTGTAGTTGTTCGGTAACTAAAGTTGCTGCGGTCATGTAGTCGTCATACGTACCTGGATAAAGGCGTATTTCACCGTAATCTACATCAGCCATGTGCGTGCAGACGCTATTTAAAAAATGGCGATCATGAGAAATGATAACCATCGTGCATTTACGTGCATTTAATGTCTCTTCTAACCAGCGAATAGCATTGATGTCGAGGTTGTTAGTTGGCTCATCAAGCAGCAAAATATCAGGATCAGAAAATAGCGCTTGTGCCAGCAATACTCTTAATTTCCAGCCCGGTGCAACTTCACTCATAGGGCCGTAGTGTTGCTCAGTGGGAATGCCTACACCTTCTAGTAATTCACCCGCACGAGCCTCAGCTGTGTAGCCATCCATTTCTGCGAATTCAGATTCTAGGTCAGCGGCACGCATACCGTCGGCTTCAGTCATTTCTGGATTAGCGTAAATCGCATCACGTTCTGATTTTACTGCCCATAGCGCTTCATGACCCATGATCACTGTGTCGAGTACGGCGAATTCTTCGTAAGCAAATTGATCCTGTTTCAATTTACCGAGGCGTTCGTGTGGGTCTTTGGAGACATTACCGCCAGAAGGCTCTAAGTCGCCTCCTAAGATTTTCATGAAAGTTGATTTTCCGCAGCCATTTGCGCCAATCAGTCCATAGCGGTTACCGTTATTAAATTTAACGGAGACGTCTTCAAAAAGTGGCTTGGCGCCAAATTGCATAGTGATATTTGCGGTTGCGAGCATTGTTTATTCCAGGTAGAAGCTGACCAACAGTTGCCTACTCGATAGAGCTAATGCATTGTGCTGCTGATTAATATATTAAAGACTTTAAAGGGTGCGTATTCTACGCGATTTCTATGACAAAGGCTGTGTAAATAAGAAAAATATTGCGGTTCAATAAAGGGCGCGTGTCCCTAATGTCATGAAATGGAGGTTTGTTTGAAAAATTATTTTTATGGATAGGTCGTGCGTATCGGTAGCTTTATATGTCCGGTGAACTAGCATGATTAGTGCTAGTTCACCGGACATATAAAATCAAACATTTGAAAAAAATATTTATAATACTTCTGAAATACTAGAGGCAGCACGCTTTACATCAAGAAAAATTAAGCCTAATTTAGCATTTGGCTTGGCTAAAACAGTCAGTACTGCTTCCTCTCCAGCATGAGTCATCAAAACATAGCCTTTATCGCCTTTAATCAAAACTTGCTCCAATGTACCTCGAACTAATTCTTGAGCCGTTCTATCACCTAAAGATAGCATTGCAGCACTCATTGCGCCTACTCGATCTTCGTCTAAGTTGGCAGGTAAAGCAGATGCCATCATTAAGCCATCAGTAGAAATAATACCCGTTGCTTCAATATCTGCAGAAGTTCCATTTAGGTCAGTTAGGATTGAGGTTAACATATCTGAACGCATAATTTTTTCCCTGTTGTTAGTTATAAGCTTTGGCAAGGTTTGAGAATAAAACTCTACTCATGCCAGATATTTTTAAAAACTTTTCTAATTCTTCCGCTATGCTGGCTTCTTGGTAAGATTGCTGCATTGTTAAAAGAGAAAAGCCTGTTGCTGCATTAATAGCAGATAAAATTTTTGCACACTGGTCTGCGTCTTCACCGAATAAATTAACGACTAAAGAAATCAATTGGCCATTAATTAAAGTCATGCCTCCTGACATGAATTCAACAGGCAGATTTACTTGAACATGGATGCTCCCCACTTTATACATATGCTCCGTATAAGTGACATCAAATTTTTTGGTAAATAAGCCCTCTAGCCACTGAGTATGCATTGCTTTCAGTGATTCAAGCCGACCCTCTAGGAAAGGCTGTGTTTCGGGAATAGTGCTTAATTGTGCATAAAATTTTTCAGTAATCTCTTTTAAGTTAGGAATTATTTGTGGCCCAACTTCTTTTAATAAAGCTTCATTTTCTACTGTGAGATTAGTAAAGGATCTCGCATACTGTGTTAGTTGCTCAAAATCATGTTCCATAAATGTGCTTCCTTGTTGTTTCAAAACTAATGTAAAAAAACCAAATAAATAGGTGAGGTACCATTCAATATTTAAGTGTTTCAGAATAAGTATTAATTTTCCTAGCGACTAGCAGGGTTTGACTCTATTTAGCCCGACTCTATATTTATGTTCGCTAGTTATTAAGTACTTAGGTTTATTTTTAGACGTGATCTCTTTTGAGGTGTTGGTTCCTCCGAAAGAGCGGTACGAATAAAATTTAAGTATAAAACAGACAAAATACTTAGTATTTTAATTTATTGAATTGTGAAACCGGTCACGTTGCTGGCCAAGAAGGATTTGGCGCAAGTATATGTAGGTGTTTTGTAGGTGTTGTTAACTCAAGGCGCTCGGTAGATGCCTTTTTCTTTCGAAGAGCCCTAGAGCCCCACCTGGGATGGGCGAGAAGGAGTTGTTTTTGTGTGTAGTAGAGATGGAGGTAGTGCGCTGGAGTTTTAATGATTCACTGCGTAGCGAATTGACTTTTTTGGAAGAGAGCCCTAAAGCAAGTATTTTGCATGCTGTGGCGCGCAAAATACTTGTGTCATAGAGGTAATGGAATTATAAAGAAGTCGTCCCGATTTTCTCGCCTAACTGTACTTTTTCGCCAGCGACAAAAGCCTCTTCCCAGTTCATCGCATTTTCGCCAAATAAAGCAATAATGGTTGATCCCATATTAAAGCGGCCGAGTTCTTCACCTCTTTTTAATTGCGGAGCATCGTCTTTATATTGCCAAGTTTGAATACTTTTTGCTGTTGGTGGGGTGACTTCGCCATGCCAAACCGTTTCAATACTAGCCACAAAAATTGCGCCCACTAAAACTAAAGCCATCGGGCCGATTTCGGTGTCAAAAATAGCGACAACTCGCTCATTTCGAGCAAATAAGCGTGGTACTGAATTAGCTGTAGCAGCATTTACGCTGAATAAGCGTCCAGGCACATGAATCATTTCTCTTAATGTGCCATCTAAAGGCATATGTAAGCGATGGTAATCTTTAGGTGATAAGTAAATGGTAGTGAATTTGCCATTCTTAAAAGGCGCGGCACGTTGTTCATCGCCTCCTAATAAGTCGACTGCGGTATAGCTTTGGCCTTTAGCTTGAATAATATTACCATCGGTAATATTACCTGCTTGGCTAACTGCGCCATCGGCAGGACAGGCAATATCACCTGCATTACTGGCAATCGTTCTAGCGCCAGGTTTTAATGCGCGAGTAAAGAAATGGTTAAAACTCGGGTAAGCGTTAATATCCGAATCAATCGCTTCCTCCATATTGACACCATAATGGCTGGCAATTTGTTTAATAAAAAAGTTTTTCCAGATTTTATTTTCGCTATGAGTCAGCTGTCCCATGAGTCTGGATAAAGGGTGGTGTGGCAATATGTATTGTGGCAGGGTAGTTAGGCTTTCTTTAAAGGTCATGGTCGGGTGTTTTTCCGCTTAAATAATAGGCAAAGGCAATGACTTCAGCGACGGCGGTATAAAGTTCTTTAGGGATTTCATCACCTAAAGGCACTTGCGCTAAAATTCTTGCCAGTTCGGGCTCGGTTTGTAATGGAATGCCGTGCTTTTCGGCGATAGCTAAAATCTGTTCCGCTGTGACACCTTCACCTTTGGCTGTGACTTTAGGCGCATTTTTACCATCGTATTTTAATGCGACCGCTAAGTCAGAGGTGTAAAAGGTTTTAGCCATGGTTTAGCTTAATGAGTAATTAGATTGTAAGTGCTTGTTCGTGCAAATTTAGCCAGCTACATTAGGTGCCATAAAGTATAATGGCTGCTTTTTATTAAATTGGGTATTTTACCAGTTATGAAGCTGGAAAAAATTAAACTTTCAGGATTTAAATCATTTGTCGATGCGACGACGATTCCTATTAAAGGGAATTTAATCAGTATCGTTGGCCCTAATGGTTGTGGGAAATCCAATATTATTGACGCGGTACGTTGGGTGATGGGTGAAAGCTCAGCAAAACATCTGCGCGGTGGTAGTATGACAGATGTGATTTTTAATGGCTCTTCAGGTAGGAAGCCAGTGAGTACCGCATCGGTTGAGTTGGTTTTTGATAATAGCGAAGGTAAAGCGGGCGGGGAATACGCGCAGTACACGACTATCGCGATTAAGCGTCAAGTAAGGCGTGATGGTCAGTCTATTTATCAATTTAATGGCACTAAATGCCGGCGTAAAGATATTACTGATTTATTTTTGGGCACAGGCTTAGGTGCTCGTAGTTATGCAATTATTGAGCAAGGTACTATTTCGCGAGTTGTTGAAGCCAAACCTGATGAGCTGCGTATACATATAGAAGAAGCGGCGGGAGTTTCTAAATATAAAGAACGACGCAGTGAAACCGAAATGCGTATGCGCCATACGCGTGAGAATTTAGAGCGTTTAGATGATGTTCGTGATGAAGTTGAAAAACAATTAAGTCATTTAAAGAAACAAGCGGAAAAGGCGGAAAAATATACCACTTTAAAAGCGCAGGAGCGTGAATTAAAGTTGCAGCTATTGGCAATGCGTTGGAATACGCATCATGTCATGGCACAGCAGTTAGATAGCAAGTTGCAAGACGCTGCAAGCGCACATAATGAATTATTTATGGAGCGTAAGAATTTAGAGCAAACGCTAGAGCAAAAACGTGAGTTACATAAAACGCAGCAACTGAATTTAGATCAGCAACAAGCAGAATATTATGCCTTGCTCACTGAGGTAAGTCGTTTAGATCAGGTGATTAAACATAATGAACAATCGCATGAGGAAACTGAGCGAGAGTTAGTGAGGTTACGTGATCAAGCGGAGCATCTTAAAGGTAATTTGGATGAGGATTTATTACAGTTAGATGAGCTAAAAGAATCTTTATTTGAAGCAGAAGAGTCTTTATTGATTGCGGAAGGTAGAGCCGAGGAAATGCTGGAAATTCAGCAGGAAGCTCAAGAGCAGCGTCTTGCATGGCAGCAAGAATGGGAAGCGTATCAGAATCAATATGCCAATTACCGTGAACAAGCGGAAGTTAAGCGTATGTTAGTAGCTCAACTGGAAAATCAAAGCTTTCAATTACAAAGTCGCATACAGCGATTACAAGGTGAGCAAGAGGAGTTAAGCGAGCAGGGCTTAAATATTGAAATTGAGAGTTTAGATCAAGCGATTAATTTGATTGAAGAGCAGAGAGAGCAAGTTCAAATTGATTTAGATGCGGTGCATTTATCCATTAAAGATTTACGCCAGCAGATTAAGCAATATCATGAAATATTGCATAGAGATCGCTCGGAATTACAAAGTGTCAAAGGAAAAGTGACTTCGCTGGAATTATTGCAGCAGCATGCAATGGGTAAAGACAATCAGAAATTAACCCACTGGCTGGATAGGATGGCTTTAGCTGAAAATCAGCGTCTTGCTGAATTTATTGAGGTTGACACAGGTTGGGAGAGTGCGGTTGAAACTGTTCTGGGCACTTATTTAGAGGCAGTGTGTATTGATAATGCCGATCAACTGATTAATGAGCTGGCGAATTTAAGTAATGAGTCGGTAACTTTGTTTGAGACAGAGCACGAATACAGTGAAGAATTAAGCAAAGGCTTGCCGCGCTTATTGGATAAAATTAAAACCCCGTGGAATTTACAGGGATTATTATCGGGGATTTATTGTGCTGATAATGCTGAACAGGCTAGGGAGTTAGCCAGCGAATTAAAATCTTATGAATCTATCATTACTCCGCAAGGCGCATGGTTTGGCTATGGTTGGGTTAAAATTGTGCGCGAGCATGATGGCAAAAGCGGTGTCTTGCAAAGAGAAAAGCAATTACGTTTGTTAAAAGAAGAGCAAGTACAGTTGCAAGCGCGTGTGGTTGTCATGGAAGAGCAACTAGAAACAGCGGAAGACTTTTTAAAAGAAGCTGAAAAACAACGCGAAGAGTTACAAAATAAAGATAAACAAGTAAGTAATGAGCTGTCGTTAAAAAATTCAGAATTCAGTGCGTATTCTGCCCGCGTAGAGCAGCAGCAACAACGATTAGCACAAGTGAATAATGAACTGGCTGATATTAATCGCGAACTATTAGAAAACTCTGAGACGAGAGCTGAAGCTTTGATGATTAAGGAACAAGCAGAAGAAGCGATGGAGGCGTTAACAGAAAACAAACTGCAATTGGAGCAAGATAGTCATAGTTTGCAAACGCAAAGTGAGCAAAGCGATAAACAAGTCAATGAAATTCGTCAGCAAGTTCATGGCTTTCAGGCAAAAATATCCAGTCTAAAAGCTTCGGATGTCTTAACGACAAAACAAATAGAGCGTTTGCAATTACAACAGCAGCAGTCGCAAGAACGAATAGGCGAGCTAGATAAAAAGTTACATCAGACTTTACAGCCCATGGATGATGAGCGTTATGACCTGGAAACTTTGCAACAAAAGAAAGATGAACTGGAAAGAGTTTTAGAGCAAGTGCGTGAACAGCAAGCCGTTTTAGAGACTGGCATTGCTGAGTTAGCAGGGCAATTTTCTTCTGTACAAGTACATATAGATAAGAAAAAAGAGCTGTTAGACAGTATTCGCTTTGAGCAGCAAGAAAGCCATGTACGCCAACAAACGGTGACTGAACAATTGCAGGAATTGGATGCTGATGCGCAAACGGTTATGCAGGATATTCCTGAGCATGCTGATGAGCCAACTTGGAAAATCAAGGTAGATGATTTAACCCGCCAGATTGAGCGGTTGGGAACTATCAACTTAACAGCGATAGAGGAATTTAAAGCGCAGTCTGAGCGTATGGACTTTCTCAATGAGCAAAATACGGATTTATTAGAGGCGCTGCAAATATTAGAAATCGCCATTGCCAAGATTGATAATGAAAGTAGGCAGCGATTTAAGGAAACATTTGATAAGATAAACTCTGGACTACAAGAGAAGTTTCCTAAGCTCTTCGGTGGTGGCAAAGCCTATTTATCATTAACAGACGATGATTTATTGGAAAGTGGCGTTAATATTATTGCCCAGCCTCCTGGAAAGCGAAATAGTTCAATTCATTTATTATCGGGTGGCGAAAAGGCTTTAACCGCAGTGGCTTTAGTTTTTTCTATTTTTGATCTGAATCCAGCCCCTTTTTGCTTGCTGGATGAGGTGGATGCTCCTTTAGATGAGGCAAATGTACGACGTTTTTCAGCAATGGTTGAGGAAATGTCAGTCAATGTGCAATTTTTGTATATTTCACATAACAAAGTGACGATGGAAATTGCACAACAATTAGCAGGCGTTACCATGAAGGAACCGGGTGTTTCTCGTATGGTAGCAGTCGATATTCAAGAAGCAGTAGCAATGGTGGAAAGTTAACGTGGATAAAGATTTATTAAGAATAGTCATCATTTCAGTGGGTGGTCTAGTTATTTTAGGCATGATTCTTTGGGGTATGTTTAAAGGTGGTTCAAAACGTAAAAATATTAATTTTTACGATAATCGTGATCCTTTGGAGCATGTAGATAGCAGCTTATTTGTTAATACTGCCGATGATGATTTTGATATTGTGCCCTTAAGTGCACGCAGCAATGATAATGATTATCAAGCGCCAGAAGTAAAAACGCGTTTAAATTCGGCCTATATACAAGAAGCCCAACAGCAAGAAAGTGTAAGGTCAGAGCCGGATATATTAGCTGAGGCGATGAATAAAGCGGATGAACCTCTTGCCGAGCCCCCTACAAAACAATTGCCAGTGTTATTGCAATTACACCTAGTTGCTAAAAACCCAGAAGGTTTTAAAGGTTTACAATTAGTACAAGCATTTGAGCGTGTAGGTTTAGTCTATGGCAGTGTAAAAGTTTTTGAGCGTTTAGATGTGCAAAACCGTGTCGATTATGCTGTTGCAAGTATGGCTGCGCCAGGTGTTTTTCCTGGTGACAACTGGGAGTCTTATTACTGTCCCGGTATTTCTTTTTTTATGCAGCCTAGGGAGCTTGATGATGTCAAAGTTGTATTTGATGATTTAATTAATACAGCTGGGCAATTATCAGCCTTACTTAAAGGAGATATTGTGGATGAAAATCATCAGCCTTTAACTGAAGAGACTTTGCAGCAAATAGAAGAAAGTTTGTCTTAAATAGCGACTCCTTATAGTTACCCTGTGATCTGTTGTTAGCTGGACAGCTTATAGCTCGTAGGGCGGACTTCAGTCCGCCATTGCTAAAAAAGCGGACTGAAGTCCGCCCTACAAATAAGGTGAACGTCCCGATTTAAGTTTGTCGCCAGAAAAAGCAAGCTAAAACCTATTAAAATCAATATAAAGACGCCACATCCTTAAGAAATTATGTCCACTCAAGAAACCTTATTAAGAAAATTCCAGTTATTAAGCGAAGATGAACAGCAGGTGCTTTTAGCTTTAGCTATTCTTTTTGTACCCGTCGGTCAAACTAAATTAATAGATATTTTGCGTGGTACTCAGTCTGTTGAGATTAAAGTTTATAAACAAATTACCAAACCTTTAAAAGATAAATTGGAACGGCAGGGTTTGATTACAGTGACTAGCGATGGCTGGCGGTGCGCTAAGGAAATTAGCGAAGTGCTAATGAAAATAGCATTTGAAGATCATAATAATTTATTTTCTAAACTAGCTGACTACAGCTTAAGTGATCGTCCTTACTATTCTTCTTATCAAGTGAAGGTACTTAATGCAGTAAGAATCTTACGTTTTTATCTCTATCTTGGTAATGCGAAAAAATTTAAGCAGCAGTTTGATAGTTTCGAGGGTGAATTTCCTGACCAGGTCATGCCATTATTAAATTTATTGTTTTTTACCGCTTTTGATAAGCCTTGGTTTGACCGGCTAAATCTAAATATAAAAAACTTTGTTTTATCAATGTATGCGGAATATTTCACTTTTAGTATTGAGGACGTGAGCTTCCCTGTGCAATTATTGCAGAGTGCTGTTGATTCTAGTGCCACACCTCCCTTGGAATTATTACAAAATCTAGCTGAGTTTAAGTTGATGGCTAATGATGCTCAAGGGGTTGAGGCCTTGCTTAAGGATGATTACTCGGCTAAGGGCTTGATGATCAAAGGAAGTGCTTGTTTTATCGATAACCGTAATGATGAAGCTTTAGAACTTTATCAGGCTGCACTGCAGCTGATAAAAAAAGCAACACGTAAGCGTAATGTTTTTTTACCGCATATCCACGGTTACTTTTTTCATTTAGCCTTATTAAAAACTAAAATAGCTGAAAATATCAGTTTGTTAAAGGCGCAATTAAAAATCATTGAAAAGAGTAAAGATAGCGATAGCTTTTTTAATACTAATGGTCGTTTAAAAGAAGGTCTTGAGGTTTATCAGACGCAACTTAAAGCTGAAGAGGCTTATGAGTTACGCCGGCCATTGGCCGGTTCTTATGATAGATTATTTCATTGTTTATTATTGTATTGGTTAGATACGCTTGCGATTGCTACGAATTGGGATAAAGATTTTTTATTGGTATTTCAAAATTATTGTGTTTTAGCTGATAAGGGCGGTGCACATTATTATGCTGCGGTTAGTTCACATTTATTACAAAAATTAGGCATAAAAGATAAAGAAATAAAGGCGATTGCTGAAAAATACAAAGATTCTAATGCTTTGCATATTATTGATTTATTGCCGCGTGTAGAAAAGTGGGAGCGAGCACTATCCGCGTTAACACAACTTAGCGCTGAACCATCTGCTGCACATGCTGAGTCACGCATGATTTGGTTATTAAGATTAGACGGCAATAATGCTGAATTAGAGCCGCGTGAGCAAAAGTTGGGAAAATCAGGGCGTTGGACTAAGGGGCGAGCTGTTTCTTTGAAAAGGCTATATTCAGAGCAGGCAAGTTTTGATTATTTAACGCTCCAGGACCGGCGTATTTGTGCGCAAATCAGTAAGGAACTAGAAGACAATTATTATAGTTACAGTTATAAAGAAGTGTATGTTTTAGAAAATGAGGCGGTACTAGCAGCAGTGGATCATCCGCATGTTTACTGGTCTAGTGCTAGCGAATACACAAACCCCATTACGCTAAGTAAAGCTGAGCCGCAATTATTGGTGACGACGCAAAAGAAAGATTTGCGTATTTCCTTACATCCCATTATCCATGCTGAAGAGGTTGTTTTTGAACGTAGTACAGATAATGACATTCGGGTTTATCAAGTTACCGAACAGCATCGACAAGTTGCCAGTATTTTAGGAGATAAAGGGCTTTCTGTACCACAGAAAGCTAAGCAACAAGTGATTGATTCTATTGCTTCAATTGCATCAACGCTCACTGTGCAGTCAGATATAGAAGGCTTAGCTTTAAATATAGAGACGGTAGAGGCTGATGCACGTTTGCATATGCATTTATTGCAGCATGGAGAAGGCTTGCAAATTGAGGCTTTTGTTCAGCCCTTTACTGATGCTGGACCTATTTATAAGCCGGGTATAGGCGGCACTACGGTGTTGGCTGAAGTGGACGGTAAACAATTACAGACTTCACGTAATTTCTCACTGGAAAAGTCGTACTTAGAAAAGCTGTATGAGCAATGCTCTGAGCTATACCAAAGTTCTGATACAAAATGGATGCTTGAAGACCCTGAAATGGCTTTAGAAGCATTGTTGCAATTACAAAATTTAGGTGATTTTATTGTCTTAGAGTGGCCTAAGGGTCAGAAAATTAAAGTGAGTCGTGAGGCGGGGTTAGGAGAGGCGCATTTTTCTGTGCGTAAAGAAAAAGACTGGTTTAGCGTTGAAGGTGAAGTGCAGATTGATGACGAGCAAGTCTATGATATGCAGCGCCTAATTAATTTATTAAAGGCAACTTCAGGGCGTTTTTTAAAGCTGGAAGATGGACAGTTTATTGCGCTGACCAGTGAATTACGTCAACGTTTAGACGATGTTGCTGGACTAGGAGAGCAAAAAGGGAGCGCACTGCAGTTTCATGCCTTAGCGGCACCTGCTTTAAATGAAGCCTTAGAAGGGATGGATGTTAAGGCGAGTAAGCAGTGGCGTGATCAGTTAAAGAAATTGGAATCAATGACTGATTTAGACCCGAAAGTTCCTTCTACTTTACAAGGAGAATTGCGTGATTATCAATTGGAAGGTTATCAATGGATGGCGCGTTTAGCTCATTGGGGGGCGGGTGCATGCTTGGCTGATGATATGGGGCTAGGAAAAACCATACAAGCACTTTCTTTGATTTTATCGCGTGCAATGAATGGTCCGACGTTAATTCTGGCTCCGACTTCAGTGTGTATGAATTGGCTGGAAGAGGCGCAACGATTTGCACCGACTTTAAATGTATTACATTTTGGCACGGGTGATCGGCAAAAAATTATTGAGCAAGCAGGTGCGTTTGATTTGGTTGTGTGTAGTTATGGGCTATTACAAACTGAGTCTGAATTATTAACGGATAAACAGTGGCAAACTATTGTCGCTGATGAGGCACAAGCGATAAAAAATGGTTTAACTAAACGTTCACAAGCGGCCATGGCATTGCAGGCGGACTTTAAAGTTATTACTACAGGTACACCGATAGAAAATCATTTGGGTGAATTATGGAATTTATTTCATTTTATTAATCCGGGCTTGCTAGGTTCGCTGAAAAAATTTAATGAGCGTTATGCGCAAGCGATTGAAAATAATAAGGATCATGCCGCCCAGCAACGATTAAAGAAATTACTGCGCCCCTTTATCCTGCGTCGACTTAAAACCGATGTACTAAAAGAGTTACCGTCGCGAACAGAAATGACCTTGCATGTGGAGTTGAGTAAGGAGGAGCGTACTTTTTATGAAGCCATGCGTCGTAATGCTGTCGAGGCTATGCAAAAATCACAGGAAGAAGAGCAACAAGCAGGGCAGCAGCACTTAAAAGTATTGGCAGAAATTATGAAGCTACGCCGTGCCTGTTGTCATCCCAAATTGGTAATGGAAGATAGCCCATTAAGTAGCGCTAAATTACAAGCTTTTGAAGAGCTAGTTGATGAGTTAATTTCAGGTCGTCATAAAGCTTTGGTGTTTAGTCAATTTGTCGGGCATTTACATATTATTCGTGATTTATTAGATAAAAAAGGAATTAATTATCAATATCTAGATGGCAGTACGTCGATACCTAAACGCAAAAAAGCCGTTACTGCATTTCAAGGGGGCGAAGGTGATGTCTTTTTAATTAGCTTAAAAGCAGGTGGTTCAGGATTAAATTTAACGGCTGCTGATTATGTGATTCATATGGATCCATGGTGGAATCCTGCGGTAGA
>ENA-OSET01001554-OSET01001554.1-sediment-metagenome-genome-assembly--contig:-NODE-1554-length-23726-cov-6.705188_pt1 | contig 23726 bp, 21 predicted proteins | sample MGYA00237882_ERZ534229 | MGnify/ENA primary metagenome ERZ534229 (study PRJEB26408, sample SAMN06266212) | sediment metagenome | isolation source: Hudson Canyon methane seep mesocosm | place... | reverse complement strand
ACACTCGTACACACTAATACCCTTATGAAAGACGTAATGGAAATCCGCTATCATACTGGGCACGGAGTACTCGTTGTTGATCAGAATAGAATTGTAGGTTATATCGGCGATAAAGATATTTATCACGCTATGCTTGGAAAGCTATTCGAAGAGGATTGAGTGATTGTCTGTAATTAGATGGAGTTCAACAGAGCACTCATTTAATCAAATATTAAAGGTGCTGAATACCCCGTTTTTTTAACTTCAATGACTATATTGTGCGTCATAACAGTCAATACATAGTCTCTTTGACCATTTATAGTGGATATGTCTTTTTAAGCGATCTACCTATGCAACGTTGGAGTGAATATGAGCGCATCAGAAATAACAAAAGCAAAGAGTAGTGTCTCAGAGAGCCTGGAAGGCTGCCAATTCTCTCCCGGTACAAAAAAGGGGCACTATGAAAGTTATTTTCTAAGAGCTAATCACCCCACACAAGCACAAGCATTTTGGATTCGTTATACGCTTTTTTCTCCTAAAGGACATACTGATCGTGCCATTGGGGAAATTTGGGCTATGTTTTTTGATGGTGAAAAGAATAAGGTCGTCGCTGTTCAAGAGAACATACCTTTTGATGACTGTACAGTTTTCAGTGAAAAAGTCAGCCTTCGACTCGGTAACAATATACTTGAAAAGGGCACATTATCTGGCAGTAGTTCTCTCAATGGTCATACTATAAAGTGGGATCTGAGCTATTCAGGTGAAGAGAAACCATTATTGTTTTTCCCTGAGCGTTTGTACCACACACCTTTACCGAAAGCTAAATCTCTGGTTACAGCGCCTAATGTTAAATTTAAGGGCACACTAAGTGTAGATGCAGAAACCTGGGATATAGATTCATGGCAGGGAAGTGAAAATCATAACTGGGGAAGCAAGCATACTGATGAATATGCTTGGGGGCAGGTTGCTGGTTTTGATAATGACAGTAATGTATTTTTAGAGTGTTCCACTGCACGAATTAAGCTAGGTCCTATTTGGTCTCCATGGATGACACTTGCTGTGATTAGAATTGAAGGGAAGGAATATAAGTTTAATTCAGTTGGCCAGGCAATTAAGGCAAATGGAGCTTATGATTACAATCAAGACTGTTTTAATTGGCAGTTCGAAACCCATAATGCTGATACTAAATTAAAGGTAAATATTTCAGGCCCCAGTGAGCAATTTATTGGCCTTACCTACAAAAACCCACCTGGCGGAACGCACACCTGCCTCAATAGCAAAATTGCTAGTTGTGAGTTAATACTTACTGAAAAAGGACACTCTCCAAAGATATTCAAAACAAAGCACCGAGCTGCTTTTGAGGTTTTGACTGATGATAAGCATCATGGCATTAAAGTATTAAATTAGAAGTAGACTATACTCATTTTGATACTACTAAAAATAATACAGAGGTCGTTTATGAGCATTTTTCGAAACATTTGTTATTCATTAATACTTTTGCCCGCAATATCTGTTGCGGAACAAACAGTTACCCTCACTTATGAGAATGTCGATTCATTTCCATGGAACATGAAAAATGGTGGGGGAGTCGACTTAATTTTATTAAAAATGATTGACGAAGCAATGCCTGAAGTGAGCTTTAAATATGTTCAGGCCCCCTGGAAACGATGCTTGAATAATATCGAAACAGGCAAAACGGAAGGGTGCTTTACCGCCAGCTATAAAGAAAAAAGACTCCAACATGGTTTTTACCCTGGTACTCAGGAGGGTGGCACTGTTGACCCTGAGTTGAGGTTACATTCCTCTAGTTATTCCCTTTATGTTGCTAAAGATTCTAATATCAATGTTACAGGAAAGATGACTATAGAAGGTCTTAATGGAAAAATCGCTGCACCAAGTGGTTATTCAATAGGGGGAGATTTGGCCAGTGCGGGTTATAAAATTGATGCAGCTGCAACCACTACAAAGAAGAATTTTCAGAAGTTGGCATCGGGTAGAGTTGCAGCTGTGGCTGGGCTTACATTAAATGGTGATAATATTCTTCTTAAGAATTCTGAATATTCAGATAAAATTAAGGCAATAAAAACACCTTTAGTAGATAAGCCATACTACCTGATGTTTTCAAAGCAGTTTGTAAACTCCAATAAGGCCTTGGCTGAAAAAATATGGCAGAAAGGGGCTGAATTGAGAGAGACGCAAGCGTTTAAAGATAAGGCAGGAGAGTTTCTCGCTCAGTAATTGCCTAATAAAACGCCCTCTTCTTTTGAAGGGGAGGGCTGGGGTGAGGTTAAAGCCGTTAATATTATTCTAGTTCGTGTAAGCTGCCATTACCCCCCTCCCAACCTCCCTCCAAAATACCCTGCACGATAAAGCCCCCCTCACAAACAAAATATGGCCGAAAATAACAATTTATCGAGTCGATGTATCCTATTAATCAGCTAACAAAAAGAAATAGAATTGTTCTATCAAATGATGAAAATTCACAAAACGGACAAGTAAAGGTAGAGCAATGAATGCAAAAATAAAAACAGTTAATACATCACAGTCCATTCGTCGAGTTGATGCCGCCATAGTGGGTGCTGGTTTTGGTGGCCTTTGCATGGCTATTAAATTAAAAGAAGCCGGGATAACAGATTTCGTAATTCTCGAGAAAGGTGATGATGTGGGTGGCACCTGGCGCGACAACACTTACCCTGGCGCCGCCTGTGATGTCCAATCACACCTTTACTCATTCTCATTTGCAGGTAATTCAGACTGGTCTATGCGTTACCCAGGCTGGAAAGAAATTCAAGACTACATTCAAAATACAACTGATAAATTTGAAATACGCCCATACGTTCAATATAACTCTGAAGTAACTGCCGCTGAGTTTAATGAAAAAAACGGTAGATGGCTGGTTACATTAGTTGATGGTAGCCAAGTAGATACTCAACACTTTATTATGGCTACAGGGCCCTTACATGTACCCTCTATTCCAGAAATTCCTGGCCTGAAAAAGTTTAAAGGAAAGCAATTTCACTCTGCTAACTGGGATCATGAGTTTGACCTAAATAATAAGAGCGTAGTTTCAATAGGTACTGGCGGCAGTGCGATTCAGTATTTGCCAGAAATAGCCCCCAAAGTTAAAAAACTCTCCGTCTTTCAACGTACACCTGCGTGGGTGCTTCCAAGGGATATGAGGAGCTATAGTAAATTAGATAAGTCACTGTTTAAGCGCTTCCCTTTAATGCGCAAGCTCCATAGACTACGTTTATACTCGACTAACGAATCTAGAGTGCTCCCTATACTTCATCCAAAGTTAATAAAACCCTTTCAATTTCTAGCCCATTCATTTCTTAAATTTCAAATTAAAGACAAAAAACTACGCGAAAAGTTAACACCAGACTACACCATAGGTTGCAAGCGTATCCTTATATCTAATAAATACTATCCTACATTTATTAGAGACAATGTAGACCTGGTAACTGATGGTATCAAGGAAATAAAAGAGTATTCGGTGATCGATCGAAACGGTAAGGAACACCCAGCAGATGCCATTATATTTGGTACAGGGTTCATAACTGACCCTCGTATTTATATGAAAGATTTTAAACTAACAGGGTTGCAAGGAAGAGATTTACGTCAAGACTGGAAAGATGGCGCAGAAGCTTACTATGGTATAAGTGTTAATGGATACCCCAACATGTTCCAACTGGTTGGACCTAATACAGGTCTTGGGCATAACTCGGTTATCTTTATGATTGAAAACCAGGTTGAGTATGTTGTTAACTGTATCAAGACTATGAGTAAGAAGGGGGCAAAATATATGGATATTAACGCCACAGTTCAAAAGGAATTTAATGACGATATTCAAGAAAAGTTAAAGGGCACTGTATGGACCTCTGGTTGTCAAAGTTGGTACCAACAAGCTGATGGACGCAATATGGCTTTATGGCCTGGTACAACAGTAAGATATCAACGAGAGCTTAGAAATGTTGATTATGCTGTTTATGATTGGGTTGGTGAGAAGAAAGGGGCTGCAGTTAAGGATTCCCACACTGCTGTGATAGCTTGATCCAAATTATAGTTATAACGCCATCCTGTTTAACAGGCTGGCGTTTTTTATGGAGTCATAAAAATATGAAAGAGCTGAATGTCAAAAATACCGAACCACTTTTATGATCAAATTTTCTTCCCAGCATGCTCCCTGGGAATTTGATTAGACCATTTTATTCAGCAAATCCTCACAATTTGACTGATCCATGTATTTGGGAACGGCATAATTATAATGTGCTTCCTTCAATGCTGCTTTTGCTATTGACGAAATATCCGATTTTTGTAAGGAATCTAACTGCTCTGGTATGCCAAATTCTTTTAACATAGAACGAATATAATCGATAAATTTTTGCGCTAATTCTAAATCACTCTCAGCACCTTTTTTAAGACCACTCACTTCTGCTAACTTGGCCAAACGGCTCGATGACGCGTTAATGCTATAGTCCAATACATAAGGGAGTACGATAGAGTTCCCCAAGCCATGAGGAGTGCCGTAGTGGGCACCAAAATTATGTGAAATCGCGTGCACGTAACCCAAACCAGCTTTCGTAATTGCCAAGCCCGCATAGTACGATGCCTGAGACATATTTTGACGGGCAATCAAGTCTTGTCCATTCTTCATAACTAGGGGTAAGTTTTGTGTAATTAGTCGAGTTGCCGCAAGCGCATAGGCATCTGTTTCTTTTGAGGCATTCATAGAGAGGTATGCTTCAATAGCATGTGTTAGTGCATCCATTCCTGTCGCAGAAGTGATTGATGCAGGTAAGCCTGTCATTAGCGAGGCATCAAGTGCAGCCATCATTGGAACTAATTTAGGGTCGATGAGTAATTCTTTATGGTGGGTAACTGGGTCTGATACAACCGCGCCAATCGTCACTTCCGAACCTGTTCCCGCTGTTGTTGGAATAGCAAAGAAAGGCAATGGCGCTTTCGATACACGGAACATCCCCGCCATTTTTCTAATAGGTTTTGTATTGGTTGCTCCAGCGGCAATAATTTTGGCCGCATCGATAGAGGAGCCCCCACCAACAGCCAAAATGGCATCGCAGTTATTTTTCTTTAAAAACACCAAGCCACTTTCAATATGTTCATAGGTAGGATCTGGCAACACACCATCAAAAATAGCCGTTTCAACACCATTTTGATTGAGTGTTTTTACTATATCTTTGAGTAAACCTATTTTCATTAGCATAGAGTCAGTGACGATCATCACTCTTTGCGTCTCCATCTGTGCAATGGCTTCACACAGTTCTAGGGATGAACCTGGACCGGTAAACAAAACAGGTTTAGGCATTGGGACAATCTTTGCAGCCATTTTTAGCGTGCTCATTAACCCTTTATAGCCCTTAATTTGTAGTGGAAATAGCATGTTTTTTTGTCCTTATTTTCTACAATTGTCTACAAGAAATGGAATTAAAGATTTATTAGAGTAATTACACTATATCTTAACTAAAAATATAGCCACCACAAAAAAATATTTGTATCTTCAGGATAGTCTACTTCAAAAACTAGTCATACTTAGTGTAGGTAAATTTAATGAGGTAATTGCCTACGGCCTTAATGCCTATGGAGTGTGTAATTAAAAAAATAGCAATTGCTAATTGCAAGCTAGCGATGAGCGGGTGCTTATAAGTTTACCGAAACAAATGATGATATGTTTATCGTAATATGGTTTTATTATCTTTGCAGAGTTGTCTTCTTTCCCCAAAATCATAGAGAGTTAGAGCATGTTAAAAAAAGATCAAGCAATATTGGTAGTTGTTGATGTTCAGGGCAGGCTAGCTCAGCTTATGTCAGATAAAGAACATCTGTTTAGTAGTTTGGAAAAAGTGATAAAGGGGTTCAAACTGCTAAATTTACCCATAATTTGGCTAGAACAGGTTCCTGATAAATTGGGCCCAACCATACCTGAAGTAGCTCATTTATTGTCTGAAATAAGTCCAATTTCTAAAACTTCTTTTGGTTGTATGGGGAGTGATGAGTTTAAGATAGCATTAGAGGAAACCGGTCGGAAGAACGTAATATTAGTTGGAATAGAGGCGCATATTTGTGTTTATCAAAGTGCCGCTCAGCTTTTAAAAGAAGGCTATGGTGTAACTGTCATTAATGAGGCGGTTTCATCACGTACATTAGAAAACTGCCAAATTGGTATAGAACGCATGGCGCAACTAGGTGCTTCGATTTCCTCTGTTGAAATGGTGCTGTTCGAATTGCTACAAACCGCAGAAGCTAAGCAATTTAGAGAGATTGCTGCAATTGTTAAGTAGGAAGTGAAAATGAGTCTATACGAGAGGTATGTATTACCCACATTCATAAATGCAGCATGTGGAAGTAAGCCCGTTTTAAAACAGCGAAATAAGGTTGTTCCATTAGCTGAGGGGCGTGTTCTCGAAATTGGCATGGGCTCTGGTCTAAATATACCTTTCTACGACCCCAAAAAGGTCGATATGGTTTGGGGCTTGGAACCCTCTGAAGGCATGAGGTTAAAAGCAAAGAAAAATTTGGAAAAGGCACCCTTCGATGTTAAGTGGCTTGATTTACCAAGTGAAGAAATACCATTAGAAACAAATAGCGCTGATACGGTTTTACTAACTTATACATTGTGCACTATTTCAGACTGGCAACAGGCACTTGAAGAAATGCGTAGAGTGTTAAAACCTCAAGGCAAGCTTATATTCTGCGAGCATGGCGAAGCCCCCGATGAAAATATTCGAAAGTGGCAACAGCGGATAAACCCAGTATGGAAAAAGCTATCAGGGGGCTGTAATTTAAACCGACCCATTCCTAGTTTACTAACTGAATCTGGATTCAAGATCGAGAAAATGGAAACTCGGTATTTACCCTCCACACCAAAGATTGCAGGCTTTAATTATTGGGGGGTTAGTAAAATTGCTTGAGGCTCTAAGATGGTATCGGGTTACAGTATGCAGGCCGTTGATATTTCTTTGTACCACTTGCCTTTAGACCACTTGGACAGCAGGACCATAATATTAAAATTGGTTAAAATCGACACGTTAACCCGCTGTTAACCTTCAATTGATCATACTTCCTATAATTCATACGGCTTAAAAATCACTGTAAGCACTTAATGAGGCTATACACAGTGTCTGTGAGCTATAGTATTTTATTTACTGAAGCGATTACAGTTATGGTAATCCCAGCTCTACTTGGGGTAATGAACAATGTATTTAAGTGGTTTAATGTTGAAGTTACTGAAGAAGTGAGTGAGGACAATGAAACGTAATGTATTACTAGTTGAAGATGATCATGATTTGGCAACAACTATCATTGATTACCTTAAGCTTGAAGACATATCCTGTGACTATGCGCCTAATGGTACTGCAGGTCTACAGCTAATCATTCAGCATCAATATGATGTGATAATACTTGACGTTAATATGCCTCGTATGAATGGACTATCCGTATGTAAAACAATGCGTGAAATGGGATTCGACACTCCTGTCATAATGTTAACCGCGCGGGATACGCTAGATGACAAGTTAGCAGGTTTCGAAGTGGGCTCAGATGATTACATGATTAAGCCTTTTGAAATGCTTGAGCTAATTGCACGGATTCATGCGCTGTCCACTCGACGCAGTGGCCAAGCAATAACATTGTCAATGTCTGGACTTGAGGTCGATTTTAGCCAAAAAGTAGCACACCGTAACCAACGAGCATTAAAGCTCTCACCAACGGGTTGGGTTTTATTAGAAATATTAATGCGCAAAACGCCACAAACAGTATCTCGCCAACAGCTGGTTCAAGCTATCTGGGGAGACGATCAGCCTGATAGCAATAGTCTAAAGGTTCATATTCATAAATTGCGTCAGCAAGTTGACTTCGAAAATGAGGTTAAGCTAATTCACACAATCCCCGGCCAAGGTATTGCCCTTCGTGAACAAGAACAAGATTTAAATGATAACTCGGAATAAAAAATTCTTCAGTCATTATATGGAGGAAGGTGCATTGATTAAACTTATTGTAAAGAGAAAAACTATGTTGATATTACCTCAGACATACATAAACCAATTAGTTTTTTTAGTACTTATACTTTCACCTATAAATGGATATTCAGAGCTAAAACCATTGGATGATTCAACCCTATCAGAGGTAACTGGACAGGCTTTTGTAGCTGTTGACCAAAACTCCTATGATAATATCTCATATACTACAATAACCATGGGAATGGATATAGAAACCCAGTTAAATGTGGATACTGTAGAGCTCGGCAATTACGAAAGAGAGGGTGAGGCAGCGGGTTCTTCTGACATACTAATTAATAACCTTTCACTAGGCTACATATATGATGATAGCTATTACCAATTAAACTCGAAAGCGGTTCAACCGATAAAAGATGATGGAAGCAGCTATAGTAACGGAGAAATTGTCCCTTTTAATATAACCGACCCCTATATTGAATTTGCAACTGATGATACTTCAGGGGATATTATCGGTGTCCGACTCGGATTTGGTGAGGCCCAAGGCGTGTTATCTGGAGATATACTCTCTTTAACCGGTAATATTAATGTTGAAATTCTTGATACAGGGGAAGGGTTGAGCTCGGCCAGTTCTTCTGGAAACCTTGCAGATGAATTAATCGTTTTATTGACCCCGTTGCTAGAAGGTGACAGTGCATTAAGTACAACCGCTCAACTTGTTAACAGTGACGGGGAGTTGGACCCAATTAGAGCGAGTTTGGTCGGAGTACCTAATGGTGATACATTTGTTTTAAATGAAGCAAGTGGGTTCACTCGTTGGAGCTTGAATCTAATTGGAGACCTATCTACAAGCAACATTACATTGCCCGGCTGCTCTTTCTTTAGCTGCCCTGGCGGGGATATAATTATTGAAACTCAAGACTGTTCAGTACTTGGCGTTGATGCTTGTTATGATTTAAGTTCATACAATAGTCTTCCTATAGGGGAAGTAACAGAAACGAACGGTAATCGTTATCTGACGGATTCTAGTGAAGGACTTTTTCTGTCTTTTCAAACACAAGATATGCCATGGCTTAACAGCCCTACTTCAGACTCAGCGACAGCTGATAACTTTATTCAAACGCGTTCAGGCGCCTTTCTAAATATACCTAACGAGGCAATTACTGTTAACCTGGGTGATGCTATGAATGGAATTGATCGAGTAAAAACAGAATATATAGATAGAGGTATTGGCTTGTTCTAAAAGTCTTTTAAGCTCAGGATATAAAAAATATTTTTACTTATCCCAATTTTTTAATAGTGATGAGATATTAAGGTAATGTCTAAAACAGTTTCATTACGTAAACATATTATTTTAGTGCAAAGCGTTGTTGCTCTAATAGTTGTGTTGGGTTATAGCCTGCTATTAAATTGGTATTTTAGCCGCGGACTCAGTGAAGCTAATGCTATGTCTATGTATATAGAATCGAAAGCCTTTGCCGATTCGTATAACGAAGGACAAATACCGGCACTTTCACGCTCTATAGATATGACTGGATATATCGGATGGCAGGCGATACCAAGCAGTATAAAAGACCAGTTTCCTTCCATGAAACATATTTCAAAATTTGAAATAAAGAATAACCACATAATATCAAAAAAGGGTGATAAGGGGTATCCAGGCCCAGGGCAAGTAAATCTATTGTCTGCCCGTCCTCTTAGTGACGGAAAGGTATTCTATTTGTTTTACCAAATTAATCTTGGCTTACATAGCCACTATGCAAAAAAGCGATTGCTAAGCACTATTATATCTACCTGGCCGTTTGCTCTGGCATTTTTACTATTAATGCTTGGTTCAGTTCATTTAATGTTTAAGCAATTAACCAAACCGCTTAGAGATTTGCGTTATTGGTCAGACAACTTAACACTAGACGACGTTAGAAAAAATGCGCCCGATTTTGGTTTTAAAGAACTGAACAATATAGCGGCACAGCAGCAACATGCGTTTACACGCATAGGTGAGATGCTGGAGAAAGATCGCGACTTTTTAAGGCATGCGAGTCACGAAATACGTACACCTATCGCTGTGGTAAAAAGTAACTCTGAATTGCTAGGGCGTATATTAGAAAATAATAAAGGTATTGCTTCAGTAGATAGAATTAAGCGTGCAGTCCTTAACATGGAGAATATCACAGAGACACTATTATGGTTAAGTAGAGATGACAGAGGCCAAGCAAACATTGCACTCAAAGAGAAATGTGTTGATGTGTCTACTATGCTAGTTCATCTTGTTGAAGACAATCGCTATCTACTTCAAAATAAGTTAGTGAATGTAAAATTAAACTTAGAACCTATATCAATTAAACTTGCTGAATCTCCCTTTAGGCTCTGCTTAAATAATCTAATACGAAATGCATTTCAGTATACAGTGGAAGGTGAAGTGTTGATTTCACTTACGGCTGACCAAATCATAATCACGAATATCAATCGAACAGAAGAAGATATTGATTATTCAGGCGCTGACTATGGGTATGGTCTAGGCCTTCTACTGGTCGATCGAATCGTAAAAATTACAGGCTGGAAATACCAAAATATAGAAGTTCATGGTGGAAGGCAGGCAATTTTCGATTTTAAACTAGTCACTCTCAAAACTTAGAGTTTTGTATTGACCCCGAATGTTCTACTCTGATTAAAAAATGCTCATGCGTAAGCATTGCTTAACATCCTAAACCCCCCTCCGATTAGAGCAAAATATCTTATTCACGATAACCCGCCGTTAACCGTTAATTTATTAAATTAATAGTGTACCTCAATAATAGTTTTACGCAGTAAATTCAATAATATAAATCGTGACGAAAGCAATTCGTTTAAGAAAGTTTTGAAGGGACCATTATGAAACAATGTTCAAAAATTAAAATGCTACTTATTATAAATTTATTCGTTTTATCTTTAACTGGATGTGACGACGATGATGACGATACTTCCGCTACACAAGAAAGTATCACCAATGAAGAGGTTGTCGAATTAGCAGAGCCCTCTGATGCTTCAGATGAATATTTTCCAGGTCCCCGAGAGGTTGAATTTCGTGAACAAGTTTACAATCGTGAAATTGAGTTTGGAATACTTGATATTGACGAAGATGGTTTCTTATCTGACTCAGAGTATAACGGGCCTTGGAAGATGTTCCAGGAAATGGATACGAATGGTGATAATGAACTTAGCTTAGATGAAGCAAAGTATATGATGACCTTTTCTGATATTCCAGAAGGTAGCTTTATAATGGGTAGCGATGTTCCTATTCAAGCTTTTTTTGAACCTGCAACTGACTCAGGTCCTGCACATCAGGTTAATATTGATGGATTCAAAATGTCAGCAACTGAGGTAACAACTGCACAGTACACTCTCTATTTGAACTCTGCCCTAGAAGCCGGAGAGATAGAGGTGAAGTTAGATACTGTTTCAGGCCCTCAAACACGACTCTATTACCCTGTACCTGCCTATGTAGTCGAAGGTGCGGTAGGTACAGAATATGCCGGGCTACCTTATATTCATTTGAGTCCAGTTGGGCCTCTATCTCATACTCAGGCCGAGAATAGTCCTCTTCTTATTCCTGAACACCCATTGAATATCTCTTGGATAGAGTATGTTCCTGAATTAAATAAATTTTATACCCGTCTAGGGTTTGAAGACTGGCCAGCAGTACATATTAAATGGTGGGGAGCCATGGCATTTGCCAATCATTATGACTTGTCAATACCTACCGAAGCAGAATGGGAGTATGCAGCAAGCGGTGGTGCCAATAACCAGTTTAAATTTGCGACAAGCGATGGGAGTAATGGCTGTCAAAGAGCTAATTACAAATGTTACAACGTAGAACAACTGCCCTATTTTGAGGGGGCGGACACCCCAGATGAGTATATAGGCTTTAGAATGACTGTTGGCAGCTACCCGCCTAATCCATATGGTATTTACGATCTGGCGGGGAATATATGGGAATGGAACCTTGATTGGTATAGCGATCATTTTTATCAGGACATTGTAGATAACGGCATTATTAGCAACCCTGTAAATCTTGAAGGAGAAGAAGCGCCTATGGATGGCAGCGCCACAGGTGGCCCAGGACAAGACTTTTCACATGATGCACGAGTGACTAGAGGAGGCAGTTACAATTATCATGAACCCGTTACTCGTACTGCTTACCGCTTCCCTGTTTATTCATTTATTGGTAATGACCATTTTGGTATGCGCGTTGTAGAGCGATCACCAACGGTTGTCTTCAATGGAACAGAATAAGGAATACGTAATTAGGGTTTGATTGAAATATTCTAATTCATCATTTTTTAGGGAGGCTATTTTATAGCCTCTTTTTTACAGTCTTTAGACTTTTTATAAATTTTAATCAAATGGTTTTTTGTTTGAATAGACCATAAACAAGGACAAGAAAGATAATGAAATATTTTATTGCTGTCTTAGTTATTCTGGCCACATTCAGTTTTTCATTACAGCAAAGAAGCATTTTTAAACTAGACTAGAAACATTGAAAATGTTGAATGAACGTTTGAGATTATTGCTCATAGAGGCAATTAATGAAATTAAACATACTATTACTAGTTTGTACTCTTATAGCTTCGACTTCGGCACAGACTGAAGAGGTTGTCGTTATTTCTGGCCATCCGGAGTGGCCGCCATTTTCATGGCAGGAAGGAGACGAAATTATTGGCGTGGGACCCGAATTACTTGAACTAATATTTAATGATTTAGGAATAAAAGTACAATCAACATATACTGGAAATTGGAAACGAGTCCAAGAGGAAGCTCAAAGTTTGTCAGTTATTTAGATGAAATTGAAAAACGATTTCGAGATTATAAAAATAACGGAATGGTTGATAAATTAATTGAAAAGAATATTAACTTAGCTATTACGCAGCAAGCACAATAACTCGAAATACCCTGAAATAGTTACTTTAATAAAATGCAGGAAAACAAATATGAAAATAAATTATGCAATATTAATTGTTAGTTTTACTGGGCTAATAGCTTGCTCTGAAAATGATCATTCTTTCTCATCTTCAGTTGGTGATTTGTCAAAAGAGGAATGTTCAAAGTTGGGAGGTCGTATTGTTGAAGACATGGGTTGCATACAAGATATTCCGGAAGGTGAGATGAAAAGAATGTGTGAGAATAATGGTATGACATATTCTTCAGAGTTCGATGGTTGCATAGAGTAGTTAAACTTGAATATGACGTGGTGACAGTTCCTCCACGTCATATTAATAGATTATATTCGCGATGAAGAACTTATTTCAGGTATTGATACAGGCGAACTCATAATTATTTTCTTAAAAAGGGCATTTCAAGTTTCGAATTAATCAGTTAACAGTTTGAAAAGCTTCTTTCGACTAAAAGGTAATGCCCAGTTCAATGTACTTAATAGATACATGGGGGCACCGACCTGCCAATGAATACGTTTATTGTGAGCTGCTTTCCAAACCGTTTTTGCCACAGTTGTTGGTTTGATATTAACGCCCAGTTTTTTCACGCTGGATGCTTGATGCTTCGCTTGCTCAACCATGGGGGTACTCACGAAAGGGACCATGACATCAGATACCATAATTCCCTGGTGTTCTAGTTCAATATTAAGTGACTCGGTTAGCGCTCTTACTGCATGTTTACTGGCTGAATAGGCTGCCAGTTGAGGTATTCCATACACTGCCGAGGCTGAGCTCATTGAAATAATTTGGGGTTTAATCGCCTTTTTTAATAAGGGCGTTGCATAGTGAATACAGTTCAATACACCACCAACATTTACATTAAATATCTGATGTTGTTCTTTTAGTGGAATTGATTCATTAGTACCCATGCGGAGAATACCCGCACAATTAAAAAGCACGTTAAGTGACTCACCCTGAAAATCTTTAAACTGCTCAAAAGCGTTTTTCACTGAGTCTTCATCTGTTACATCCATCGATAAGATACAGCTGCGTTGTTTATTCATCGAAGCTTGTAATTGCTCTAAGCCAGCAATATCCATATCCGCTAGCCCGACAGTCCAGCCTTTAGAATAAAATAGTTCTGCCGTTGCACGACCAATACCAGAAGCCGCTCCTGTGATTAGAATTGATGGCATAGTAACTCCTATAAAAAAATTATTATTTTGGATAACCCGTGATCTTGCGTATCGACTTATATAAAGGGCTTAGATTTCCGTACATCTTTTGATAAACCTCATGGTAGAGCTTATCGTAGATACGTTTGTTTTCTTCGATGGGGGTAAACTTGTCACCTTCATGGGTCATGTTTGCAATCGCTGCTTTATAACTTGGATATAACCCTGCACCCACCGCAGCATTAATAGCGGCACCTAAGCCTGAAGTTTCAAATGTGTGTGGCCGTTCAGCTGTAATACCGAAAATATCTGCGGTAATTTGCATCGCTTCGTCACTTTGAGAACCTCCACCTGAAACCATTAACTTTGTTATTTTAACGCCTGATTTTTTCTCAGAGAGTTCTTTACCTTCACGCAGTGCATAGGCTAAACCTTCAATAATCGCCCTGTAGATATGGGCGCGGGTATGTACATCACCAAAGCCAATCATTGCGCCTTTGGCTTCAGGGCCTGGCGTGCGTATGCCAGGGTTCCAATAGGGTTGTAGGATTAAACCCATTGACCCAGCGGGGACTTGTTTTAGCAAATCATCAAAGAGCACTTCTGGCTCAATACCTTGTTCAGCAGCCAGTTGTTGTTCTCGTAAACCGAATTCACGCTTAAACCAGCTCACCATCCAGTACCCACGTTGCACAATCATTTCTGTATTGTAGGCATCTGGCATCGCAGCAGGATAGGGCGGTATATGGCGAATAGCTTCCATGTATTTGTAACTGGTGGTGTTATAAGTAGCTGTTGTGCCATAACTGAGGCTGCCGATTTCGGGGCTTAAACAACCGGAGCCTAGTACTTCGCAGGCTTTATCTGCACCCGCAGAAATAAGGGATAACCCAACAGGAATGCCTGTTTCTTTTGCGGCTTTCTCGGTTATTTTTCCAAGCTCAGAACCACAAGGTATGAGTTCCGGTAGCATTTCAGGACGGACGGAGAGGGCCTGCCATTTCCAGTCTCGCTTTCCGCACCAGTCTTGGCGTTTAAAATCAAAGGGGAGGTAGCCTACCTGGCTAGATACAGAATCTACAAATTTACCCGTTAGCTTAAAGGAGTGATAACCCGAGAGTAGTAGGTATTTATAAGTTTTATTCCAGATTTCAGGCTGTTGGTGTTTGATCCAATTAGCTTCTGCTTGCTCACGAAAATATTTTACAGCATCCTTTTCTCTAGCAAGGCCAAATAAAATCTCCCAGAGTGGGTTCATTGCATCTAGCTTTTCTTGCTTTCGTTGATCTAACCAGACAAAAGCAGGGCGAAGAGAGTTTCCATCCTTATCTACGTTGACTATGGTTGCACGAAGCGTCGTTACGGCAACCGCTTTAATCTGTGATTTAGGAAAGTTTAGCTGCGGCCATAACGTCTGACAGGCTTTACATAACATTTCCCAATAGTATTCAGGCTCCTGTTCGGCCCAGCCTGGTTCGTTAGAAAAATAAGGGGCTATATCTACTTTACTTTTTGCTACCAACTGACCATCTAAATCAAAAACCTGAGCGCGGACACTTTGAGTACCATTATCGATAGCAAGTACATAATGTTTGTTCTGGCTCATTGTGCCTCCGCTGCTGAGGCTAATGGAAGACTATAATGTTGTTGCCAAATAGTCTTGTACCGTGTCACTTCGATTTGCCATTTCTCGTTATTCCAGCCAAGTTCTCGCTGGCATATTTTTTCTAAACTTGAAAATAACTCTTCGGCTCCGTCTTTCAATAACAGTCCAAGTCGGGTACGCCGTAAAAGTAAATCGTCTAAATGTACAACTGACTCATGTTTGGCTGCCCAACGACATTCGGCTAAACAAAACAGAGTCTCTTTAATTAAGTTTTGCTCGCCATAACCTGCATATTCAAGCAGTGGGCCTGCATTACAGCCATATCGACCCGTTATGCGGCGTAACCAATTAGCGTTAGTTACTTTTGTATCTTTTGGTATGTCTGGAGTATTAAAAATATTGTCTTCGCTTCCATTCGGCTTGACCTTATTTAGCCAAGGTAAGGCTGCATTTAAGGCATCAAGGGCGATTAACCTGAAGGTCGTTAACTTGCCACCGCTTACCGTTACTAAGCCTTTTTCGGCCCAAACAGCATGGTCACGACGCTCTTTTGAGGGATCTTTATTTTTCTCCGACCCAATGACGGGGCGTACACCTGAATAGCTTGAGATAATATCCTCACGACTAAGCTTACTTTCAGGGAAATTGACGGCAACAACGTCTAGCAAATATTCGACTTCTTCGTTTGTGATGCACGCCTCCTGATCTAAATTCTCTTGATGATCAAGGTCAGTAGTACCAACAAGCGTGGCGCCTTCCCAAGAAAAGATAAAAACCGGTCTTTTATCTTTAGGGTGAAAGAGAATTAAGGTGTCTTCAATAGGTAATTGCTTGTTTGAAAATACTATATGGCTTCCTCGTAAGGGGCGTATACGCTTTTCATTGATTACTTCGCTACGTAGTCGATCAGCCCATGCGCCGGTTGCATTAACGACCACAGGGGCGTTAAGTTGTATCTGTTCGCCACTTTCTACATCCTCAACTACCAGACCGCTAATTTGATCCTTTCCAATTGAAGATTCTTTAATAAGTTTTTTTGCTTTCACATAGTTAAGAGCCTGGCCTCCTGCTTGTATGGCTTCTTGCAAAACTCTCAGTACTAAACGAGCGTCATCAACAGCGGTATCTGTATAGTAGCAAGCGCCTTTTAAGTCTTGGCTCTGGATACCAGGAAAGTGTTGTTCAACGGCTTTCTTATTAACATAACGGTGATCTTTTATTCCCGCTAATTTGTCATAAATAGTCAGTGCCGAACCCATAGCAAGACGACCAGGAAATTGCCCCTTCCTTAATAGAAAGTAATTCCCCATACGCTCCACAAGACCGGGAGCCTCTCTTAATAGTCGTTCACGTTCCTGCACTGAATGTTTAGTGAGTTTTATATGACCTTGAGCGATATAACGCAGACCACCATGAACCATCTTTGAGGATCGACTTGAGGTGCCCCAAGCAAAATCTCGCTGTTCGATGAGCAGGGCTTTAAGGCCTCGGCGAGCTGCTTCTCGCAACACGCCAGCACCAATGATACCGCCACCAACGACAATGACATCCCAGTTGCAACCGGGTTCATGCTTCAGCTGTTGCCAGAGTGTTTTTCTATCGGTGAATGAAACCTGTTTACTACTCATCGAAATCTCTATAGATAAATGAAGTTAAAAACTTATTAAGGAACTAGCTTACCTGGGTTCATACGACCTTCAGGGTCAAACATATGGCAAAGCTCTTTTATGGCTTTAATACCCAGTACGCCTTTTTCTGCAGGTAAATAAGGGGCATGATCTTTACCCACACCATGTTGATGACTGATTGTTCCTCCATGCCTAACTATAGCTTCTGCACCGGCCGCCTTGAGCTTTTCCCAGCGCATCATAGTCTCTTTATAGTCGCTCCCTGCGCGGAATAAGAAGGTAGTGTAAACACTACAGCCTTGGCCATAAAAATGTGATAGGTGAGTAAATACATGCACTTCTTCATTGAATTCTTTCAGTGCGTTAGCAATGTCGCCTTCCATGCTCTTAAGTGCTTCAGGAACACTAGACCAGTCCAAACATGTTTCCATGGTGTCAACAATAATGCCAATATCCCATAAACCATGGCGCAAGTATGGGGCGCGAAAACGAGCATGCTCCCAACGTTTACCCATGAGAGAACCCGTGTAAACACCATCGTGCTTACTAATAAATTTACGGGTTAATTTTAGTGCTGACTTACATTGCTCCTTTGAACCTGTAGTACCAAACGTAAACATGGTTTTACCTTCGCTTGAACCACGAATATTTAGGTACTTCTCAAGTAAATTTACAACACTTTCATGGCCAGCTAATTTTAAATGAGTTTCAGTTTCTGTTGGGTTGCTGAGACGCATCATAGAGAGCTGAATTCCATTCTGGACGATTTCTCTAGTTGCTTTCATACCCGCTTCCCAGCTTGGGAAAAAGGCGACGTAAAAACTCTCCTGTTCCGCAACAGGCATTACTCGCATCTTCACCTCAGTAATGATACCCATGCGTCCCTCGCTGCCCATAAACATCTCACGAACGTCTGGTCCCGCAGAGGTCGCAGGAAAGGTAGGGATATCTAGCGTACCCTGGAGTGTTTCTATACGTCCCCCTGCAAACATTTTCTCAATGCGGCCATAACGCAATGACTGCTGCCCACTAGAGCGGCTAGCGACCCAACCACCTACAGTAGATAGTTCCCATGATTGAGGGTAGTGACCAAGGGTGTAGCCTTCTTTCGCTAACTGAGCCTCCACATCAGGCCCTAAAGTACCCGCACCAAATGTAGCTAACTGGCTTTCTTTATCTAATGCCATTAGCTTGTTCATACGGCTCATGGCTACAGTAATGATGGGGTTATCACTTTCTTCTGGCGTAATGTGCCCACAAACTGAAGTACCACCGCCATAAGGAATGACAATAAGATTTTTTTCTTGGGCATACTTCAAAATTTCCTGAACATCTTCACTTGTTTCAGGGAAGGCAACACCGTCAGGAAATGTCCCGAAGTCACCGCTACGCATTGCCAACCAATCGGGTATGCTTTGCCCACGAGAATGGCGTAAGCGTACTTCAGCATCTGTATTAATTAACCGGTGCTCTGGTGCTCTAGACTCAGGAACCTTGACTAAAGCTTCTTCAAGAGTGGCGTCTTTTAGAGGAGCAGACTTACCAATACGATCTTCAATAAATGATCTAGATGAACTACTTAACTCAAAGTCCAAATTATTTTTTTCGTCGCCCCAACCATTCCAGCGTTTCATAGATACCTCTTATATTTGTTGTGTATTGTTATTAGTTAAACTTCTGCGCCTAAATTTAATCTCGACTGAAAGTCGGTACTACTCATAACGGCTATAGGGCGAGCGTTATTTAACCCCAGAGTTCTTAAGTTATTAGCCATTACATGCTGACTACTACCAACATTTAATTTTAATTCATGTGCAAAATAAGCCTTGTAGTTACCTCGTACATTTACAGTAGCCCTTAAGGTTTTACCCCCTAGATGAGAGTACGTAACCGCACTTAAGGTCGGGGCTTTTATGCCTAGGTTTAGCTTGCCTCGGAGGTGTGCAATGCTGCCGAATTGAGGGTCTTTCACCTCTGAATCAAAAGCACTGGCACCAAGCTTAAAAGGAATATCGGTAACAAATTTAGGGTAGCCCCATAATTCACGTCCGGCAGCATTAGCCTCTTCCGTTGTTACAGGTAAATCTACTACATAAAAACCAACTTGGCGTTTATCAACGGCTCGCAACAAATCAACAAAGTTGTTTATTGGTGATTTTATGCCTTTACCCATTTGTTTTCGCAGAACGGGTATGGCTACGCCTACTTCGTTATAGCTACCAATACTCGTATCGCGATATTCATAAAAGCTCATAAATACTAGTGGCTTACCACCTATAGTTAATGCTGATTCCATGTTGCTGTCTTTCAGTATATTTGCAACACCCTGTACATCAGCTTTAAATACCGCAATAAGGTTTGATACATCATAGTAGTAGATCGGAAATTCAACGTTACCTTTACTGGTTTTCCTACTTACTCTAGGAAATTGAAAAAATGGGTCATCTTTATAATCGGGTTTCATTTCACTTTCTCTCCTAAAGTTAAGAATTCATTCTGGTATTCTTCGATAACAGCTAAACGGTTAATTTGATTAGTACCCTCATATATTTGTGTGAGACGGGCATCACGAAAGCATTTCTCAGCATTATTTTTGTGTAGCACTCCCTGATTACCCAATATGTCCATTGCGATATCACACACACGTATGGCCGCATCAGAACAATAGAATTTGGCCATACTGGCTTTACCTTGACGAGGCACCATAGCCTCAGCGTTTTGCCAAATCAGTGAACGCATAGCCGAAGTCTCAGCAATCATTTGGGCTACTTGTAATTGAATTTCCTGATAATTAATCAAGGCCTTTCCAGCCACCTGATAGTGACAAGCAAAATTAATTACAGACTCCATTGCTCCTCTTGCAATACCTAATGCAATTGCAGCCACAGGCATGCGAGAATAGTTTAAGGTTGCACGGTTAAGTGCCCAGCCTTGTCGAAGTTCACCAATAATATTTGCATCCGGAACATATACATCACAAAACTCCAATTCAGAGGCTGTTGAAGCGCGTTGTCCCATTTTTAGTTCATTTCTAACGGCTTTAAATCCTGGGGTTCCTTTTTCAACTAAAAAGCAGGTCCAGGACTCCATGCCTTCACCTTCCAAAGCGGCAAATACGGTAATATTTTGGGCAATGTCTCCACCACTTATAAAACACTTTCGTCCATTCAATTTCCAGCCGCCAGTACACTTTTTAGCCACAACGGAAGGCTTGGCATATTTAGCCCCATGACCCTCTTCGGCATCGGAGCCAGCCCCTGGTTCAGTGATAGCAAATGCAAATAATTGAGCATCACCTTGTAGCGATGCTTTATAGGCAGGCACCATAAAACGGCGTATAGATGATAGGTTTCCAGATAAAAGAATGGGAAGAGAGCCCAGACCACTAGCAGAAATTGCCAATCCATAACCGGCACATGCACTGAACAATTCTTCTGTTTTTAAACAACCTTGCAACACCAATGAGTGCCTAAAGTTTATCGCTTTTGTAGCCCCCCAGGGCGAGGGTAATTGATCAGATAACATTCCAGATTTACCCGCGCTTGCTAAGATATAATCCAACTCAGAGTGAGTTTCACCTACAGGTAAGTGAGGCGCGCAGTCTCCTGATAAAGCCGCCGGAGCTAGTGTTGACTGAGCAAACTCTCTTAGGTTTCTTCTATGGATTTGTAAAGATTTTGGTAGTTTAAGAGTATCCTCATCCCATAGGTTACGTGGCGTGTAGTGACTAACTGCACGACTGGCTCGAGAAAGCTTAGAAATAGCCTTAAAAGGTGACAGAGAATCATTAAAAGCAACATGCCCATCTAAGAATTCTCTCATGCGCAATTCTCCCAAGCGGCTGCAAATAGTTTCAACTCTGTTGGCGTACCGTTAAGCAAACGAAGTTGGTTGTTATCTCTGACCACTTTTTCAATACCGTTATCTTGCATGTAACCGATGCCCCCAAAGCATTGCAAAGCATTGTTTGCTGCTTGGCATGCTTCGGTGTGAAGATTGGAGCGCATAAGAGATAAAATGCCTAAATCTTCAAAGGCTGATTTTGTACAAGCAGACTGAACCTGAGTATTGGCCATATGTATGAAGTAACTAACCTGTGATATTAGCGTTTGTACAGCAGGGTGGTTAATAACCGTTTTTCCGCCTTGCACACGGATACTGCAATAATCCTTTGCCATGTTAAGTGCATGTTTAACGCTTCCGTGGGCAATGCTCATTAATCCCAAAGTATTCATTGCATAAAGGTGCGTTAATAGTTGCTTACTTTCTTCATGTATAATCGAGGTTTCGCTTATAACTGATTGTTTTATTGTATTTCTAGACCACTGCCAGGTAGATAACTCATCAAAACCATGGCTATACTTATGTTCTGTTCTATTTAAGCTATCAGCAGCTAGTAGTTGCCATTGGATAACCCCATTTTTGTCCAGCGTAGGCGCTAGCAATGTATCCCAATTCAAACCATGTACATAACAAGGAGTTGATTCAGAGGCATTAAAATAATCTCTAAGAACAACTATGTCGTCTTGCGTAGTTTTTCCTTTTAGATAATTTGCCAAAGAGTAACGCGCTAATCCGTAGTGGCCTTGCATGCTGATAGCTGTGTTATCAAGAGTTTCAGCGTTTTCTTTGGTTAAACCCAAAGTATGACGAAGCCATTGGGTTAGTGCATATTGATGACACTGATAAGCGATGCCTGCATTTGTTTCAGCTATCAAACTTAGTAATTGGGTACTTAATAATCGTGAAAGAGGGTCTTTTGGATTCTCCCAGATAGAAATACCCATTTCGAAGCCAGCATCCAAGACCCCCATTTCAAGCGCACTTTCTAAAAGTGACTCTACTTGCGAGGGAGTAGCAACAACTTCATGAAGAGACACAATAGGTTTTATATCCTGCTCAACAAAGCGTTTTACCTGATCTTGAATCGGTTCTAAGTCTTCTTTTTTTAAACTAGACAAGGCCGACCTCCTTTTAAGATGCTCATTTACTAACTATGTAGTTAATTGATGTTTTACATATTAGTTCACTCTTAGGTATGTTTTTATGGTCTAAGCGGTCGTATAATTGATTATTTCGGACAGAATAATTGTAATGACACTTATAGATATCGCTAGCACCAAACAACAGCAATCAATTATTGGCGTATCTTTATTGATTAAGTTGGTAGAAAATTACGGTCATTCCCCCATACCTTTACTTGAACAAGCTGGAATTGCCCCCGAACTACTGAAAGACCCAAAAGCTAAAATTACACTTCTGCAAGATATTACCTTTGTTCGAGCCTTACTTTATTTAATTGAGGACCCTGAAATAGGTTTTCACGCGGGTCAATGCTACAGAATCAGTGCTTTTGGTAACCTAGGGCTAGCTGCTGCTTCATGCGATATTGTTGAAGACGCTATTACACTCTTTCTTAAATATATTCGTCTTTCTTATACTCACTTTGATGTTTCACTTTTCAAGAATAATGGAAAAGCAATATTGAGATTTAACGATATATATAATTTAAAAGAGTTAAGAAATTTTTATATTGAACGTGATTTTTCTTTTGTATTGATATCCACCAGAGATATGTTTCCTCGCACCTTAGACGGTCAGAAATTCAAAGCTATAAACTTTGATTTTGAATGCCCCACATCTATAGAGCAATACGAAGCATTGTTTGAGTGTACGGTTAACTTCTCCATGCCTTACAATGAGATTCAGTTCGATGAAAGTTATCTTGCTCGACCTCTGCCTCAGGCTAATCCACTAACTCGGCAACTGCTTGAGGAACAGTGTGAGTCACAAAAGATAGAAACGTTCGGTCCAGCAGGCTATGTACAAAAAATTCAACAAGTAATCAGAGATAGTGAAGACAGTATTCCTAACCTTGAAGAGATTGCTGAACAATTCCATACCACCTCTCGCACTATTAGACGCAAACTAAAAGCTGAGGGCTACAGTTTTCAGGCAATCCTTACAGAAGAGCTCAGTCGAAAAGCTATTCATTATCTTGAAACGACACGCCTTACGGTTGAACAGATTTCTCTGCGTCTGGGTTATAGTGAATCTGCAAGTTTTATTCATGCATTTAAACGGTGGACTGGGAAAGTGCCAAAAGCGTACCGACAATAAATATGCAATGTATTGAAATAGGGTGATAAAAGCTGTACCGGGTCTTAAAAATGGTTTTTTTGTTTAATTAATGTACAACTAAACTCGACATTTAGCCTTCAACTAATTATAGTGCGCGCCCTTGTGCTACATTCGTAAACTTCCAGGAATATTTCTTTGATATCTACCGCGAACATCACTATGCAGTTTGGCGCTGAGCCTTTGTTTGAAAACATCTCTGCGAAATTTGGTAACGGCAATCGTTATGGTCTCATTGGGGCTAACGGCTGTGGTAAATCAACCTTTATGAAGATTCTCAGTGGTGCCTTAGTGCCTACTTCGGGAAATGTGTCGAT
>ENA-OSET01001553-OSET01001553.1-sediment-metagenome-genome-assembly--contig:-NODE-1553-length-23726-cov-19.463445_pt1 | contig 23726 bp, 22 predicted proteins | sample MGYA00237882_ERZ534229 | MGnify/ENA primary metagenome ERZ534229 (study PRJEB26408, sample SAMN06266212) | sediment metagenome | isolation source: Hudson Canyon methane seep mesocosm | place... | reverse complement strand
ATAACTTATGGCCTTTAGGTAAAGAGGTACGATTTATTCCAGGTCACGGACCGATGTCTACTTTTGGGCAGGAAATGCAGTCTAATCCTTATGTTGCTATTGATTAGCAAGGTTCGGGAATTAATTTAAAAATTATGCGGGGTGTAGGTCTTCAACCTACATTTTAAAAGCAGCCTAAAGGACTGCACCTATTAACATTAAGTTACCTGGTTAGCTAGATTCCTCGTTCCCTCGCTCTGCGTGGGAATGCAGTTGGTGACGCTCCCGCGTCACGGGACGCAGGAGCGTCCCTTTATGAATTCCCACGGAGACCGTGGGAACTAGATCTATCATTCCTATGTTACCAGACCACTAGCTTGATTCCAGGGATGAAGTGTGGAATATAGGTGCTACAGCCTCTTGAATCATTTATTACATATTTTGGCTGAAGCCAGGAAGGACCGGGCCCAGAGTTGCTGTTTGACTTAGGAAATGAGGCTTTAGCCTCGTATGTTTAAGGCGAGGCTAAAGCCTCATTTCCAAGCATACTTAACATAGTGTTTTAGCTCTGGATTACCAAGGTGGATTGCGCTATCGCTTATCCACCCTACGTAATAGCGAGCAAGCGGCTTAACCCTGGCTTGCTCGCCATTTCATTACATATTGTCTACAATCGCATTTAAACTAGCGCTTGGTCGCATCACTTTTGCAGCCAATGTGCTATCAGGACAGTAGTAACCAGCGATATCAACTGCATTACCTTGCACCTCATTTAATTCAGTAACAATTTTATTTTCATTTTCCGCTAACTGCTCAGCAACAGGTATAAATTTAGCCTGTAATTCTTTATCCTGAGTCTGCTCAGCTAAGGCTTGTGCCCAATACAGAGCCAGATAAAAATGACTGCCTCGCGTATCCAGTTCACCTGCTTTACGTGAGGGTGATTTGTTATTATTTAGAAAGGTACTGTTGGCTTTATCCAGTGCTGATGCAAGCACTTGTGCTTTGTCATTATTATTTTTCTGCGCCAGATCTTCCAGCGAAACCGCTAACGCTAAAAACTCTCCCAAAGAATCCCAGCGTAAATGGTTTTGTTCTACTAACTGTTGAACATGCTTTGGTGCAGAGCCTCCCGCACCAGTTTCAAACAATCCGCCACCCGCTAACAAAGGCACGATAGATAACATTTTCGCACTGGTACCCAGCTCTAAAATAGGAAATAAATCAGTTAAATAATCTCTTAGTACATTGCCAGTAACAGAAATGGTATTTTCGCCTGCTTTCACTCGCTGCAATGTATAAGCTATCGCTTCAACCGGTGCCATGATTTTAATTTCTAGTCCACTGGTATCATGCTCTGTTAAATAGCTTTCGACTTTAGTAATTAAATTTGCATCATGAGCTCGGTTTTTATCCAACCAGAAAATAGCTGGTTGACCTGTTGCGCTTGCACGACGCACAGCCAGTTTAACCCAGTCCTGAATAGGCAGGTCTTTAGTCTGACACATACGCCAAATATCGCCTTGCTTAACACTATGCTGCATCAATGCATTTCCAGCAGAGTCAGTCACTTTTACTACGCCATCAGCAGGGATTTCAAAGGTTTTATCATGCGAACCATATTCCTCTGCCTTCTGAGCCATCAAGCCTACATTACTGACATTCCCCATTGTCGTTACATCAAAGGCACCATTTTGTTGACAAAACTCAAACACTTGCTGATAAATTCCAGCATAACAACGGTCTGGGATCATGGCTTTAGTATCATGTAACTGGCCATCAGTACCCCACATTTGACCAGAAGATCGTAATGCGGCTGGCATTGACGCATCAATAATGACATCACTAGGCACATGTAGATTAGTAATACCTTTATCAGAGTTGACCATTGCCAGCTCTGGCTGAGTCAGATAAACCGCCTGAATATCTGCTTTAATCTGATTTTGTTGATCATCTGTCAGGCTAGTGATTTTTGCATACACATCACCAATTCCATTACGGCTATCGACACCCAATTGCTCGAAGGTTTCAGCATGTTTTTCAAACACATCTCGGTAATAAACCTCAACTGCATGACCAAATATAATGGGATCAGATACTTTCATCATCGTTGCTTTTAAATGCAATGAAAGTAATATTCCTTCTGATTTTGCATCTTTAATCGATTGTTCAAAAAAGGCACATAAAGCTTTTCGACTCATCACAGTCGCATCAATCACTTCCCCTGCAAGCACCGTGGTGCTTTCTTTCAATACACGGCTTTCACCGTTATCACCTTGCCACTCGATTTTCACACTACCCGCAGCTTCAATCACTGCAGATTGTTCAGTTGAATAAAAATCGCCTTCACTCATACTTGTCACATGAGATTTTGAATCAGCCGACCACTTCCCCATAGAATGAGGATGTTTTTGCGCATATTCTTTAACGGGAGCCGCCACACGTCTATCTGAATTACCTTCACGCAACACGGGATTAACTGCGCTACCCAGTACTTTGGCATAACGTGCTTTTATCTTTATAGCCTCATCACTATCAGCCGTTTCTGGAAAATCAGGAATGGCATAACCCAATGTTTGTAACTCACTAATCGCTGCAATTAACTGAGGTATTGAGGCACTAACATTGGGTAACTTAATAATATTAGCCTCAGCTGTTTTGGCAATATCACCCAGCTCAGCCAAAGCATCACTTTGTTGTTGTGTCTCAGAGAGATATTCAGGAAAATTGGCAATAATACGACCCGCCAAGGAAATATCACGTGTTTCTACAACAATATCTGCCGCCTTGGAATAAGCTTGCACTATAGGTAAAAAAGAATAAGTCGCTAATGCAGGCGCTTCATCGGTAAGAGTGTAGATAATTTTAGAATTTGGCATATTTAAATAAATGAGGAAGTTTATTGAAGTAAGAAAAATTACATTTTAGAAATCGGATAGCTATCATTATAAATCATTAGACATTAAATGACATGATACAGATATTGTTATCTAAGCTCGACGCTCTACCTTCTTTTCCTTATTTGTATCGTCTACATCCTTGAGAAAATCATTTTTTCTTTTTAGTGTTGGAAACAACAATACTTTTTCAAGATAAAAACCCAACCAGACAAAAGGTATAGAAATCACAAAATCTATGCCTAATTCACCACTAAACATAATACCTAATACCGCGGTAACAAATAGAAAACCTCCCACCAGATAATAATGTAACCCTAACACTATTCCACTTAAAAACATGGTATGAGCCAATATGATATGTATTGTCATCGCAGCGGCCCCTGGGCTGATCACATCGGCATGCCACATTAAAAAAACCAGCAACACTGAAACCATGGTACTGCCCCAGTAAAACAATTCATAGCGAATCAAATGCTTGTTTTCCACCCCAATGCTAATAGCCTTCGCTTTTTCGCTTAATAAGGAACAATAAAAAAACACAGGCGTTATACAAAACCAATAAAACATGGCTACACGGTCAGTTACCTCGGCTAATAATTCACCAATAAAACACAGAAGCACCAAGACAACAAATATCACTTCATTAATATAAATATAATGAAGTGCTTTATCCATCTTCCAGTTTTTGGGGTCTTGTTTATTTATCATAGCCTTACCTTCCTCATTATTTTTTTAATAAATTACATATTGCTACAAAAGCCAATGTTTATAAAGCTCATTTTAAACAAATCAACTTATTTTAGATACTAACAATAGGGATTGGCGAGGATGCTAGGCTTTAAAAAGTAAAGCATCTATTTTATATCGCGCCGAGGGCGGACGCTCCTACCTGTTCCACATTCAAATTAAAACTCTACATAGTGGCGGAGAGTGATACGTAATCAGGAAAAAGTAACAAACCATTAATATGCTTGGGTAGCAATACCCACTCAAATATATTACTTGGAACTAACCGCCCTATTCCTTCTTGCTTCCATCGGGTTTTGTAATAAAGGCCGATAAATCTCTATTCTATCGCCCTGTTCCACAACCTTATCTAATTTACATACCTTACCAAAAACACCGACAGACAGAGCTAGCAAATCAATTTCAGGAAACTGATTTGCTATATCAGAAGCAATAATTGCCTGCTCTACTGTTTGCCCCAAATTAACTGATAGCTCAATAATCTGTTGCTTATTGGGTGTTGCATAAGCGACTTCAACGCTAATACTACGCATAAACTTGCTTGGCTCGGTCTGTAAAGGATTTAACCATGGTATTACAGATCTGATTGAACACCGCACCAAATGCCAGGCTTGCAAATTTTCCATGCATTTCAAATTCCAGATCAAGTGAAATTTTACTAGCATCCTCACGCAAGGGCATAAAATCCCAGACCCCATCCAGTGATGAAAAAGGGCCATCTAATAAAGTCATAAACAATTTACCATGCTCATCACTTCTATTTCGGGTCGCAAATGTTTTATTAAACCCTGCTTTTGATATTTGCAATTCAGCTTCGACAATATTATCTTCTCTTGTCAAAATCCGACTCCCACTGCACCACGGCAGGAATTCAGGATAAGCTTCAATATCATCGACTATCTGAAACATTTGCAGAGCAGAATATTTAACCAATGCACTTTTCTGTACCATGGTCATCTTTAGAATACTCCTACAACATGTAAAAACACCAAAAATACAGAAGCAGGGGCAACATAACTGGCTAAAAATTTCCACCAACCATATTGCTGTTCCGGTAGATCCAGTTCTTCCTTAACATGCTTTTGATTCATAATCCAGGCAGCAAAAACAGCGATACAGAAACCACCTATTGGCAACATTAAGTTAGCGGTTAAGTAATCAAGGAAATTAAAAATAGTTTTATCGAAAATGGTGAAATCTGACCAGACGTTAAATGATAGTGCTACGGAAACACCAAGAGCCCAGGTTAAAACACCACTGACTACACTCGCTTTAAGCCGAGTAAACCCTTTATTTTCAACCAGCCAGGCAACAACAGGCTCAACAAGTGAAATGGATGAGGTTAAAGCGGCAAAGACTAATAAGACAAAAAATAAAATACCAAACAACCAGCCACCCGTCATATTGCCAAAGGCTATAGGTAATGTTTGAAAAATCAATCCAGGACCCGATCCAGGTTCTAATCCATTTGCAAATACCAATGGAAAAATAGCAATACCCGCTAACAGGGCAACAATAGTATCTGCACCTGCAATATATAAACTGGTTTTAGCAATAGAAACACCACTAGGCAAGTAAGATCCATAAACCATAATAGCCCCCATACCCAGACCTAAGGTAAAAAATGCATGGCCCATTGCGGTTAATACCGCATCAGCATCAATCTCACTGAAATCCGGAGTGAATAGAAAAGACAATCCTTGGAAATAAGCTTCGCCCGTTGTCATTGCATAGGCAACTAGCAAAATCAACAAGAAAAGTAAGGCAGGCATCAATAATTGCACGGCTTTTTCTAAACCACTATTAACACCACGCATCACCACACTCATGGTTGCAATCATAAAGACAGTATGCCAAAACACTAATTGCACAGGACTGGCAATAAAGTCATCAAAGGTGGCCTTAACTTCAACAGCATCAGCAGAAAAGCCACCAAAAATGGCTTTAAAGACATAAGCGTTAGCCCAACCCGCAATCACACTGTAATAAGATAAAATTAACACGCCTGCCAATACCCCCATCCAGCCTAAATAATGCCAGCCGGTATTAGCCTTCGCTTCCGTAGACAGGGTCGCCAATGTATTAATAGGGCTTTGTCTACCTCGTCTTCCCATCATGGTCTCTGCAATCATGATCGGAATACCGATAGCAACAACACAGGCTAGATACACTAAAACAAAAGCGCCTCCACCATTTTCACCCGTAATATAGGGGAATTTCCATATATTACCTAAACCAACGGCTGAACCTGTGGCCGCTAATATATAAGCGAATCGTGATGACCATTCTCCATGTATCGATTTTGTGTTTGCCATTTTTTTTACTGTGCACCCTAAAAAGCTAAATAGTTACGTTCATTATCTACGAATCAAGTAAAATACCCAAATATTTCCTTTCCGTCAGTTTAAATTAATATTTTTCATTACTATGGCTGGTAAAAAATCCAAGAACAAGAATAAACAACAAGACAATACAATTGCGCTTAATCGCCAAGCGACCCATGAGTTTTTCGTTGAAGATACCTTTGAAGCAGGCCTGGTACTTGAAGGCTGGGAAGTTAAAAGCCTTAGAGAGGGTCGAATACAGCTAAAAGAAAGCCATATTGTTGTTCATAAAGGTGAAGTATGGCTATTAGGTGCTCATATTTCCCCCTTGTTATCGGCATCAACTCACATCGTACCCGATAAGGTAAGACGCAAGAAATTGCTGTTACACAAATACGAAATGGATAAACTGATTGGTGGCGTTGAACGCAAAGGCTATACCATTGTCCCCCTCTCAATGTATTGGATCAAAGGTCGGGCAAAATTAAAAATTGGTTTAGCTAAAGGTAAAAAATTACATGATAAACGTGCTGTAGCCAAAGATAAAGATTGGCAGCGTGATAAAGCACGTATTATGAAACGTGCTTAAATATTTTTCAGGTTTGTAGGAAAAAAGTATTATTCCCACTGTCGCCATGGGAATAAATACTATTAAGTAAAACTAAAACAATAGGATGTGCTGACGTTAGGAAGCGCATCACAGCACCGAAAGATGCGCTTCGTGTCTCAGCGCATCCTATGCCAACTTTCTAAACTTAGGAATATGCCAGACAGCTTTGGGGCGCAGTCCTTTAGGCTGCTTTTAATATGCAGGCTGAAGACCTGCTCCCGAATAATTGCTGATGACTGTTTTATTAATCATCTGCGTTTAAAACCTTTCATAGGAGATAAATAATGTTCGAGACTTATATCAAAGACTACAACGAAGCTGTTATGGAAATTGATAAAGAAGCGGCTTTGGAAGTGGTGGAAAATGCATTGGCTAATGGTGTAATTCCCGAAGATATTGTGTTTAAGATTGTTATGCCAGCAGTTGAAGATATGATGGAGCATGTCTTGAATGATCTGGATACTAATCTGGCACAGCATTTTATGACAGCACAAATCGCTGCTGAAATTACCGAAAAAATGTTACAGAAATTTACTCAGCCACCTGAAGTGATCGGTCGGGTAATAATTGGTACGGTTTTTGGTGATTTACATTCTCTGGGCAAACGAATTGTTATGGGCTGTTTAAAATCAATGATGGTTGATGTAATCGATTTAGGTGTCAATGTGACTGCAGAAGAATTTGTTAATGCCGCGATAGAACAGAATGCTCAAGTCATTGCCGTTTCATCTATGATGATGCATACCGCGACCGGTGAGGAAGGAAGTCTGGCTGTGCGAGAATTATTAAAACAGAAAGGCCTCGAAAGTAAAATTAAGCTAGTGGTTGGCGGTTCGCCTTATCGTTACGATAACGAATTGTATACTCAAGTAGGAGCAGACAGCTGGGCTCCCGATGGCATTTCAGCTGCAAAGATAATTTGTGATCTAATTCAAGAGGTTAAACAATCATGACACCTTTAGAAATTTTAGTTGCCTCCATCACTGGGCAACCGGCCCCTAGAGTTCCCGTCTTTTGTAATTTTTTAGATTATGGCCCTAGAGAATTAAATATGTCACCCAAGGAGTATTTTTCTCGTGGTGAATATATGGCTGAGGGACAACTTAAATTACTTAAACGCTACGGTCATGATAATGCATGGAGCATGAGTTACGTGGGTATTGAGGCCGAAATTCTAGGCTGCCAGGAAATATTATTTCCAAAAAAAGGCCCTCCTAATGTTAAAGACTTTGTGATTAAAAGTTGGGATGATATTGCCAAACTAGAAATTCCCGCCGATATTAGTCAGCACCCACATTGGCAAACAACCGCAGACTGTTTAGCACTATTAAGTGATGAAATAGGCTCAACCAATCCAATCTGTGGCTATGCCTCGTCATCAAATACGCTACCTATTTTATTAATGGGTATGGAAAAATGGATGGAACTGGTACTCAGTGGTCCGGCAGATATTCGTGATGAACTCATGCGTAAATGCAGCGATTTTTGCCAACAACAGATAAAAGCATTACGCCTAGCGGGGGCTCACGTTATTCTTTACGCCACCTCTTTTGGCTCTCCGTATTTTATTCCCAAAAAAATGATTTCTGATTGGGCGATGCCTTGGATGCAACAGGATTTAAAAGAAGGGGGAAGCGGCATTGTTTATTATTGCGGCGGTGCGCCAATGGCCGCTGCAGTTGATCAAGCAATCGAACAACTAGGTGTGGGGGTTTACTATATTAGCCCGCTGGATAACCTGTCTGAAGCTAAAGACATAATCAATACCCGTGCGGTTACTTGTGGCGTAATTGATGATATCAAGATGGTCAAGTGGACACCGGAGCAAACTCGTGCAGAAGTTAAACGTCTTATAGAAATAGGAAAGCCAGGCGGACATTTTCTATTTGGGTCTAGCTTAATGCCGCTGGAGCTACCAGAAGAAAATATTCAAGCGATGATACAGGCAGCTTTTGAGTTTGGGAGCAACTAATGAAAACAATCCCCATTAGAGCAGAGCTGTCTGACAAAATGGTGATGGTGGGCTGCTCCATTTTACATAAGGAAGTGGACAGCCTAATTAAAAAGAACCAATGGCATTTAGAAACACATTATCTTAATTCTGCCTTACATAGCTATGTAAGCAAACTCTCTACAGAGCTGAACAAAGCCTTAGATGAAGAAGAGGCTAAAGGTAAAAACACCTTGGTTTTTTATGGCAGTTGTCACCCTGGCATGGATAACTATCTCGAAGCACATCAAACTTGCCGTACTCGTGGACAAAATTGCATTGTCATGTTATTGGGTTATGAAGTTTTTATGCGTGAATTGTCTCAGGGGGCCTTTTTTTTACTCGAGGATTGGGCGCTCACCTGGGAGAACGTATTAACCGAATCTTTTGGAAACAATATCTCTGTCATTCGCGAGATTTTTCATAGTAGTCATAAGTATATTCTTGCGTTACAAACACCCTATAGCGCGGTTTATACCGCTGCCGCTGAAAAAGCTGCTGCTTTTGTAGATTTACCTTTGCGTTGGGTTGATGTCGATTTACAGGAACTTGAAATAGTGATGACCGAAGCCATTCAACATAAACTTGCTGAACTACATGATTAGTGAAGCAGATTACCTACAATTACAAGCTCAAAACCAGAAATTACAAGCACAAAACCAAAAGTTGCACGCGCGCGTAAGTAAGCTGTCTGAAGATAAAGCAAATTTATTTTTGATTCAGCATTTATTAGAAAAAATCAGTCCTGAAGGGAATATTCACGAACAATTAAAAAATGTTTTGATTGGCTTAGGACAATGCCTTGGTGGAACCAATATCGAAATGTATTACTATGCTGATAATCAATTGAACCATATTGATTTGTTCGGTCATGTGACAGTAATGAAGGAAATAACAGACCCCTTTGTTAATGAGATTTTTGAGCAAAAAGATTTTATTGAAAAAAAATCCTATAATTCAACTTCTTTTCTTGTTGATGCTAAGCAGTCAAATACCTGGGACTGGGGGTTCCCGCTGCTGATAAATCAAAATATGTTAGCTGCCATTAAAGTTTCCAATGCGATGGGGTCTATAGTATTACGCGATTATTTATCCCCTTTTTTTAGCCATCTTGCATTGATATTAAACAATCAGATTATAACCAGGTCTGAAGAGGCTGCAAATAAAGCAAAAAGTGAATTTCTTGCTGTTATGTCTCATGAAATTAGAACACCAATGAATGCGATTTTAGGTATGGCTGAGCAACTTTTAGAAACTGATATAACAGATTCTGAACGAATAAACCATACCAATATTATATTAAAATCGGGGCATAGTTTGTTGGTATTGCTTAATGATATTTTGGATTTATCAAAAATTGAAGCAGGAAAAATTCGATTGGAAAATAGTAAGTTTTATCCGAAAAATCTGTTGAATGAGCAGCAACTTCTGTTTGCCAATCAGACAAAAAAGAAAGGCTTAGAATTCAAAGTTGATTGTGCTTGCAGTAATACACAGCAATATCTGGCCGATACTGACCGTTTAGGACAAATGCTCTCTAATTTAGTCAATAATGCGATTAAATTTACCGTCAAAGGCTTTATCCTTGTCAGTGTCAAAGAAGTTAGTCGCAGTAGTCACAACGCAGTACTAGAGTTTTCTGTACAGGATACAGGCGTTGGTATTGCAGAGGATAAACAATCCATACTGTTTAAAGCATTCTCTCAAGTCGACAGTAGTATATCTCGTCAATATGGAGGTACAGGCCTAGGCTTATCTATCGTATTGCAATTAAGTCAATTAATGAATGGAAAAGTGGGTTGTGTTAGTGCTTTAGGGAAAGGCTCTCGATTCTGGTTTTTAGTCACTGTTGATGTGGATTCTAGTTCAAGTATTATTACTGGCGAACAAGCACAAATAACAGATCCAATATTAACGACCATTACTGATAAAAAAGTTTTACTGACAGAACAACAGCAACAACAAGCGAAACAATTGATAGAAAAGCTGGATGATTTATTGGCTGAAAATATGTTCGATTCAATTATCTGCTGTACAGAATTAAAAGCGATGTTCAAAAACCATTCTCTACTGAATCACCTAATTGTTCTTGAAGACTTGATTAACGAGATGGATTTTGATCAAGCAAGACATTGTTTACATGAATTTGTTAATCTACTGTCATTAGACAGAAAGAGTGATAAATATGAGTAAGCATCGCTTAAAAATCCTTATCATTGATGATACACCCACGAACCTAAAGCTATTAGGAGGGGTCTTAGCACAAGACTATGTCATTCAGTTGGCGACCTCAGGGGAAAAAGGCTTGCAACTTGCAGAAAAATCACGCCCTGATTTAATTTTGCTAGATATTATGATGCCTGTCATGGATGGTTTTGAAGTCTGTCGACGTTTAAAACAAAATAGCAAATTAGCCAGTATTCCGGTGATTTTTATCACCGCACTGATTGACAATGCTACAGAAGAAAAATGCCTTGCATTGGGCGCCGTTGATTTCCTTAACAAGCCCATTAATATAAAACTTGCTCGCCTGCGGATAGCTAATTTCATGGAGCGTGAAAGGTTACGCCGTGACGTAATGATGAAGGAGCAATTAAAGTTAGCGGCCAGTGTATTTAATCATTCACATGATGGCATTGTCATTACAAATGCAAATAATGAAATTATTGATGTCAACGCTGCCTTTACTGGTATTACCGGATATGAATTGAGCGAGGTTAAAGGTGAAAATCCAAGTATTCTACAGTCGGGCGTACAAAATAAAGCCTTTTATCAACGTATGTGGAAACAATTACTTGCGGAGGAGTACTGGGATGGTGAATTTTGGGATAAACATAAAGACGGACATTTGTTTGCAGTAGAAACCAGCATTTCTGTTATTACTGACTCTGAAGGAAATATAGATCATTTTTTAGCTATATTCTCTGATATCACCTTACGTAAATCACATGAAGAAGCTTTAAAAAAGATTGCTTATTATGACGAGCTAACGGGGGTACCCAATAGAACGCTTTTGTCTGACCGTCTAAACCAAGGGATTGCTCAATCATTACGCAGAAAAACAACAATGGCACTTTGTTTTTTAGATTTAGATGGTTTTAAACAAGTTAATGATCAGTTTGGTCATGATATGGGAGATAAATTATTAATTGAAAGTACCCAGCGTATTGAAAAGTGTTTACGTAAAGTGGATACCTTATCTCGTATTGGTGGCGATGAGTTTGTCATACTGTTATTGGATTTAAATGCTGATGATGAATTTATCGGTTCAGTTGAACGTATTTTAAATACTTTACAACAACCTTTTATAATTGATAAAAATACTATCAGTATTTCAGCTAGCATTGGCGTGACACTTTTCCCGCAAAACAACAATGATTCTGATATTTTATTGCGCCATGCTGACCAAGCAATGTATACCGCCAAACAGAGAGGCAAAAATCAATACCACTTATTTGATTCACAATTAAATCAACAAGCTTTTGAGCATGAGCAATCTATTTCACGTATTAAACAAGCTCTTAAAGACAATGAATTTGTCTTGTACTATCAACCCAAGGTCAACCTACGTAATGCTCATGTGCAAGGATTTGAGGCGCTGATACGTTGGCAACACCCCTCAAAAGGCTTATTAGCACCTTCCGACTTTTTACCGCTTATTGATAATACCAGTTTAATGCTGGATCTCAGTGACTGGGTTGTTGCAACAGCCATGGAACAACTAAGTCAATGGCAGGCAACAAACCCTCAATTAATTATGAGTGTTAATATCGCTCCTTGTCATTTGGTACAGCCCAATTTTGTTGGTCAATTACAAAAACACCTTCAAGCCTACCCTAATGTGTGTCCCGAAAATCTTGAGCTAGAAATATTAGAAACAGCTGTCTTAGATGATGTTTTACGTGTCAGTGAAACCATGAAGTCTTGTATAGATCTAGGCGTTCATTTTTCTTTGGATGATTTTGGCACAGGTTACTCCTCGTTAACATACTTAAAAAACCTTCCTGCAAAAACTTTAAAAATTGACCAAACATTTATACGCGACATGTTGGTTGATACTGAAGATATGGCGATTATTCTTGCTACGCTAGGGTTGGCACAAGCATTTAATAGGGAAGTGATTGCTGAGGGTGTAGAAACACTTGAGCATGGTAAAAAATTATTAGAAATCGGCTGTGATTATGCCCAAGGCTATGCAATAGCACGACCTATGCCAGTTAATGAAATTAATGGATGGATGCAGCGATGGGAGCTCGAGTCAAAAACATTTCAAATGTAATAACATGAAAGCAAGTAGATACTCCCAGCTATCAGAACAAAAATATGGAGTAAAATCATTAAAAAACATACCTTAATATTACGAACCCCCGCCACTAAGATACAGCTATTAGTCCCTGAAGATTTATCAGTACGCTTGGCTCTGGATCTAGCTGCTATTCGTGTGCGTGCTGCTTGTGGAGGTATTGCCACCTGTGGTGCTTGCACTATTCAAACCATTACAGGTGAATTTAGTGCGCTTACTTTAGCTGAATACCAACATATAGAAACGGCTGATCGTGAAAATGACCTACGCTTAGCTTGTCAGCTATATCTTAAAAGTGATGCTGAAGTTTTTTTAGAAAACCCCGCCCCAGAATCTAATTGGAAATCTTTCGATTTAAGCGCCTGGCCTAGCTATAACTACCCTTCCTTTGACCTAAATAAATTTTACTATGGAATTGCCGTTGATTTAGGGACGACTCATATCCGTTTATCATTTTGGGATAGAAAACAACAAATACGCATTGCCTGCCGGCACGGAAATAACCCACAAGTTGCTTTAGGAGAAGATGTATTAACGCGTCTCGATGTGCATCGACAGCGTGAAGATAATTTACAGTCACTCACTCAAATTGTGCGCGATGCAATTATTCAGGGTATCCGCGATATATTAGCGCGAGATATTGGTGAGATTAAATCAATTTTAGATAAAGTAGGATCAGTGAGTATTGTTGGTAATACGGCTATGTTAGCTTTATTAAGTGGCCAGGATGGTAGCCTGTTATATGATCCGCTTAATTGGGAGAGTCATATCCCTTGTATTGCTAATGATACCGACGAATGGAAAAAAGCTTGGCGACTGCCTCATGCCGATATTGAAATTCAAGCGCCTTTAGCGGGATTTATGGGCTCAGATATTTTAGCGGCTTTAATCGCTATTGATATCACTCAGAAATCCGAACCGGTGATGTTGGCTGATTTTGGCACTAATACAGAAATTGCGTTATGGGATGGCTCTCACATTTGGCTTACATCAGTTCCTGGCGGGCCTGCATTTGAAGGCGTGGGATTAGAGCGTGGACTAAGCGCTGATTTTGGAGCCATTAGGTCGGTTAGTCAAAGTCATGATGGTTTTGATTTAAACGTTATGGGTAATGTTGAGGCAAAAGGTTTTTGTGCCTCCGGTTTTGTTGATGCCATTGCCTTATTACGTAGCAATAATATTATTAAGCTATCAGGGCGTTTTGCAGAGCCAAATCCAGCAGGTTATTTATTGCATAAAGATAACTGTAATACTGCTATTAAAGCAGCAGATATCGATGCATTTCAACGCGCTAAAGCTTCAACGGCTGCCGCAATGGAACAATTACTTGTACTTGCAAATAGTTCAGCACATAATCTAAGTGAATTATGGATTTGCGGAGCATTTGGTCAGCATCTCAATATACAAAATGCACAAACTACGGGGTTACTACCCAGCATAGATTGTTCACGTATACAGTTATTTGGTAACGCCGCTTTATCAGGCTGTGAAAAAATGCTATTAGACCCTGATGCAAAACAAAAGATTATGCAAATACGAGAAATGATCCGTGTGATTAACCTTTCGCACTACCCAGAGTACGATGACTGTTTTATTAACCACCTACGTTTAAAACCTTTTACAGGGGATGAGTAATGTTCGAGAACTATATCGAAGACTATAACGAAGCCGTTTATGAAATTAATAAAGAAGGCGCTATCGAAGTAGTAGAAAGAGCCTTAAAGGACGGCATTACTCCAGAGCAGGTAGTGTTTAATATTATCATACCGTCTATTGAAGAAATGATGGCTGAAATTGTCATCAATGCAGACACTAATTTAGCGCAACATTTTATGACCGCTCAAATTGCTGCAGAAGTGACAGAGAAAATGTTAACTAAATTTAAGACGCCACCGGAGGTTATTGGCCGAGTTATTATTGGTTCTTCGTATGGCGATTTACACTCCTTGGGTAAGCGTATTGTTATTGGTTGTTTAAAATCAATGATGGTTGATGTAATTGATTTAGGCGTTAATATTAAAGCGGAAGATTTTGTTAATGCTGCTGTTGAGAAAGAGGCGCAAGTAATTGCTGTTTCATCAATGATGGTGCATACCGCAACTGGTGAAGATGGAAGTTCAGGTGTACGCAGCCTATTAAAAGAACGCAACTTAGAAGAGCAAATAAAGATTGTCGTGGGTGGAGCACCTTTCCGCTTTGATCATGAACTTTATTCTAAAGTGGGGGCAGATAACTGGGCAGCTGATGGCGTGACCGCTGCAAAAATGATTAAAGAATTAATTTTAGAGGTAAAAGCCTTATGACACCTTTAGAAATTTTATCTGCAACGGTTTCAGGTGAGCCTGCCCCTAGAGTGCCGATTTTTTGTAATGTACTCGATCAAGGCGCAGGCATATTAAATATGCTACCCGAGCAATATTTTTCAAAAGGGGAATATGTTGCTGAAGGTCAGTTAAAAATGCTTAAACATTATGGTCATGATAATGCTTGGAGTGCTAGTTATGTAGGAAAAGAAGCCCAATTATTAGGCTGTAAAAAAATCTTATTTGCCAAGCATGGCGTACCCAATGTGGCTGATTTTGTACTTAAAAGTTGGGATGATATTGAGAAATTTGAAATTCCTGAAGATATTACCCAACATCCTCATTGGCAATCAACAGATGAGTGCTTAAAAATACTTCATCAAGAAGTCGGTAGCACCCACCCTATTTGTGCTTATGTCACCGCAGCAACCTCTTTGCCCGTGATATTAATGGGCATGGATAAATGGATAGAATTGGTTATCGCAGGGCCAACTGACTTACGTGATCTGCTGGTTAAAAAATGCAGTGACTTTGTGCAGCAACAGTTAGTCGCTTATCGTGCTGCGGGCGCTAACGTTATTATTTACGCCAACCCTTTTGCCACCACCTATTTTATTCCCAAAAAGTTAATCGTTGATTGGAGCATGCCGTGGATGCAACATGACTTAAAAGATGGAGTAGATAGTATTGTTTTCTATGGCGGTATGGGGCCTATCAACTCGGTGACCGAACTGGTGATTGATAAGCTAAATGTTAATATTTTTTACCCTGCCCCCGAAGATGATCTAAGTGAGTCGAAGCGATTCATTAACGGTAAAGGATTAACCAGTGGTGTTCTTGATGATATCAAAATGATTCATTGGACTGAAGAACAAACACGAAATGAAGTAAAACGAATTATGGCGTTAGGGAAACCTGGCGGGCATTTTTTATTTGGTACCGGCTTTATGCCACTTGATATTCCAGAAGCAAATATCATTGCTATGTTAGATGCCGCTTTTGAATATGGGAGAAATTAATGAAAACCATTCCAATAATTGAAGAAAAATCTGATAACTTAGTGTTGGTAGGCTGTGCCATTTTACATAAAGAAACAGACTATTTAATTAAGAAAAATAACTGGGACATTGAAACTCACTATCTCAATTCAGCCCTGCATAATTATTTGAATAAACTTTCCAGTGAATTGAATCAAGCCTTAGAAGAGGAAGAGAAGAAAGGCAATAATACGGTTGTGTTTTATGGAGGCTGCCACCCTAAAATGGAAGACCTACTCGAAGGGCATAAAACCTGCCGTACTCACGGACAAAACTGCATTGTTATGTTATTGGGTTATGAGCACTTTATGGAAGAGCTCTCTAAAGGGGCCTATTTTTTGTTGGAAGACTGGGCTTTAACTTGGGAGCCTATGATTACCGAATGTTTCGGTGATAATATTAAAGTCATAAGAGAAATTTTTCACAGTAGCCATAAATATTTTTTAGCGTTGCGTACACCGTGTTCAAATGATTTTACCGCCGCCGCAGAAAAAGCCGCTGCTTTTGTGGACCTACCGCTCCATTGGTTAGATATTGATTTACAAGAGCTAGAAACGGTGATGGCAGATGCCATTCAAGAAAAAAAGGATAGCTTAGACAAATGAGCAGTGAAACTGAGTTAACTCAGTTACAAGAAAAAAATAAAAAACTACAGGCGCGAGTACGTCGCTTATCAGAAGAAAAAGCTAATTTATACTTAACACACCACCTGATGGAAATGTTAATTGTCGGTGAAGACATTGAGAGTATGCTTAAAAACCTAATGGTTGGTATTGGTGAGTGTGTGGGTGGCACAGATGTAGAGATCTATTATTGGGAAGAAGAAAATTTACATTATGCTAACTTACACGGAGTACGGAGCGTATTAAACAAAATTGAAGATCCTCTTATTATAGATATCTTTGAGCATCAACAGTTTATTGAAAAAGACAGTCCTGTAAAAAATACCAAACTTATTAGTACGGCAACCTCAATTGCTTGGGACTGGATCATTCCCCTTACGATTAATGAACGCATTATTGGTGCAATTAAAGTCTCTAATATGCTGGGCTCAGCACAAATGCGAAGTTATTTGGCCCCGTTCTTTCAACACCTTGCCTTACTGTTAAATAATCAGCTACAAACCAAAGCCGCAAAAGTAGCAAATAAGGCCAAAGGGGAGTTTTTAGCCGTTATGTCGCATGAAATTAGAACGCCTATGAATGCCATGTTAGGCATGATGGAGTTAATGCTAACGCCTGAACTAACTAATTCTGAGCGCCATAAATACGTCACAATTGCTTTAAAGTCAGGTAATGCTTTACTCGTGTTACTGAATGATATTTTAGATTTTTCAAAAATGGAAGCAGGAAAACTAAGCTTGGACCTAACTCACTTTAGGCCTCAACAATTCATTCAGGAGTTATGCTTATTATTTCAACAATCCATTGAAAATAAAGGTTTAGAACTTAAATCCACCTGCTTTATTGAAAATAATAAAGTTTATATGGCTGACCACAACCGTTTACAGCAAATGCTATCAAACTTAATTAATAATGCCATTAAGTTTACTGAGCAAGGTTTTATCTACATAAGTATTTCTGAAATAAGTCATTATCATAATAAAGTTGTATTGGAATTTTCCGTACAAGACAGTGGCATTGGAATCCCAGAAGGCAAGCGCACTAAACTCTTTAAGCCTTTTTCACAAGTTGATAGCAGCACTACTCGTTATTATGGAGGCACTGGCCTAGGATTATCAATTGTGGAGCAATTAAGTCACTTAATGCAGGGGAAAGTGGGTTGTGAAAGTATTGTAGAGGAAGGCTCTCGCTTTTGGTTTCAAGTCACAGTTGAAGAAGCTTCTTCCGCTCCCTCTAATACTATAAAAATTAATCTTAGTGAACCGTTAGAACAACAAGACAAGCCCCCTCTTAAAGGTGTACATTACTCACTGCAGCAACAACAAGTCATTAAACAACTTTTACAGGAACTGGATCAGCTATTAATAAATAATATGTTTTCTGCCACCAGCCATTTTAAAAAGCTTGAGCAACTATTAAGTGAAAGTACGGTGACTAAAGAGTTAAGGGTCTTAGCTGAATTAATTAACGCTATGAGCTTTGAAGAGGCACACGCTTACCTACAAAAGCAAATGATAGAAGAAAAATTAGAAAAGGAGTTTAAGCAAAATGAATAGCAATCGCTTAAAAATTTTAATCATTGATGATACGCCTAGCAATATACAGTTGTTAGGCGAAGCATTAGAAAAAAAATACTCCATACAAATAGCAACATCAGGAAAAAAGGGCTTGCAGTTAGCAAAAGACGCACCGCCTGACTTGATCTTGCTGGATATTATGATGCCTGAAATGGATGGTAATGAAGTCTGCCGGCAATTAAAGCAGGATGATGACTTAAAGAATATCCCCATCATTTTTATTACGGCTTTAAGTGATGTAGAAACAGAGCTACAAAGTTTAGCTCTAGGAGCCGCCGATTTTTTACAAAAGCCCTTTAAAATTGATATTGCTCGGTTACGTATTGATAATTTATTAGAGCGAGAAAGCCTACGTCAAGAGCTAGTCGTTAAAGAGCAACAACAGCGTTTAGCAGCAAGTGTTTTTAAATATTCTCATGATGGTATTGTGATTACCGATACTGCTAATAAGATTATTGACATTAATGCTTCATTTACACGGATTACAGGCTATCAACTTAATGAGGTGCTGGGTAAAAATCCTAATATTTTACACTCAGGACAGCAAAGCATTAAGTTTTATGAAGGAATGTGGAGCTACTTAATTAAAAATGATCACTGGAGCGGAGAGCTTTGGAATAAAGATAAAACAGGTCAATTATTTGCCGTACAAAGTAGTATTGCCATTATTAGAAATACGGTGGGGGAAATTGATCATTTTGTCAGTGTATTTTCTGATATTACTTTGCGAAAATCGCATGAGGAAGCCTTAAAAAAGATCGCCTATTTTGATGAATTAACAGGTATCCCTAACAGAACACTTTTAGCTGACCGTCTAAAACAAGGCATTGCACAATCAGAAAGAAACAAAAAAACAATGGCGCTTTGTTTTTTAGATTTAGATGGTTTTAAACAAGTTAATGATCAATATGGTCATGATATTGGGGACAAGTTGCTGATTGAAAGCACTCAACGTATCTCTAGCTGCTTACGTAAAGTGGATACCTTGTCACGAATTGGTGGGGATGAGTTTGTAGTCTTACTACTGGATTTACATTCAGACGATGAATACATTATTTCTGTCGAACGTATTTTAAATATCTTACAACAGCCTTTTTTAATTGATAAAAACTCTATCAATATTTCTGCGAGTATTGGCGTGACACTCTTTCCTCAAAATAATAATGATTCTGATATTTTATTAAGGCACGCTGATCAAGCGATGTATACCGCCAAACAGAAAGGTAAAAATCAATATCATTTATTTGACTCAAACTTAAACCGCCAAACCTTTGAGCACGAGCAGTCATTATCAGAAATTAAACAAGCGCTACACAATAATGAGTTTGTTTTATATTATCAGCCTAAAGTTAATTTATGTAATAGTACGGTACAAGGGTTTGAGGCGCTCATTCGCTGGCAACACCCCACTAAAGGCTTATTACCTCCCGCTGATTTTTTACCTACTATTGAAAATACAGAGGTAATGCTAGAGCTCAGTGACTGGGTAATCGCAAGCGCCATGCAGCAACTAGATCAGTGGCAGCAGCAGAATCGTAAATTCATCATTAGCGTTAATATTGCCCCCTGCCATTTAATTCAAGCTAATTTTGCTACACAATTACAAATGCACTTAAATACTTACCCTAATGTTTCTCCAAAATTTCTTGAACTAGAAATATTAGAAACCGCCGCATTAGATGATGTTCTACGCGTAAGCGAGGTTATGAAATCTTGTATTAATTTAGGCGTAAACTTTTCTTTAGATGATTTTGGTACGGGATATTCCTCTTTGACCTATTTAAAAACTTTACCCGCAAAAACGTTAAAAATTGATCAAACATTTGTACGTGATATGTTAATTGATGTAGATGATATGGCAATTATTATCGCTACTATCGGCTTAGCTAAAGCCTTTAACCGAGGAATTATTGCTGAAGGAGTAGAAACGCTTGAACATGCTACCAAGCTTTTAGAGATCGGCTGTGAATATGCTCAAGGTTATTATATTGCTAAACCCATGCCAGCTAATGAAGTTGAAAGCTGGCTACAAAAGTGGAGTCTAGAGGCGAAAGTGTTTCAGAAAAATAAATAATGAATAAAAAATATCAGAGCGTATCAATGCCTAAGTTAGCGAGCTGATCTGCCTTTTCATTGCCCTCATTCCCTGAGTGCCCTTTAACCCAAGTCCAATCAATCGTATGTTTTTGTATCACCGCATCTAAACGGCGCCACAAGTCTTCATTTTTAACCGGCTTTTTTGCTGCTGTTTTCCAACCACGTTTTTTCCAATTGTCCATCCATTCAGTAATTCCCTGTAAAACATACTTAGAATCACTATGTAATTTAATTTGGCATGGGTGCTTTAAAGCTTCTAATGCTTGAATAGCCGCCATCAATTCCATACGATTATTGGTTGTCTCTTGTTCGCCACCATATAACTCTTTTTCGGAATCAGCATATTTTAGCCAAACACCCCAACCACCTAACCCCGGATTTCCACGGCAAGCACCATCAGTATATATCTCAACAATCTTTGTCATATTTTTTTTGTCTATAAGGCAGTTCAATGGTTCGTGCCATTGCTAAATTAGTTTGGTAATTTTTTGCAGATGTTAAAGGAATAACATGATAACGACGTTTAATCGCTTTAAGTGCATAAGCAGCCACATTTAGTTCATGTTTACGCTGTCCGGAGTACTCATAACTCATCTGAGTTTTATCAAAGTTAAACCCAGCCGTAATTTCCACTTCAAAATTTAATAACCTTAACCAGTCTTCTATTTTTGTTCGACTCACTAAACTGGGTAGCCAAGGTGCGCCTTTTTTTCTGCGTTTAATATATTGTAAATTAATATAAACACTCAAAGGGTTAAATCCCAGAATAATAAGCTTTCCTTCAGGTTTTAAAATACGCTCAACCTCACGTAATACCTGATGTTTATCCGTATCAAACTCAAGTAAGTGAGGCAGTATCACCATATCAATCGAATCTGACTGTATTGGCAATGCTATATTGGTACTTCGTATTAACTTACTTCCATTCGATGCATATTGTTCATCATCCAAAACATAAAAGTTTTTATATAAATTACAATCAATGTATTTACATTCCCACCCTAACGCACCAATTTGCAAGATAGTTTGTTTGCAACTAACCGTAATAGAGCGCTGCAAATAAGCGGTTTCTTGCTTTTTTAAAGTTCGACCTTTAGGTGTAGAAAACCAATCAATTAAGACTTTTCGGTGCATAACGCTCACTCATAAATAAATGATTAGTTACAATACCAGATTGCACCGTCAAATAGAAAAGAAAACGTTTATATCCCTTGCTTTTAAATTACTTTTGCTCTTAAAAGCCCTCTCCAAAGGGAGAGGGTTGGGTGAGGGGAAATAGAAAGCATGTTGTCAGCATTCTTTTCATGTCTTTGTAAGCCGTTAAGGTAAGCTAAAAACTTATTTTAACGCCTCCCCACCCAACCCTCCCCAGCAAGGGAGGGCTTAAAAGTTAATTTATTTTCTACACTTAACGGTGACATAGCCAAAGAAAACGCTTATATCCCTTGCTTTTAAATTACCACAATACCCCAAGCGCTAAAATAGCAATAATAAAACTAAAGGTCGCTACATCTTCTATTAACTGAGCAGCCCATGCGCTTTGACCTTCCATGATGACATCAATTCTATTTGTAACTTGATCTTGCATATGAATTTTTTGTTTCATTTTTGTTCTCCTATTTATTAGTATAACTACGCATTTGGCCTACTAAAATACCCTGTACCTCGACCTGCTCAGGCTTAAACTTCATCGCAGACATATTTGAGTTTGCAGGAATTAATAAGGTTTCATGTGGGTATTGTTCAATAAACTTTAAAGTTGCTTCTGATTTTTCAATGAGAGCGACCACTATTTCACCGTTTCTTGCCACACTTCTTTGTTCAATAATGACCCAATCACCATCAAATATCCCCTCCTCAATCATTGAGTCACCTTTTACTTGAAGGATATAACAGGATTTATTGGTTTTAATTTGCTCAGGAATAGAAATATAACTAACCTGCTCAACAGCCTCAATTGGCTTGCCAGCAGCAATAAACCCTACAAATGGAGTACCGGAAGGCTCCTCACTTACCTGCTGATACTGCAATGCTTTATCAGTAAGGCGAATACCTTTTTGTTTACGCTCTGATGGCTCAACTAAACCCGCATCAGTCAATGCCTTTATATGCTTATGCAAAGACCCGCGTGAAGTTAAACCAAGCGCAGAACACACTTCATCTAAAGTGGGTGGATAAGAAAATTTATTTTTCAGCAAAAATTCAAAAACATCTTGCTGTTTCCGGGTAAGCTCTTGCAACTTGTTCTCCTTTTGTTTTTAAAATATCATAGCAAGAGAACAAAAAAAGAACAATAGTGTGAAATTATATTTCCCGTTTTTAACGAAATATAAAACCATTATTTATTTATACAGTTGTATTTATACCTGCCTGATAATAATCATTCATGCTATTCTGGAAACATAATTATAGGTAACATAGCGAGCACGTATGATTGATATAAAGTGGGATGATAAGTTTTCAGTTGGCCATGAACGAATAGACCAAGAACATAAGATTTTTTTGGGTTTAATAAAAACGGTATCAATTGCTACAGATGAGGCTTTGCCAAAGGAAAAAATATTACGGATCTTAGTGGAAATTCAAAAATATGCTGATTTTCATTTCTACAGCGAAGAAAACCTCATGTTAGATTCAGGCTACCCGGATTATGAAGAACATAAAAAAGAGCATCAATTACTACTCGCAAGACTTGATGGGCAGCTTCATGATTACCGTTACGATGCCTGTGGTTTAGAAGAGCTAATCGAATTTATATTCCAATGGTTTGCTTTACACACGACTGGAATTGATAAAAAACTAGCCGTACATATAGAAAGTAGCTATAAACCCATAACCGATAAAGATACTTGAATTTTCTTTGAAAAAAGCGACCTACCGAAAGATCAAAAAATTTAATTAGAATCTCGTCACGATAAAACACGGGATAGCTAAATATGCGACCACATTAAAAGTTGGTTTGTAGTGTTTCTTGGCCTTCAAAAATAGCAGCAATCGCTTTTATCGCATCCTGCTGAAAATCAAGATTAGAGTCAAATTGTATTTTCATTGGGTGCTACTAACAAGGTTAATAAGCGCTCTAATGACTCGATGACATAAGTAACAATCAACGCATGAAATTCTGTTTTATCCTGCTCTACATTACACTTTTCTAACGCACTGTAATAGGCTAACCGCGCTTCGGTAGCACCACTAATATTGGCAATAGGATAGCCGGCTTGCAGTAAAATCAGGTT
>ENA-OSET01001546-OSET01001546.1-sediment-metagenome-genome-assembly--contig:-NODE-1546-length-23809-cov-4.133575_pt1 | contig 23809 bp, 17 predicted proteins | sample MGYA00237882_ERZ534229 | MGnify/ENA primary metagenome ERZ534229 (study PRJEB26408, sample SAMN06266212) | sediment metagenome | isolation source: Hudson Canyon methane seep mesocosm | place... | reverse complement strand
GCTAAACACAGTGATGTGGGGCAGTCTACATCAGGCGAGTCCACGCCGGACGAATCCACGCCGGACGAATCCACGCCGGACGAATCCACGCCGGACGAATCCACGCGCTTCACCGTTGGTTCAAAAACGTTTTTTATTCACGATGCTTCTCGTGCCTACGACTCGGTGGCGGGGGCGAGCCAAGGCGTTCGTACCTTAATAACGGAGCTTTGGTATCCGGTTGCTCACAATAGCATCACAGCTAATAGTAAGAAGGCTACCTACGGCGATTATGTTTTCTCTGACAAAACCGTTCATCGGCGTATGCTAACGGAAACAACTTTTTTCCATCTTACTCCAACATCAGTTAATACAGGTGTTAGCCAACAGCAGATAGACGACAGCATAGATGAGCTTTTTCATCGGGAACGCGGTAGTTACGTAGATGCTGCGCTCGCCGCGAGTAGTCAGGCATGGCCGGTTATAGTCATGACTCACGGGGACGCTGGTAGCCGTTATAATATGGAAACGGCGGCTGAATATTTAGCCAGCCACGGCTATATTGTTATAGCACCGGAGCATACAGGTAATTCACCGTTTTCTATGAGCGGGAAAGACCCAATGCTGAGTGATATGAATGATTCGGAACTGGCATTAAAAGTAAAAGAAAATCGTCAATATTTGGATGAGCTCGGTGTTTACGGTACCGCCGCAGGGTTTGGACAAAGCTACATTCCATTAAGCGGGAAAGATGCAGGCGTCAACCGATACGTCAACTTGGATCTGGCGTTAGTCGAACGTGTTAACGATTTACGCGCCACTCTTACCGAGCTTGAAAAACTGAATCAGAGCGGGATGTTTGCCAACCGTATCGACCTTTCGAAAATCGGCTTGATGGGAAGATCCTTTGGCGGTATAACGACATTAGCCGGGCTCATGCTTGAAGATCGATTTGTTTCAGGTTTCTCGGTGGTTCCACCCTCATTTCCCGATGTCAGAGAGCATCTACCTAAAGAAATATTGATAGATACTGGTAAGGATTCGGTCTTTTTGTCTGTCCAGAAATCGATGACGACCGCTCAATTACATAAACCTACTTTTCTATTGTTGGGGGCTGAAGACCATTTAATTCTCTCTATTTACGAAGATATGGCGAAAAGCTTCGGCTTAGAATTACCTTCCTTAGCAAATCCCTATCCGCAAATGCAAAACGCTTTTGAAACAGCGTCGGTACCAGCTGTCTACGCGTTAGCGGAAAACACCAATCATGGCAGTTTTGGCGTTTCGGGAACCTATTGGTGGCCAGCCCTCAAGCCTAATACCTTCGATCGGTATTTTGACAAAGAGAATACTTATACGCTACTGGCAGTCGAACGTGCTCACCAGCTGCAAAAAGAAATGGCTTTGGCCTTTTTCAATTTAACGATTAAGGAAGATCAGTCTGGGTTGGCTAAAATAAAGGCCAATCCCTGGCAACATGATGGTGCTAAAATTCAGATAAGTGGTTTTGAATAGCAACGCAAACCGTCATTAAGGCTCGCGCTCGGCCGCCATGTTTCCCGTCGTCATTGGTTCTTAACTATTGGAACTTAGAGTTAAGACTCGACAAAGTTGCTGGCTAAGTGATCTAATGTCCGTCCGATTCTTTTAGCCTGTAAGCGCGTGGTGGGGAAAGGGTAGTTATGGAGCTAGACTAAGCCGCCTGTTAACTAACAACGTTATTATTGTTTGCAGTCAACTGGCGTGATTGGTCCAAGAAGCGACCAACGGCTCGTTTGATGATAAGAAACTGCCGACTTTTCGTAATCCATAGGTTTGACAATAGTCGGCGGGAAAATTAAAGCACCGCTTAATTATTGTGTTCGTCTAACCAGGCGAGCACATCGGCGAACACTTGATCTCTTTCCGGTTCGTTAAATATTTCGTGATATAGGCCGTCATAAATTATCAGCTTTTTGTCTTTTGAACCGACGTGCTCATTTAGGAATGTTGAACTTTCCGGTGCGGCTAATTTATCCTCACCGCCATGTAACAATAATACCGGCAAGGTAATGGCTGCCGCGTTAGTTTGCACCTCGGACATTGTTTTAAATAGTTCAGCGACCATTCGTGACGATACTTTCCCGGTATGGACCAGTGGATCCTCTATATAAGCCTTTACTTCCACGGGGTCGCGGCTTACGCCGTCGGCTGCCAGTTTCATCATTCCAAGTGTGGGTACGAGAACCGAAATAATTCGATTAAGCAGCATTAGCGCAGCGGACGGTTGCTCCGATGCCTTTATCGCCGGGCCAGAAAGAATACAGCCTCTAAAGGCGTTCTGGTTTTGTAACAGATAGGCTGCACTGATCAGGCCACCCATGCTATGTCCGATCAGAAAGACAGGAGAATCCGGTATCCAGGTTTTTATTTTGCCGAGAAAGATGGTCAGCGTTTCAGTGAAATCACTAAAACGTTTTATATGGCAACGTTTTCCATCGGATTTTCCATGCCCGATATGGTCCAATGCACAAACCGCGTAGCCATGGTTTACAAAATATTCGGCAACCCGGGCGTAGCGACCGCTATGTTCCGCCAAGCCATGAGCAATAAGTAATACTCCCTTAGCCGTTGACGGCGGTTGCCATCGCTGGCAATAAATAGTGTGGTTGTTGGCAACAAATGTGTCTTCGTGATGGTTCATGTCTATTGCTCATTGTTATTGTTGAGTGTTAGTGCTCTCGGAAGACTACAGTCACCGTTGGTCACTTGGGGGCTTTTTAGTCTTAGTAAAATGATTGGATTGCCGTTGGGTACTGATGCTACTGCATATAGCATTAACGACTTACTGAAATGGTTTAATTACACCGCCAGTGTATTCGTCAACCCGGCTCTGACTCGGCGCCGGCAGCCACTCTCAGCAAGCCCTTAAATGCTTTGCTGGCAGTTGATTTACCTTGTAATACTTTGTATACATCCATAGCAATGGGCATTTCAATATTGTGGTTATTTGCCAGTGCAATCACCGCGGGTGCGCTCTTTGCGCCTTCCGCAACCATCACCATTTCGTCGATAATTTCTTGCATATGACGACCTTTCCCGAGCTCAACCCCTACGTGTCGGTTGCGGCTTTGAGGGCTGGTACAGGTAGCGATCATATCTCCTATGCCTGCTAATCCGGAAAAAGTTTCAGCTTTGCCGCCCAGGGCTACTCCCAATCGAGTGACTTCCGCGAGACCGCGGGTGATCAATGCAGAGCGAGTATTGTCTCCGGCGCCCTGGCCATCTCCCATACCTACAGCAATGGCGATAATGTTTTTCAATACGCCGCCAAGTTCGCAGCCAATCACATCATTATTGGTATAGACGCGAAACAAACCGCTGTTGAACAGGGGTTGCAGTTCAGTAACGATGGTTTCATCTTCCATCGCAATGACGCTGGCCGCAGCCTTGCCCGCCATTATTTCTCGCGCCAGGTTAGGGCCAGTCAGCACGCCTCTCGGATGTCCCGGCAACACTTGTGCAATAATTTCGGTCATCCGCATCCCCGTGCTCAGTTCCAACCCTTTCGTCAAACTGACGATGGGTACCCAGGGACGAAGGTGTTGTTTTACTTCCTCTAAAACGAGACGAAAATTTTGCGACGGGATTGCCATAATTAACACGTCGCATCCGCTGACGGCGCTTCTTAGTTCGCTGGTTGCCTGTAGGGATTTATGCAGATTTGCTCCAGGCAGGTATTTTTCGTTAGTTTTAAACTGGTTTATTTCTTCGACGACGGCAGCGTCTCTAGCCCACATGGTAACGGCTGTATTGCGAGCAACGAGTGACGCGACCGTAGTCCCCCAGGAACCGCCACCCAACAATCCGACCTTTAGTTTCATTGCGAGTCATCTCTTTTTTGATTGGTTTTCTTCTTTCTCGTTTTCTTCGGGAGGTGATCCACCTCGGTGGAAACGAGCGCTGATAATTCATCGAGTGAAGCTTGCAGGCAGGTGACGAAAAAGCCGATATCCGGCATTATGTCGCGGGTGGATGTGACCGAAAAGCTGATTTTACCGGCGTAACTTGGTGTGGCAATAAACAAACCCATGCCTTGTCCTAGAGGAGCCATAGCCATGTTGTCGACCTGTCGAGCTCCGGCCATATAGAGCTGCATTTGTGGGCCTGGCACGTTGGAAATGAATAAGTTACAGACACCCGCGGCGACGGCGGAATTTAACACCAGTTTTGCTGCCATTAGCTGTGTTGCCGCAGGGATATGCTTGGTTATATCCGTCATCAGTCGGGCAGATATTCCGGATTTCGCTTCTTTGCTCTCCTTTGTAGTGGCGGTAATCGCTTTTACTCGTTCTACCGGGTCTTCAATGTTGGAGTGAATCGCTGCGGTCATTGCTGAAATATTGTTGCCGGGATTTTCGCCATCCGCTGAGCCGCTACTGCGCTTGTTTATCGGCACCCAGGCAACGAGAGGTTCTTTTGGCAATTCATTGTGGTGTATTAGGTAGCGCCGTAGGGCGCCGCTGCACACCGCGAGGACGATGTCGTTAATCGTCGCCCCTTCAGCAAGTGACCGCAGGTTTTTGAATGCCGCCAGTTCAAAGGAAGTGGCATCGAAGGTTTTATGGGGTGATACCTCGCCATTAAAGCGGGTATGAGGTACTGACTTGTTAGTGTCACTGCGGTTTCGCAAACTACTTTGAATGAGGTTGTAGATAGACGGCGCAGCTCTCATGACTGTATCAGCCAGGCGAATGGGAGAGCGGACATTATTGACCAATGCACGTTTCATCATTTGTGGTAAGGTCGGTGCTTCGGAAGAAACGGGGCTAAAGCTATTTAGGTCGATTGCTGGCGTACCCTCGGCATCAATATCACTCAGCGCACTGAAAAAACTTATCGCCGAGGCGCCGTCAACGGCGACGTGATGAATTTTGGTTATACAGGCAAAGCAGCCAGCAGCAGCCCCGGGAATGTCATCAAGTCCATAGACCAGCATCATTTCCCAGGGGGGACGATTCATGTCCAGGGGCGACGAGTGATAGCGCGAAAGAAAGTCGCAAAATTGGTTCCAGTTCCCCGGGGTCGGTAATGTGGTCTGTCGAATATGATATTCAATATCGAAGTATTCATCGTCCACCCAATACGGGTAGTCCATTTCCAGCGGGACGTGCATTAGTCGACGTGTGTAAAGGGGAGATGTCTGCTGGCGACTTTTTACGTGTTCGACGAAGGTATCGAAGGTCACTTTGCCATTCGCGGCGGTGCTTGGGTCAAAAATAGAAATTCCGGTAACGTGCGTGAGGTTGTTACCCGTTGCCATATAGATAAACTGGGCGTCTTGTCCTTTTACTTGTTGCATAGTATCGACTCTCACTGAGTGTATTTCACTGTCCCCGATGGGCGATAACCATCGCCCTGATGCGATCCAGCCGTCGCGCTAATTCCCGGAGTTGGAGAGCGATATCTTTTCGCTGTTGGAAGATATCTTCACCACCGCCCTCTGTCAGACCATGATTTTTCATTAGCTGGTGTCCATTTTTAAACAGCAGCTTACCGATAGATGCTTCACTGCTAATGCGGCGTTGCAGATACATTTGATGACCATATTTTAACGCTTCGGCGATGCAGGTTTTCTCGTCGATACCCTGATCATTCTTTAGTCCTCCTACCAGATCGGCGACCACACGGTAGGCTTCCACAAAAGTCAGCATGGTTGAATGCGCCACCAACGGCTGCATATTTTTTATGACCTTGAGGGTTTCTTGATTGCCGCCCTGAAGGTGTTGCTGCCATTGTCCATCGACTCGGTCCAGTTCTTCTTTGAGTTGTTGATGGAACTCATCGGTAGGCGCGTAAAAGAACTCAAACTTGAACAGATCCCGGAGGTTATCCGCTTCTTGCCAAAAAACTTCCTCGGCTTGTTCGACTGGAGCGTCTGATGCTTTTAGCAAAGCCAGTTCGATAATGGCTTTGTTAACAAAAAAATGTATCACCGTATTACGATAATAGCTGGCTCTGGGATGTTGTTCCAGAGCGATTCCCCAGACAACTTCAGGGCCAGCTTCATAGCGGCTGATTACTCCTTCCGCGATCATCAGATCGAGCACTGCAAGCATGTGATCCGTATTTTCCAGGTCAAAATCATTGGATATGCGAATGTTTCGGGCCCGGGCCCAATCGAGTAGTTCGCGAACTTCTGTGGTCAGCTCTTTAGTGGTGAGTGCGCGGGGTGCCGCGCCCAATAGACTCATGGTGACCTGGGACGGAACCGTGATGGGAGTGACTTTGTTGGCCTGCACGGCTACTTCGAACGCAATTTTAGACAGCGCCAGCTTATCGTCCGGATCGGGCGATTTTTCCAACACGACGGGCTCACCAATATCCATATAAATACGGCCCATCGGTTTGCTGAGACTGCGCATATAACCCACAAACCAACTCAAGGACTCCGCTTTTTTTATTCGACCGGTTTGCTCAGTTGCATACTCATCGACATCCCGAATAAGATCGTAGCTGATGGAAATAGGAATGATGTGAATGTTTTCAGCGTTAGTGGCGTGGCAGCCTTCGAGTACATACTTTAAAAGGCCGTAGCGTGGTGGCATTAGCTTGCCAACGCGCGAGCGCGTGCCTTCGAAGGCCCAGGTCATCGGGAAGCGTTTCTCCATGAGATAGCCGATATATTGCCGCAGCGTCATTTTATAGAGATCGTTATCCTGAAAGCTGCGGCGGATAAATATTGCGCCTGATCGTCGCAACAAAAAACCCAGTCCGGCGAAGTTTATATTGGAGCCACCAAACATATGCGGTAGCGGAAAATCATTATCGTAGAGAACCTTCGGTAGCACCATGCCGTCGAGGTAGGTCTTGTGCGTCCATAGCATCATTGACGGGTGTTCCCGCACCATTTTTCGCGTGCGCTCGAGGGCCTCCTGGTCGCAAACAATTTTGTCCTCGTACCCGAGATTTAACACAAAGCGATTAAACCGGCCCATAAAATCGATGTAAAACGTGTTGGGGACCGCAATCATTTCTTTTAAGTATGTATTCGCTTCCGCCATTAACTCGGTGTGGGTTTTACCCGCAGCGAGAGCGAGGTTTTCCACTTCTTGTTTAAAACTTGGACGTGCGGATAAACTTTTCGCTACGAAACGTGGGACTTTGTAGCGGCCACCTTGAATACGGCGTTCGGCGATGTCGAGGACAATGCCGGCCTTTCTGGCGACAAAACTGACAAAGGATTCGTCTATATGAGTGGTATTTTGATGTCCCTGGGCTTCAAATAGTCGATGCATTTCGGCGATGGTGGCTGGGCTACCGATTATGCGATTAACCCGATTGGGCCGTTGCAGATGAATGTAGTGGGCTCGTATCTTATTGGGTCTGCGGGGATCACCGAAAATGAGGTCCCGTAGCCTCGGCATCCCATTTTTCAGTGCATTAACTGGTAGCCAAAGCACGCGAAGCGGAACCAGCACGGTATCGTCGTCGGTATCCAGCTTGCTGGCAAGAGGTGCCAGATCGAATTCGCCATCGACGCGACTTAAGGAGATGGCTACCTGTTGTTCCGCGACTGAATTAGTTGGGCGGTGTTCGTCGATCCACTGCCGCAGAATTTTACCTTCCAGTTCGGTGGCGACATCGAGGATAAATAACACTTTCCCCGTATCCGTCGTCGGCCACGGGCTGTTGTTTTCATTTCGCTCAGCGCTAAGTTGCGCAGTATCGCTTTGTTCCTTGTCAATCTGCATGGTATCGGGCATGACTCGCTCTTCTTCCATTTACCGTGATAGGCCTGTTCAGTCATTGCGGTCGACTCTTACTTGTCGTCGCTTGGCTCTGTAGCATCAGCAATGTTTTTTGTAGAAGCGTCCTTTGTAGTGCTGTTGCTTTTTGTAGCGGCCGTGGATTTGCGTTTTACTGGTGTGGTTGTGGTTTTCTTCGTCTTTTTCTTTGCTTCGGGTTTACTGTCATCGGCCTTTTTCCTGGCGGGCGTCTTAGCCTTGGTATCGGGCTCCTGCCCCAGAGCTTCCAAAAACATTCCCCGCACGGTAGCAACATGCTGATCAATCGTTTCCGGCTTCCAGTGACTGGTGTCTACGGCGGGTAATACTTCAACATCAACAGTAGCGGAGCGAAATACGAAATCTCCCTTTGGTGCCACATCGCCCGCATTACGGATAACGATAGGCACCATTGGCACACCGGACTGCATCGCCATATGGAAGGCACCCTTTTTAAACGGCCCCAGTCGCGGTGAAGGTGAGCGGGTACCCTCAGGAGAGATAATGATAGACTTTCCTTCTCCCTGAACCACCTCCACCAGTGGAGCCATCGCTTCTATGGCATTGGTCGCATTGGCCCGGTCGATCATCACTGTGCCACCAAATTCCATCACTTTGCCGATAACGGGTATGTTGCGAATTTCCTTTTTGCCGACGCCAGCGATATCACGTCGCAGCAATTTCGCCAGAATAACGACATCGGCTTTGCTCTGGTGATTGAAGACAAATATCGCCGGACGGCTGGCCCACAAGTTTTCTTCTCCGCTAACATTCAGCTTGAGTCCAATGAGTGCACTGGCTGTGTCTGCGAACAGGGACAGGGAAAAATTAGTCGCATCTCGTTTGGAGCCCGTTAGCGCCCAGATCGGTAGCCCCGCGAGAGCGCTTGAAACCAAACTGGTGGTGGCGGCGATCGAACGCAGAAACTCTGTCGCCGTCGGTCGCCCACGACTGCCAAAGTCTGCACTGGGCCATCGTTTCTGCCTAGCACGTGCAGCTAGCTTTTTATTCGGATTTAGTGCTACAGGGTTTCCTATGTGCTCGAGTAACTCAATGTCGTCATAGCTGTCGGAATAGAAGAAACTTTGGCTGAGGTCGGCATCCACTTCGGCAGCTAGATCTTCTGCGGCATCAACTTTGCCTTGACCGAAGCAGGTTGGCCTGACTACGTCGCCGGTAAATTCACCGTCCTCAACGACCAATTGAGTGCACATTACATGATCAATTCCGAGATCGCTGGCGGCCGGCTCCACTTGGTAAGGTGTGGCCGAGGACACAATAGCCACGGTATGGCCTTTCTTTTGATGTGCTTCTACTAGCGCCCTTGATTCGGGATAGACCAGGCGGGCAATCTGATTTTGATATAATTCCTCACCCACGTCTCTATAGGTTTGCTCGCGAAGACCACGCATGAACTGCGCATTGATAACCATCATTCCGGAGAACCCCAGATTTCCCATGCCAAAGCTGGTCATCGCTGCTACCAGTTCCAGAAACTCCCGGGCCGATATGTCACCACGGCGGATCTGTTCGCGGATGAATACGGTCGCCGAAAATCCCGAGATGACGGTGCCATCGAAATCAAAAATAGCGCAAATCTGTGGACCTTCGGGAGACTCCTCAATTGCCTTAAGGAGGTCGGTAATGTGTGCCATCGGATCAATCTCCGTAATGCGAAGAGAAACAACTTCGGGATTCGAGGTAAAGGGCCTGTATTAATGACGTTCAAATTAATTATTGTTAACGTTTATGGCAACTGTAGCGACTTTGTTTCCCTTATGCAATTACTTTACTGGCAGTTGTAGATTGGACTCAAAAGGGGCATTTGTCCCGAGCTGCAGCAAACACAATTCGTTTGCTGGCTCACCATGAACGGCTTATTGGGTAGGTTTCTATAGTCGCCCAGCCTATGCCCGGCGGATCCTAAACTTTTACCAGCGCCATCGCACTGACATTCTATATAAAGGGTCTTCGTCCCCTGAACCAATCAATCGATCCGGGTTGAGATCTTGAATATCAGCAACCCGGAAGTTGTCTCCGAGTAAATTGTCTACACCCAGCATTAACTCAACATGGCGGCCGGTGTATTGGTATTGTATATTCAGATAGTGAGAGTCGTCTGCAGCGGCGCGCGAACTCTGAAACTGATAGCTGCTCCCGACGCTGTGAGGCCCCGTCAATACCCAGCTGGCCCCTAGAGAAGCCATCCAGCGGGGCACGAGAAGGCGTGCATGATCTTCTTCAATAGCGCTGTCTCCATCATCATGGTACGCAATGTTGGAATACCAGTGCAGCCGGTTAGATGCATATTGGTAGTCGAGTTCAAACCCCTGGCGTTCGAAGTTTCCAACATTGGCGAACTTGACTGCGAAATCGCTTGCTTGCCTCTGAATAAAATCGTTAGCTTCTAGATAATAGACATTAAAAATTAATAGACTGTTATTGTGATTGTAGGTATACGCCAGATCCAGGGTTTCAATGGTTTCTGCTTCCAGATCCGGATCGCCCTTAATGACATTGGGGGGAATATCGATACCTTGCTGCGTCAGGTTGGGTGAGTTAAAACCGGTAGAATAGATGAGTTTGATGGAACTATTGTCAGTTAGGGCATAAATGCCACTGATCCGCGGTAAAAAGTTACTACCGGCCTTTTCATTGTCCACGTATCGAAAACCCACACTGAAACGATATTTGTCTATATCGGCCAGCCACTGACTATACATTGACCATTCGAAGGTATCGCTTGCTGGTAGCGTTATGACACTTGGATTAAACCCGTCTGAATTGCGATAGTCACCCGTACTGCGCTCTTCGACCTCGGCGCCGAACACCATTTCAGAGCCAGTACTTAGCTGTTTTACAAATTTCCCACCGAAGCGCGTCCGATGGTTTTCCGAACCCGAGCCAAAATTTTGTACCCCGTCTACCACTCCAGCAAATAGATTGTCAGTGGGGATTTCGAGAAAATAATTATTGTAGTCGCCGAACAATTCTAATTCACTGGAATTAAAGGACCATTTATTGGATAGATGTAACAATCGACCGGTCTGGCGCATTTCGCTTAAATTTGTGATTGCTGCAACCGCTGCTAATCCACTGTTTGCTGACCGAAACTCGTGGTATTGCGCAGAAAAGCCCTCTTTCTGCCAACGAATTTGAATAGATTTACTGCTCTGCTGTTTTTCGATTGTCCCTTCCGTAGGTGTTCCTGGTGGATAAAAAGGTGGGGCGGGTCTGGCGCTGAAAAAGGCATCGTAAGTCTTACCATCGCGCCAATGTCCGGATACCGTTAACTGTCCTGTGCCAACGTCGGTGCCGTGATGAAACTCAAGGCCGCGGTCATCGTCGGAACTGACACTACCCAAAAAACTAGACGCCGTACCTGTTTTGGTGACGATATTAATTACTCCTGCGGAAGCATTGGAACCATGAAAAACCGCACCTGACCCGCGTATTACTTCGATATGGCTGATGCTCTCCACCGGAATTCCCAGCAGCGGGTTATCGCCGTGGGCTGGCTGCCAATAAGGCACGCCATTGAGCTGAAACAAAACCTTCTGATTAAAAGCCTCAAAAACACCTCTGATCATGATGGCTTTTGACCCAATGGCGGTATCTTGCACCTGAACGCCAGGTAACATCGATATTATCTGCTCGAGACTGTGAACTCCCATGTGTTGTAACTGCGCGACGTTAATACGAGACACGACCGCCGGCGCCTTAAGAATATTTTCAGCTCTCGTTGACGCCACACTAATCTTTACTGTTGCCAGTTTTTCCAAACTCATGGCAAAGAGATCCACTTCCTCAGCAAAGCTGGAAGTCACTGGCAATGAACACAATAGCGTCATAAATAGATGTTTTCTCGAAAGCAATGTCGTCATAATTTTTGCAGCTTGCTACTTAGAGAATGAATCGCCATAAGACTCCGAGAATATTTAACTCCAGTCTTCTGAAGTGTAGACTAACGCCGCGTAGCAAGTTTCTTTATGGGAAAATAATCTTTATTTCAGTCGGATGGGGGGCATTGATTTCAGCTGAATTCGTCTATACATGTGACGTAACTACATCTTGTTGCACTGCTGAGATAGGTGTTTTGAACGATAAAGAGCCGACAGCAAAAGAGAGCAGTTTGCTCTGAGTGCGTAAACGTTAAAAATCTCCATTGGTTAGGGTTGGTGACGTTGATCCGGTCGTACGTCCCGCTAAAGTGCGAATTATGACCGCAGGAAATTCAGATCGTTGTTTGCGGGCTGTGGATTGTGGGTATCTTCTTCGATCTAGCTATCAGATACAAATATGGAAAGTAAGGGTGTTTGTGGAATTGAGTGGTGACTTGAATCTAACTGCCATGCTGATAGCCCGAAACCAGCACTATTCACTTAGTTTTCTAATTATTTTGAAGAATAACTGAAAGCGCAGGTACCTCTTATTACATAACCTGTGTATCCTCTGAAAGCTGTGGTCGGGAAAAAATAAAAAATGGGACGCTCGTCCAGAATAAGTAGGTCACTAACCGTCAAGCTGAATGAATAGCCAACGCTTCTATGGATTGCCGGTATTGGTTGGCATTCGGGCCCTTTACTCAAGGGCAACTGGCTAATGTCTGTCGGGAATGAGCGCTTTTTTTTCGGTCGTTTCTAACACGAAGTGAAAAGGTACGGAAAACCCTAAAAGGTCGGCTCAGAACCCAGCATAAAACAGAAATGCAAACTCTAGTCGATTTTTTAAGCGAGCACAAAGTTACTAAAAAATAAATAAGAGGTGGATATGTTCGAGCAAATAGTGGATAGCGTGAATGGTTTTGTCTGGGGCCCGGTGATGCTTACCCTGTTGTTGGGTACTGGTATTTACCTGACCATTGGCCTTAAAGGAATGACGATCCGTCGTATTCCCTATGCCTTCCGCCAGCTATTGAATGGCAGAAAGGGTAGCGGGGAGGGCGAAATTACGCCGTTTAATGCATTGATGACTTCGTTATCTTCCACGATTGGCATGGGTAATATTGCGGGAGTTGCCACGGCCATTGGCCTTGGTGGTCCTGGAGCATTGTTCTGGATGTGGTGCGCTGCCGTGGTCGGTATGGCGACGAAATACGCCGAAGCCGTGCTGGCGGTTAATTACCGCGAGGTAGATGAGTTGGGCCGTAAAGTTGGCGGGCCGATGTATTACATTAAAAATGGTCTAGGAGAAAAGTGGAAATGGCTCGGTATTGCCTTTGCCCTGTTTGGTTCATTAGCGGGTTTTGGTTTGGCCAATACCGTGCAATCCAATGCGGTTTCTCAGGTGCTCGAAACGAACTTTAGCGTGCCGACGGCTGTTAGTGGTGGGGTTATGGCAGTTTTAGTAGGCGTCGTGTTGTTGGGCGGTATCAAACGTATCGCTACTGTGGCGGGAAAACTTGTGCCGTTTATGGCGCTGCTCTACATTTCTGCCACGTTACTTATCTTGTTGACTCATGTCGCAGAGATTCCCGCGGCAGTGGCTTTGGTGGTGGATTGCGCCTTTAACGGTGCCGCCGCGGCTGGAGGATTCGCCGGCGCGACTATTATGCTGGCATTGCGCATGGGTATTGCGCGAGGTATTTTCTCCAATGAGGCAGGACTGGGTTCGGCGCCCATCGCCCACGCGGCGGCAGAAACCAATAGTCCCGTGCGGCAGGGCACGATCGCTATGTTAGGTACCTTTATCGACACTTTGGTCATTTGTACCATGACCGGTTTAGTGCTGATCGTAACAGGTGTTTGGAATGGTGAACCACAGGGCGCCGCTATGACGCTTGCGGCATTTAGCGGTGCGTTACCCTTTGGCGACATCATTCTATCAATCTGCGTTGTTTTGTTTGCCTTTACTACGATGCTCGGTTGGAGTTACTACGGTGAGCGCTGCGCCGAGTTTCTTCTTGGGCCAAGGGTAATAACACCCTTTCGCGTGCTTTGGGTGATTTGTATCTTTGTTGGCACGCAGATGAGTTTAGAGCTGGTCTGGAAAATGACCGATGCACTAAACGGGCTAATGGCGATTCCGAATTTGATTGCCTTAGTGTTACTTGCTCCAGTGGTGTTTAAGCTGACGCAAGAGTACTTTGCTGAAGAGGAAAAAGAACGGACAGAAGCGGCTGTACCAAAAGAGATTAACTAGTCAATAGCTGTGAATGAACAACGCCAGAAAAAGAAGGGAGGTGGCTGGCTGCAGCCTAGCGTCGACTGCCGTATTGCATTGTCGCCTTGTTACAGGGTTACAGGGTTAAATTAATAAAAAGTGCATAGACGGAAAACCATGCTCTGTACGCGAGCACAGACCTTCTGGTAGCAGCTGGTAGTTGCTCAGGCCGCTAAGTGTTATTGTTATTTCATTTCGTATAGTAGATTGGGCGCGCAGGGGCGTTATTTACACGTTGTACAGGCATGCCTTTTGCTACTTGATTATTCATTTTCTATTTTCTTGAGTGTTTCGATCATGGCCGAATATTCGAGGGCTTATTAAGCGGTACCCGGCTAAAACTCTGGTAATTTCATTTTCCATCTTTTCGTTAATCTTCAGTTAATTTCTAGTTCAACTGTCATTCATTGTGCCCGCTTAGACTGTTCTTCTGAATTAACAAAAACTGTCAACGAATGGAGAATGAAATGAAAAATTTAACTATGTGCGGTTTGGTACTGCTATCTGGTCTTCTATTACTTTCCGGTTGCACGACCATTGGAAATGAAAGTCTGGCGAATGAATCGTCAGATTCGATAAGTCAGAAAATCCACGAAGGCATTACCACCAAGGATCAGCTGATGGCAATATTGGGTTCACCCATGGAAACCACTTTTACCGATGGCGGCTTAGAAGTTTTAAAATACGAATACACAAGACTAAAACCCCGGGCTCAAAACTTTATCCCCTACAACATTATCTCCCAGGTAACCGACGGTAAAAGGAAAGAGCTTGTCATTCTGTTGGACGAGCAATCACAGGTTAAACGAGTGGTAATGAATGTGAGTGATAAACAGATCCGGTTTGGAATCATCGAGTAGCGATGACATGGAGATTTTCAACTGGCAGTTTGAGCGGGAAGAATAGGGATGGATCGGAACCGAAGGTTAAATTTGACCGGCAGGGTGATCATCGGTTATGTGCAATTTCCTTCCCTTGTATTTTTGGAGCACGGAAAGTGATTTACGATGGTGTGGTTAACTCGTTTTGTACAAGGCGGTTAATCTCGACACGATTTACCGGGAGAAAATTACAGAAACGATGGGCTTTCGCTGGAAAGGCCGGATTCTAGAGCGTACGCTATTTGATATTACCGTATTGAGTTAACTCAATTACCACGCCGTCCGGCGCTAATAAATAAGCGTAAGTTAGTCCCGATTCTTCGGTGACGGGTTGGCTCAAGATCGTCACAGACTGTTCACTCAATTCGGCGAGTGCAGTGGTAACATTTTCCACCCTTAATCCAAAGTGCGATATCCCGTGGCCCACCGCGTAAGCACCATCACCTATGTCCGGTAATTCTTTTGGACCTAGCCCCGCAGGGAAATCACCTAAAACCAAAACTTGTCCGCCGAGGGACAAGAAAATTCGGGTATCGCCATTATTATTTTTATTCTCCACCAGGTGCTTTGCATCAAAATGGTCCATATAAAATTTCGCTGAGACTGCCGGATTCGCCGCGTAAATATGGAGATGGTCAAGAGAGAGTATTTTCATATTTAACGCCTCGCATAATTAATACCGTCCCGAGAAAAAAGTTTTATCACTATCGCCCGATAGCTCGCGCTGGATTTCCCACATAGGTCGAATTGTCCAGTGCATCTTTAATCAGGACTGCTCCTGTTCCAATAGTGGTGTGCGCGCCGATGGTGACGCCGGGTTTAACGGTGGCACCTCCGCCGACAAATACAAACTCACCTGTGCTTACATTGCCACAAAGGATCGCCCCGGTACCGAGAAAGGTATGTGCGCCAATTCGATTGTCGTGCTCAATCGAACTGAGCGCATTTTGTATTACACCGGATGCTACTCTCGCATTAGAACCGACCACCGCTTGCGCTCCAACCATGATGTTATTCATCAATTTGGCGGTTCCGCTGACAACGGCCGTTGGGTGGATAAGATTGATTAGCCGTTCAGGGTTCACACTTTCAATAAGTTCTGCACGGAGGTGCCGATCCTGTATGGCAAAGAATAAATGTGAAGCGTTTGAGTCGAGATGTTGAATACACTGCAGGTCGGTGTAGCCGACAAGTGTGGCCAGTTCCACTGCCTGCCGAGTTAATATGCCGTCGTCACCGACTATTGTTAAAGATTTTTCCATCTGAGGCTTCATCGTCATTTTCTGAGTGTGTTGAGGATAGGGGGCATCACCGTAAGTTTGTAACGGACGATACTCAACGCTAGTTAAGTATTACAGCTGACGCCTGTTTTTGGTACTGATTTTGGTGCTGGTTTGAAATCAGATTCGTTCCAATCTCACCGAGAACAAAACTGAACAGTATTATGACTGCCGGTACCATAGTTTACATAAAATGAATGTAGAGAACAGCTGAGCCAACTACTCGGTGCCTGTCAACATTTTCTGCCTGGCTTTCGAAATCCCATTCATTACCAAGTCAGCCTGTTCGGCCGACATAGTTATGGTTGTGCCTGTGCCTGTGCCTGAATGATTGTGACTACCCTGAATGATTTCGATACTGCCGGTGTCGGTAACGTTAACTTCAATATCTAACATCCGTTCCTCAGAACTCAGGTTGCTTGCTTGCGTGTTGCCTAGCGGCTCTTCTTCTCTTGGAGCAAGTTCTCCCTTTCGTTGTGTCAGTTCATGATTGACCAAGTCCATAAATTGCGGACGGTGAACTTCTTTGGAAGCAATCGCTAGATCGCTAATCGTTGACACAGCAGTCGATCGTTCTTCTTCACCAAAATAAAGCGCGATTATGCGGGTATTCACAAATTCGAAACGCAGTTGCTGGATAAATTGCGTACCTGACATCACTGGCATAGCGATATCGGTAATAACCAAATCTGGCAACTCTTGACGAAACAGCTGCAGTCCTAATTTACCGTTTGCAGCGTGCACAATGGTATGGCCATCACTATTTAAATAGTGGTGGAATAAGCGCGCAAATGTTGGGTGATCTTCCACCAGTAGAATTTTTGCCATTGTTATTGTCCCTAATAATTGGAGCTCAGTCGTAAGTCGTTGGCATAGAAATGAACGATAAGAAATTGTGCTTAATCACTCCTAGTGAATTTTAGTTTGTCGACAATTTCTGAAACATCATGATATCGAGTAATTCTAAGATTCTCAAGCAGCCAGTTAGTAACTCCTGTTTCTGTATGCTGACCTTGCGCAATTTGCTCAGTATAGAGTGCAAAGTGAATTTTTATGTGCGGCTGAGTAGATGCCTGTGTCTCTCGTGAGCAAACCGATTCAACCGTTTTACCGAATGCAGATAATCTCCTTGTATGCTTGGCATGAGTTTACCCATTCTAAACTCTTCGATCATGGGGTGACGCAAAGAGCCCAATTACTCCAGTCGCTTGGTCTCGTTGATTTTACGATCGATAAAGAAAACGAAACTAACGGTGGCTACGACCGTATAGTTGAATACGGTCTTAGCCTCATCCATTTCATTTATTACTTTGGTTCCTAATAGCGTGTTTACCCTTAGATCGCCTTAAGTTTTACAGCGATCGCTAAAATACCAGAATACGCCGAAGCCACTTTTATAAGCCCGTTTTGATCACCGAATAATTCATCGATAATGGCTTTGGCAACGGGGCAGCCATCTTTTGCAGCTATCCATAGGAAGCAAGCAAAAAATTTGCGCTTATGGCCTCTAGTCCCTTTGATTCTTTTTGCTACCCCATGGGCTTTTTGTCTTAGCGTCTCGGCGGTTCCCAAAAAAGGCGCCATCATGCTCATGCGACGGTCTAACTTCTTTGCTTTTTGGTCTGTGACATAATGGAGGAATTCATCGCAATGTTTGCATACACACTTTGCCGGATTGATCCGGCCCAAACCCGCTAGGTGGCGGTCGGTTGAATCTGCTGCAGCGCCATGCCGCACAGCATTGAAAATCATACCGACGCCACTGACGTGTAGCAAAGTTTCACCTGCCACTATCCCAGCCGAGGCTGCCGGGCCTGTTGCTGCCCTGCCACGTCCATACCATTCATTGTACTCCCCAGCCGTTTTTTGAAGCGGGCCCTTAACTTGATCATTCCCAAAGTCAATAGGCTTGCTTCCTCCCGTTGGTGCCATGTGAGGCAATAGAGGTTCATTTGAATAATGGTTGGGCTTGTAAGAAGAAGCAAATATCATAGTGCATTCCGAAAATCGACTAGTTTGGGAAGCTGAACCGTGTTATTTGGCGAATCGATAGGCAGAAAAGACGGTGAGCTAGGTGTAAAACCGGGGGATAATAGCGCTTGCGGATACTATAAACAACAGATTCCAGATTCGTTATTGTAGATACCGGTAAGCGGTTAATCACGTCCCGTTTTTTGTCATTGATTGTGGAAATAGTGTTAAATAAGCCCGGACTATCCTTATGGTAATTGATACTAATTCGCCGGTAGTATTTGACGTTGCTTTTTCAAGTGGCACTTGCCCTGTAGTACCTCAAACCTGCACATTTCGACAAAGTTTAGTTTCAGCTTCTTCGATACTGATAATTTGTTTTGAAGCAGAGAGCATGCTATGAGACGGGGTCTGATCTTATTCGCGCATTGAGTAGAATGAAGTTTGAGGCGGTGTAGTTATCACTGTTAATGCGCTATCGGCAGAGACTCAAACACCCTTGGATGGCAATGTCCTTCGAGGTCGTTGCTTGAATTCTATGATGATTCCTTTTTCTTTAAAATAGGTGAGGTTCGTTTCCTGGTCATTGATGATTTGTTGCCCGTCGGCGGCGACGTCATCCACCTTATGACTCATCTTACCGTCAACCTCAGCGCCTTTTTCAGATTTTCCTAACGCATCTTGAATTTTCTCGGCAAGTTGAATACTGAAGGGTAATTTATAGGCTCTGGGTTCGTCGTCGATTATGCCTTCTTCATCGAGTGACTGAACCCACAAATAGATTTGCCCGTCGGTTCCGGTTCGTTTATCGGGTTCAACTGTTTTGGCCCATACCAATCGAAAGGATTCGGGTAGCTGCTCTTCTGTCGCCCAGCCTTCAATGTTACGAATTCCTATGTAGGTTCCGGCATAAAACAAGCCGACACACAGGACTATTGATACCTTGATAGGTGTAGCCCATCGGGTTGAAATCCAAATATTTAGCAATAATGCGGCGATGAGTGCATAGGCAATTGCCAAGAGTAAGTTGGTCATTAGTTCGTCTTTTTGCTAATGCGGTTAATCAGAGATTTTTGTAAATTGCTGATGTCAGTCGTGACGCCTTGGCTATCGAGCGTAAATCGAGTCGCTGTGACTTCCTCGCCAGCACCATGAAGATCGTGGACTGCGTAATAGGTCATTGTTACTTCCGGATTTAGCTTTTCAATTTTGACCGATACAGGCACTGGCGCATTATAGTTTGCCTGGTAGTGAAGGATGTTGACAACATACTCTCCGGGAATCCAGGACCTTAGGGAAACTGTTTCCTGATTTATCGGATTGGATATTTTTTTTCCGTCTATGATCAACTGATCTTGTAAGTTACCTCGGTCGTCACGGTCCAGGTGCATTATTCCGGTGTCTTTGTTTGAGAACCAAAGAATTTGCCCGCGTGGATCTTCCACTAATATATCAATGTCGTCGGGATGGCTGTCAGGCCAGGAAGCGGTAATAATATATTCGGCTTTATTGTCTACTTTACCCGATTGTTCGGGTTCAGCCATCAACATAAAAGCAATAAAAAACATAAAGGCGAACCCGAGCAGGGCATTAAAAAGAAGATCAGTGAAAGCATCGTTGCTAGGAGCCGGCCTGAAAAAACGGGCTCTCGAGGTCATGAGTCACTTGCCATATTGACGTGGTTTACTTCAGTTAAATCGGTGTCCCCACTGTTAGAGCGCTCACTGCTAGAGCGTTCTGTTTGTTTTGGTTCCGAGATGGGCGTTCTCGCACCGTACAACATGGGTATAACGAGAACTTCTACCGACACGGCTACCGTATCTACAAACCGGGCTGCCGCCGAATCGAGCAGTTGATATTGCAAACCGAGCAGAGCACTAGTGACTAAACCGGTTAGGGTGGTAAATAACGCAATAGCCATGCCTCCACTCATTTGGCTTAATAGCTGCTTCAGAATATTCGGATCAAAATCAGTCAATTCTCCGACAGGCGTAAGCATCATAATAAAACCAATAATTGTTCCCAGTAGCCCGAGCTTTAATAACAAGTCGCTGGCGAAATGGCCAAATGAGTGTCTGGCCATGAGTCTTTCTACCAGTGCTTCCAACAGTATGCTGTGATCGATGTTAGCAGATGAGTATCGCGTCTTCTTTATTAAATCGTGTAGATAATCTGCATAGATTCCGTCGCGCAATTGATGGTCGTCGATATAAACATTACCGTGTTTACTTGTCAGTGCTTCGGGCTTTGCAAATTCAAGAAGGGGATAAGCGTTATCGACACTTTTTTGCGCCGAAGAAAGCCCTGTAACCAAATACATCCAATGAATACTGAAAACCGTATAGAGAGCAATGATTATGTATGAGATATAACTACGGTCACTCGTTAGTGTTAGGGCCAACAGACCCCGCTCTTCAAGCAAATAGATGCCAAATAATATCAACGACATAAGAATTAGGGCACGGAGCAAAAGGCGATGTTCGATAGCCGTTGAAGCATTAGTTGTTGAAGTATTGTTCTTTTTCAGAGGAGGCCTCCAAGATCTTTATTAGTATTGAGTTTTGCATTCCATGCCGTATCTGATTGCAGCCGATCGACTGACAAAGTGCGTAAATTAAATAGGTATAATAGCGCCAATCTTATCGAAAACACTACTCTATTGATAAAATTACGTTTTTTTTGCTACGACGAGGGCAAGTGAAAAAACGATGAGTGCAGAGGCTCTGTCCAGATGGTAGTGATCTGAACTACGTTCTATTCGATAAGGCATGGTCGAGAAAATTTAATCTCTATCTGTTATTGAGTTGTAATGCTGATTCCATCCATTCTTGCTGATTCCATTCATTTTTGGTAATGATGGCGCCAGGGATTCACTTCTTCATAGGCTAAAGCAAACTCGAGTAATTTCCTATCCTCGCCCATACCGGCCATGAATTGAATACCCATAGGACGGCCGCTTGCATCGAAACCTGCCGGTAATGAGATAACAGGACAGCCGCATAATGTTCCACCGATGGTTACTTCCATCCATCGATGGTAAGTATCCATGACCGTATTCTCAATTGTCTGTGGCCAGTGCTGATCGACTGGAAAGGGATAAACTTGCGCTGCGGGTAAGGCTAAAATATCCCACTGTTGGAAGGCAGAATTAATTACGCGATACCACTCTGAGCGAGTAATACTCGCATCAAACAAATCGACAGAACTAGCGGTTAGGCCGCCTTCGATTTCCCACACAAGTTCCGGTTTCATCTGAGAGCGTTTCGCGACATCGCTATAGAGATTTTTTTTACCATTCGCAACAAGCCAGTGCCTGAGCATTAACCAACTTTGCCATAGAGAGGGCATCGGAAAATCTATTGTTGCTGCGTCGATGTTAGCGCCTGCCAGGGAAAGATTGTGGAGGGCTTTTTCACAGTGTTCGAGAATGCCATTTTGCATCGGCAAATACCCATCGTAATTTCCCATCCAACCGACTTTAAGCTCTTTAAGCGGACGTTTGAAGCAGGGGTTTTTGGTATCTTCGGCAAGTCGTATGCTCAATGGTGTTCGCTGGTCGGCACCAGACATGGTAGAGAATAGTTGTATGATGTCGGAAACAGTTCTGCCCATGGGCCCGTCGGTGGCCAGCTGATCAAAAAACAAATCATTCTTTGCCGCAGGAATGCGACCCATACTGGGCCGAAATCCGACAACGTTATTAAACGCTGCCGGGTTGCGTAATGAACCCATCATGTCGCTACCGTCAGCGACGGGTAACAGTCCAGTTGCTAATGCAACTGCTGCACCACCACTGCTTCCGCCAGCACATAAAAGTGGATTAAAGGCATTTTTTGTCGAGCCGTACACGGGGTTATAAGATTGTGAACCGAGACCGAATTCCGGTACGTTGGTTTTACCGATGAAAATGGCTCCCTGATGACGAATTCGTTCGACAAAGATTTCATCCTGCATTGAAACAATGTCTTTAAACAGAGGAGAGCCAAAGCTGTTTATGATCCCTTTGACGTTAGCGAGATCTTTGACCGCGTGTGGCATACCATGCATCCAGCCCCAATAATCTCCCTTGCTCAGTGCAATGTCCGCAATTTCGGCCTGTTCAAACAACTGGTCGGTATCTACCATACCCACGATTGCGTTATACGTTGGATTGAGCGCATCGATTCGCTCAATCGTATATTGCATAAATTCAACGCAACTGACGTCTTTGTTGGCTATCGCTCGAGATAATTCGATGGCGGAGGCATACATAATTCGATTCTTTTGTTCGTTTGGGCTTGAGTTATATTGTTGTGTTGAATCGCAGACCGCAACACCTGTAGTATTTGTAGTTACGACGAATAAAGAGTAAAGCGCCTCTTCGGCATTGTCCAAGGTTAAATTGTCCAAGGTAAAATTGTCCAAGGTTAAATTGTCGAAACCAGTATTCGCTGTAGAAAACGTCGGAATACCTTCGCGGCGTTGCGGAGGACAGTTATCACCGTTTATTTCGTGCTGCAGTTGTTGTCCCCTTTACAGCCATTTCATGGCTCGTAAATAGTGTAATTTCTCTATCTAAGTGAGGACGGTGCGATTTTTTCAAACAGACTTCAACAATGATAAAGGGACTCTTGCGACACTGGACTTTTAGACAGAGGAATTTTATTCTCTATGCCACTTAAAGATTTCAATATTGCCATTAAATTAAACGAGAAACATATGTCAGAAATGAATGTTACTACCAAGACGGGAACCGTGAGCGGTTTTTGCGACCCGAAATTCCAACATGTCGCGGAAGAATTTGTGAAAAATTTCGAAGATCGTGGTGAGGTCGGCGCGTCGGTATCACTTAACGTGGAAGGGGAGACACTGGTAGATTTATGGGGTGGCTATATTGATCCCGCGACAAAATCGCCCTGGGAAAAAGATACCTTATCGATCGTTTTTTCCTGTACAAAAGCGGCAACTGCTTTGTGCGCGCATCAGCTCATCGATCAGGGAAAAATGGATCTCGATGCAAAAGTGACCCAGTACTGGCCTGAATTTGGTCAAAACGGCAAAGAAAACGTGACGGTTCGAATGATGCTGAATCATTCTGTCGGGCTGCCTGCGTTTCGCGAACCGATCAAAGAGGGAGGTTATTACGATTGGGATTATATGATCGATCGATTATCGGCAGAAGCGCCGTTTTGGGCTCCGGGTACTCGCAATGGTTATCATATGATCTCTTTCGGTTGGACCGTCGGTGAGCTAGTGCGCCGCGTGTCGGGAATGTCGCTTGGTCGCTATTTCAAAGAAAATTTCGCCGATCCGCTGGGCCTCGATTATTGGATTGGCTTACCGGAAGAGCATGAAAAACGCACGGCGCACATGATTCCACACGTACCCAGCGCAGATGATAAACCGACTGCATTTATGACTAATCTGATGACAGACCCAGCCTCGATTCAACATCTGAGTTTTCTTAATTCAGGCAATCATCAACCGGATTGCCGGGAAGCGCATGCGGCAGAAATCGGTGGTGGTGGCGGTATTGCCAACGCTCGCGCATTGGCTGGATTATTTGCGCCCTTAGCCAATGGGGGTAGCTCGAATGGCGTTACCTTGCTATCGAGCGATCATATCGACAAGATGAGCGCGGTGTCTATGGCGACGATGGAAGATGCTACTTTGTTGATTCCCACGCGGTTCGCTCTCGGTTTTATGAAATCGATGGACAATCGTTATCGTAATACGGGTGAACTGGAAACCGCGATTATCGGAGATAGAGCTTTCGGACACGTTGGAGCGG
>ENA-OSET01001545-OSET01001545.1-sediment-metagenome-genome-assembly--contig:-NODE-1545-length-23809-cov-4.309919_pt1 | contig 23809 bp, 18 predicted proteins | sample MGYA00237882_ERZ534229 | MGnify/ENA primary metagenome ERZ534229 (study PRJEB26408, sample SAMN06266212) | sediment metagenome | isolation source: Hudson Canyon methane seep mesocosm | place... | reverse complement strand
CTAAGATTAGTATAAAGTGACTCCTTTTCTCTATGTTTCCATATTGAAGAATCTAGAACCCCCCAACCAAGCTCAAAGTCAAAACTAAGCACAACTTTTGGACAACTTCCTGTCATAATTTTCTTTTTATCTTATTAATTTCAAACATAACTTTATTAGTAGTATCTAGGTAGTCAATATTCTTTTTATGAGACTGCTCTCTAAGATGTAACATTCGCCCCCCTATGCATAAAGTACTATTCTCATAATCTAATTCAGTTGAAGCCAGCCCTAAAAATGTAAACATCTTTGTTACCTCACATTCTGGCGATGATAAGAATTTTTCATACGAAACAAAATAAATATCGGCCTTTTTATTATCTAGATCATTCAAGACTAGAGAATAAAACATTAACCACTGCCTAATAAGTAAATTGGTGGGATATTTATTATCACCAAGAATATGTGCAAATATCCCAGAAGGTGAACTTCTCTTATTTATCCCTCGCACAACACCTTCAACATTTCTTGTCACGCAAATAAATTTTGTATCAGAAAACGCCTTTCGCAGACTATTAATCCTGAGAGTATTTGAAATTGATTTCTCGAGGAAAAACTTATCTGAATGTATCCAAGGTCGCCAATCAGAAATAGCTTGCTCCGCATTTATCTCTGTATATTTACGTTCATGCATAATTTGTATCGCATCAGCGTACATGCATCGCGCACCACCTGTCACTTCGTAATGGCTATACGCTTCAGTTAATAAATCACCCTCAACAGGTGCAACAGACATATCTGGATGCAGAGCGATTGCGTCTTTTATAACTGTTGTTCCTGAATTATAACAACCGAGCACGAAGAAAGTGTTTAGTGGTTTAGTGTGCCTAAAAAAATGTTTGAGAATTTTACGTAAAATAGAGTATTGGTAGAATCGAATAAATAACTCATATAGTAATGCTTTCCAAAAACTCAATTGGTGTCGGTTTGCTATATTTTTTATCTTTTTTAACAACCTATATTCCTAATGCCATGCTCTATTTTAATCTTACCTTCATCCTAGACTTAGCCTTAAGTTTTTTTAATAGTTGCCGTGGTCTTCTGATAAAAATTTTAGCAATTCTGTCACATAACTCAGAGTATACATATCTAAGTTTTTTGATCGAAACGGTTTCACCCATCAAATCATAGCCCATCATAGAAATCTGCTTTCCAAGGTAGGCCTCTAGCATACCAATTTCTGCTGGCGACAACTTATCTCTCCAGGAGTATGTACTAGAATTAAATACTGGCGACAGTGTGTTTTTGTGATGAACCTGCTCCGGAGCATAGCCAGCTTTATCTCGTTTAAAAAATGACAACATTTCTGGGGCATAATTTATATCCAAAAACTTGCACACTTTATTCATTTCGATGGAAGGGTTAGCAACCAAATCTTCATACTTCAAAGAAAAGTAGCGAGACTCATCTTTTAAGGTTGCATGTATATTCATGGCAGCTGTCCACTCTGAAATGACGCTCGCCACCTGACTTGTGCCTACAGGAACATTTAAATATGAAGAATATACTGCACGAGGATCACGAACAATGTGGAGTATTCTACAATGTTTATATGTCTCCAGTAAATTGCTTGCTTCGCGTATATGTTGTGGTGTTTTTTCACCAAATATCTTGATTTCTTTTTCTTTTGCTAAAGAGCCCAATAGCGCTAAAAAAATATCCTGCCATTCATCAGATTCTTTTTCCATGCATTCTTCGATTGCATTCTTTGTTATCAACATATCCTCAATCCACCAGTGAGATAATAAATAATTTATTTTTTCATCTCGCGAGAATAATTTTTCTCCTTTTTTTATTATCGAAGAAAAGAAGAAGGTCTCTGGCGATATATAAACAATAGGGTGTGCATTCAATATTGATTTAACCAATGTTGTGCCTGATCGCCCACAGCCTACAATGAAAATCAAACCGTCTTCTACATCCTGTGCTTTATACATTCTTAACTCTTCGGACTATGAGGTTAGTCATCGTTACGTTAAGCCCTGTATGCTTATACACATAATAAGCTAGTACCATGTTCATAAAACCATATCCGAAGATGTTTGCATAAGCCGCACCAATTGTTCCATATAAAGGGATGAGAATATCGCATAGAAACCATATAGCCCCACATGAGGACAACACTATTATTGCAGCTTTTTTTTGTAAGCCAAGCATGACCGATACAAGCAAAACAGGTCCGCATAATACACTAATACTTTGTCCAACTAATAATAAAGTTACAATTTGACCTGCTTCTCCATATTGCTCACCGAATAGTAATAAAATGTGTTCCGTGAATAATAGAATGGAGGCTATAGGAATAATTGTTAATCCAAGAACAAATTTATTATTGCCCCGAATGAGCCCATACAATTCATTCTGGCGTTTATCGTAATATAATGGTGCAATTTTAGGGGCTATCAACAAATTTGCCGAAACCAAGCCTAACAATACTAAATTAACAATTTTTGATGCTACAGAGTACAGTGCTATATCTCTTGGTTGAGCCATGCTACCTAACTGTAACAAATCAATATTTGCTATTAAGGGTGAACCAATGCTTACAAATAAGAATGCAAAAGAATATTTATAAAGTAATGGAATTGAGCTTAGGTTATAGTTAAATTTCAAATTGACCGATTGATGGCTGATGTATGTGGTCACTATAAAGCTTATTAAATAAGATATTAATAAAACTGTAATGACCTGATAGAGTGAAACACTTAAATTCACATAGTAAAAAGCTATGAGAGCCATACTGAAAATGGCAGGCCTTATAATATTAAATGCCATTTCTGATTCTATAACTTTGTTAATTCCTTTAGTAACCGATGCACTAATCCTTGCCAAGGAAATAACAAGTAAACACAACACAATCAATATTTCTATATTTGACAAATAAACTGTTTCGAGAGACTGGCTTATATAAAAACTTATTAAGGTCCCAAAGAAGACTGAGTTAATTAAAACAATCACCCACACACCAAACATTTTGTTGCTGATTTCATTCTTGTCTTTATTATCACGCAGTGAAAACAGTTTAATAACAGACTTGTCTAAACCCCATAACACGACAAACGACATTACCGTTACTATTGATAGTAAATATGAATACATACCAAACTGCTCTATACTCATAATTCGTGCTGGCACAACCTGAGTTAGGAAAAGCAATGCTGCTGCGAAAACTTTAATTATCAACATTTTCATATAACTAGAATTCATCAAAAACGTCCTTGTCTAAATTCTCTTGTTAGCTCTAATCGTACTTACCTTATTCCTATGTACGTCATAAATTGCAAATATAATCCAACTAATCGGAGTAAACATTCCTTCTACAGTACTACCAACTGTCATACCAAGAATAGGGATTACCAATAAACATGAATATTGTGAATCGGAGCTACTAACTATTCCTCTTATAAATTTCCAAACCACCAAAAAATAAATTGCAATACTTAAAACCAGCCCTGTAATCCCCATCATCACAGCGCTAGATAAAATAAAGTTATGAATATACTTCTCTTCATTTAATTTATAACCATACCCTGCCCCTATTAATACGTGTTGATTAAAAAATATTTCAATCGCTTGAGTATATTGTGTCACTCGAGAGGTGTCATCAAAGTTAGTTAGTCGATTTTCTGTCAGTACAGCACCATCAAAAAGAAAAACATAAACACTCAGGCCGGACACTAAAAACAACATCAATAAGAGTAAGGATTTATTTTTACCTAGATATAATTTAGTGAATAGTATCGATATAACCGCCAAAAATGCACGGCGAGAAAACATGCCGATTACAAACAAAAAGTTTAGTGCAAGATAATATTTTTTTTTCCACTTTGGAGTTACTCGAGAAAAAAATACAACAATAAAATAAAAGGCAAATACTTCACCAATAGTATTTCGCATAATGTCTGAACTTTTAATTATTTCGTCAGAACCTGATAGTGAAAAAATTGTAGCGAAAACTTTATACGTTAAACCGTAATAAGAAAAATTATTACTCAAACTAAATAATAGATCTTGTTTAATAAGAGCATAAATAGTGACCAATAAAAAGAAGCTCATCCCTAGAATCACACCAGACATTAACGCCGCTTCAATTTCCCCCCCCGAGCTTGAAGCTAAGAATATCTTTAATGCTATATAAGAACTAAAATATGCAACCGTTTTAAGAAAAGAGAAAGAAGCCTGTGCGTGCTCATTGGTATATATAAAAGAAAGTAACGCAATAAACAAATATAAAAATATTAATAGATCAAACAAACTAAATACTGATTTAATTTTCAAGTTACTAGCTACTTGAAAACTAGTAACCACCATTATTATGCCTAATAAAAATATAGGCACTCCAACTCCTAACATGTCACTACGTATAGAGAAAAATGGTAATGAAGCAATTAGACCAATAAAAATTAATATTGGAAAACTTAAACGTATACCATTCACTTTAAGGCTGTTATCTACATCCATTTTCTATCCATTAACAAATTAGTTAGCTTATATTTAATATCTTAAGCAACATAAAAGAACGGAATAAGAGTATTCAATCTTATTCATTTTCAAAAAGACAATTTCGCAAGGTATTAGAAAAGTCACTATCGCTCATTTTAGCTACTCGTAGCTTCCCTCTTTCTATGTAATCATCCCTAAACGCCTTATTGTTATTAAAATTGATAACAGAATTAGCAAACATTTTTACTGAACCAGGCGAAACAATAACAGCAGCGTCTCCAACACTTTCTGGCATAGAGGTCGAATCCACTACAATAACAGGACAAGATGCTGCCATTGCCTCAATTGCAACCATACAAAAAGACTCCACTCGACTCGTATTTATCAAACATAAGCTTTTATGCATATGATGCGCGAGAGCTTTCTTATCGATTGGGCCTAAAATTTCAACACAATCCAATAATCCCATTTCTTGGGCTAGTCGCTCAAAATCACTCCACTGTCCGATAGACTGTCCTCCGGCAACTCTAAGCTTCCATGGAGTATCAGGTAAACGTTCATACAATATTTTCAGGCAACCCAAGCATGTTTCATTATCTTTATGTGCTTGAATACTACTCACTAAAAGTAAATCTGAGTGAGTAGACAATACCTCATTCGACGATAGCCTAACCATTGACTCTGCTACGAACTCAGGTGAAACGCTAATATAAAGCAAAGAAGAATTAGATATCCCCCCTTGCATTTGTTGCCTTGCAATCCCCATCAAATACTTTGATTCAAATAAATTTTCACTTGAAATTCGACAAGCTAAACGCGCGTCAATGCGCTTAGTTTTCATCGTAAAACTATCAGGCTCTGAAGGTCGGAAACTTAATAAATTAATATGATAGACGGCAACTGGACATGTTGAAAATAAAAAATAATTAAACGAAAATACCCAATCTAATTTTTCAGAGAGTGATTCATATAAAAAATAAAACTTTGAAGCAATATACCTTAAAGCTGCACCACCTTGAGGCAGAAACCGTTTTTCTTCTACATTTTCAAGCTCTTCAAATATCAATTGTAAAGAATTCGAAGTATCATCTTCTCCCACATAGACGATCACTTTATTCATTTTATCTTCAGAGAAGGCTTTAATTACTTGTATTAATACAGTTAAGCCCCCTCCAGGCCTAATTGAACCAGCATAAATCCCAATCCTCATCACTTTTCCTATTCTACAGTTACAGATTTAGCCAAATTTCTTGGCTGATCAACATCGGTACCTTTAATTAAAGCGACATGATAACTCAATAACTGTAATAAAATATTATAGGTTATGGGTGCCGTAATTCGACCTACATTAGTTGTGGCTTTAATTACATTAAAGCCGTCAACAGAACTAATATCTGACTGTCTATCTTCAAACACAATCATTTGACCACCACGAGCCTTAACCTCCTGTAAATTTGATTTTAACTTCTCTAATAAGTCATCCAATGGTGCAATTGCGACAACAGGCATGTTTTCATCAATTAACGCAAGCGGCCCATGTTTTAATTCACCAGCAGGATAAGCTTCCGCATGAATATAGCTAATTTCTTTTAGTTTAAGCGCACCTTCTAAGGCTATTGGATACATAGTGCCGCGGCCTAGAAAAAGGGCGTGTTGTTTATCCGCAAACAGTTGGGCTATGTTTTCAACTTTTTCTTCCTGAGTTAATGCTTGTGTAATTAGGTTCGGTAACTTTTGTAGGCCGCTAATAATTAAAGCTTCACGTTTGCCATCCAACAGTTGCTTGACCTTTCCTACGCTGGTAATTAACAACGCAAGAGCAACCAATTGCGTTGTAAATGCCTTTGTTGATGCGACTCCTATTTCAGGGCCTGCATGTGTTAGATAGCTAAGGTCTGACTCTCTTGTCAGGCTGCTTTCTGGAACATTACAAATAGCAAGCGTCGGAGCGTTAATGTCCTTTTGGTGTTGTGAGCTGCGCCCTGCAAGTTTTATGCCCTGCGTTGTGGATATTTTAATTTGTTGTAATGCTGCTAGAGTATCCGCTGTTTCGCCAGACTGGCTAATTACGACAAACAGAGTGTTATGTTGAATAACAGGATTTCGGTACCGAAACTCACTGGCGACTTCAGCTTGGCATGGGATACCTATGATATCCTCAAACCAGTATTTAGCTACCAATCCTGCATGATAACTAGTTCCACAAGCAACAATATGAACTCGTTCAATACTATCAAAAATAGATTCAGCTTGTGGACCAAAACTTGAAACTAAGACTGTATCTTGTGTGATGCGTCCTTCGAGCGTATCTATCACTGCTTGAGGTTGTTCAAAGATTTCTTTGTGCATGAAGTGTCTATGTCCGCCTAAGCCAACAGTCGATGTGTCCAAGCTAGATTGTTTAATCGGTCTTTCTACTTGCTGGCCAGTGTCATCATATATTTCTAATGATTGGCGTGTTAATTTGGCAACATCACCCTCTTCAAGGAATATAAAGCTTTGGGTAACAGGTAATAATGCCGAAACATCAGAAGCAATAAAAAACTCGCCGATTCCTACACCAATCACTAATGGGCTACCCTTCCTAGTCGCAACTAAAGTGTCTGGGTCATCTACAGAAATAACACCTAAAGCATACGCGCCTTCAAACTCAGTTAATGCCTGTTGTACAGCTTGCAACAAATCTGATGTAATTTCTAATTGTTGGTGAATTGAGTGAGCCACTACCTCAGTATCAGTTTCCGAAGTGAAACGATAGCCCGCAGAAATTTGTGCTTGCTTTAGTGTTTGGTAGTTTTCAATAATACCATTGTGGACAACTGCTACTTTATTGTTACAAATATGGGGGTGGGCATTATTTTCATTCGGCGCACCATGTGTTGCCCATCGAGTGTGAGCAATACCAATATTGCCAAAAAAAGATGTCGATTCTTGGTCTATTTTTTTTTCAAGTTGTTTGATTTTTCCTAGGGAGCGAACACGTTGGATATCATTATTATGATCTAATAATGCAATACCAGAAGAATCATACCCTCGGTACTCTAGCCGCCTAAGTCCTTCCAGCAAGATTCGCGTCACACTTCTTTCGGCAATACCACCGACAATTCCACACATATTCTGGTAACCCATTAAAAATCAGAAATTATACACTAGCTATGTATGCATTCAAGACACAGCTTACTCTTTTCAAGTGTTACACTAGTTGTTTTACTCGCTCGTGGATGTTTAACAATGACCAACAAAACTACTAATGAAAATCCAATTATCATTGAGCCTCAGATCTTACATAATTATTACGATTCAAGGGATGAAACTAATCTGGTCGATCTATGGTTAGCATTGGTAAAGCAGAAAAAGGTATTTTTCCTTACTACTTTTTCTGTAATTATCATGGCTATGGTATATGTCACTTTCGTGCCAGCAACATACATATATAAAACGAACATATCTATTGCCACTATAAACTCAGCTGGAAGTGGAGCCCAGATTATTCAAGCACCGACATCCATCATTGCTAGACTTGTGAGTGAAGTCATTCCTACGGTTATAAGACAAAATGGAGGCCAAGCAAACAGCATGCTTAATGTTAGCGCATCCATTCCTACTAAAACTAATGTAGTACTCCTTACTAGTAAGGCTACTATAAAACAAAAACAAAATATCGCTGAATTACATCAAAATATTATCGAGCTTCTTTCTAAATCTCACAACAAAAAATCTAATCGTATGCTTGAATACCTTAACCAGGAGCTATCACATTCTCAAGCTAAATTAGGAAAAATGTTTGAGAGCTTAAAAATTTCAGGTGCCAATGAACTGATAATAATGCAAATAATTGACATGGAAAATTATATTAGAAAAACTAAACTTAGCATTACTCAGTTTACAAACACACAATCGGAGTTAGGTACAGTTCAATCTATCAAACCAACAAACAAAGGAAGTGCGCAAATCATTGCAATCACTGTCCTATTAAGCTTATTTCTCGGTATTTTTTCTGCTCTTTTTGCAAACTTTCTTTCTAAAGTAAGGCAATAAAACAACTAAACTCATCCTTAAATGGAAGCCGCTTTATATTAAAGCGGCTTAGTCTTTTAGACTTTTCCAGAGTCTATTTCAACCAATCTTCAATCTCACATTGAGGTTTAAAACCATCAACATGTTTCATCAATAACTCTCTGACTTGTTTGCTATCATCCTCATCATTAAACCGTTCTAATTGTGCCAGAATCTGTACTAATTCTGACCAAGGAATAATATTTTCTTCAGCTCTCATGATTCTTGAATGTTGTGTCTCGGACACATTATCACCAATGAGTAATTCTTCATAAAGCTTTTCACCTGAACGTAAGCCCGTATAAGAAATTTCAATATCCCCATCAAGGTGTTCAGTATCTTTTTCGACAAAACCACTTAAATGAATCATGCGTTTTGCCAAATCAACAATGCGAACAGGCTCCCCCATATCAAGGACAAACAAATCGCCACCTTGGCCCATTGCACCGGCCTGAATAACTAATTCAGCCGCTTCTGGAATGGTCATAAAATAACGGATTATCCGTGAATCAGTGACGGTTACAGGCCCCCCTCGAGCTATTTGTTCACGAAATAAAGGAACGACGGAGCCTGAAGATCCTAATACATTACCAAATCGAACCATCGTGAATCTCGTATTGTGTTTTTGTTGCTTGTCTTCTGATAGAGCCTGTAATACCAGTTCGGCAAAACGTTTACTTGCACCCATTGTGTTGGTCGGTCTAACTGCCTTATCAGTCGAAATCAATACAAAAGTTTCAATACCCGAGATTATCGCAGCTCTAGCGCAGCTCAATGTTCCAAAAATATTATTCCGAACACCTTCAGAAGCGTTCCTTTCAACCATTGGTACATGTTTATAAGCTGCTGCATGATAAATAGTTTGAACATTGAATCGCGGACAGATCGCTTCAAGTCGTTTCTGATTGAGCACAGAACCTAGCACAGCAACAACCGGAATCCCACTTTCTTGTTGTTTCAACTCTTTTTCTATTGCGTAAAGAGAAAATTCATTAAGTTCATATAGAATCAACATTGTTGGTTGCAATCGAATAATTTGACGACACAATTCTGAGCCTATTGAACCTCCAGCACCGGTAACCATAACGCTTTTATCTGTTACATTTAAATGTAACAGCTCTTGTATCGGAGCAACTATTTCACGACCCAATAAATCAGCAATATCAACTTCCTGAATATCTGAAACAGTGACTTTTCCTTCGGCAAGGTCCATTAGTCCTGGAAGTGTCCGTACATGCACTGGATAAACTTCGAGCAACCGAATTATGTCATGGCGGCGAACACGAGAAATAGAAGGCATTGCTAACAGTACGTCCTGTACATCAAACTTTTCAATCAAATGAGTTAATTGAGAAAGAGAATAGACACTCAAGCCATTTATTTGATGGTTTATAAGACTTGAATCATCATCAATGAATGCCACCGGATTTAGTTGGCGCGACATTTTAAGTGCAGCCACCATTTGCACACCGGATGCGCCTGCCCCATAAATAATGATTGGAGGAATATTATCTCTGCTTCTTTTGTACTTCAAGCCGCCTCTAAATTCACTAGAAAACCACCACCGTGCAATTAAGCGCCCACTCCCCGCAAAAAGTAGTAATAACAGGGCATTAATACCATAAACTGTACGCGGAACCCCTTCAACACCAGACAGTAAAACAACTACCGCAAATATCAAAGTATAAAATACAGTAGCTTTTGCTATCGTCCATAAAGCTTGCATTCCTAAATAACGAACGATCGTCCGATACAAGTCAAACTTCACAAATACTGGAATAGACAATATAGGGGCCAACAAAAAAATCCAAAATTGCTGCTGTGCTGGTTGATAAAACTCACCAAACCTTAATGAAAAGGCCAACCATAAAGCAAGAATAGTAGCTACAAAATCAGTAATTAATATTATTAATCGTTTAATCTTACGTGGTCGCGTTAAAAACCAGTGTGCAATCATTGACATTTTTTGAGACATAACTATTGATGAATCCATTTTCTATAGAAGTGAAAGCAGCGCCAAGTCTAACCCAGCCGACAGGATTCACCTAATATCTAATGTGTTATTGAAGCCATAATAAGTGAAGCTATTGTTGTCATCACTCTTGATTGCGTTTAAAACGCAATAACACTGTCTGGTAAATGGCACACCTGGCAGGATTCGAACCTGCAACCCTCAGTTTAGAAAACCGATGCTCTATCCAAATGAGCTAGGGTAATTACCTTCACAACGCCAACTGTAGCAGCATAGTCATTTGGGGTGATAATATATAGAGTATTCGGCTAAAATTTCATTCTTAGTGTGACTGAGGTGTGACAGAAACTGTCTTGTGAGCTCTCTCTAGCTCATCATTAGTCAGAATCCCTCAAATCCATTTTAAGTAACTTTCATCTTGAACTGATCTGCGGTAGCTCAAAACACTTTTATGATCTGTATGGATCACACAGGATCTACTGATACTTCATCAGCCTGACATCAGTGTATTAATCAGTTCAATAACAATGAAACATAGAAGGTGGGCGGTATATTAGAAGCAGCTACCTAATGCTGCCCCGCCTATATATTAAGCCCACATTGACCTACAAGCTTTAGAACTGCCCTTACAATCAATTGTTCACAGTACTTTGACATCACAGCCGATGTGATATGTCCGGATTGAGCTGTTTAGGTAGTGCCGAACATTGGTGATTTTTGATTATGCATGTTGTGGCTCAGTCTTAATCTGATACGATTAAAAAAGAGTTAAGGTAATAGCTTGACCGTCTCCTTTGTGCTGCGGATTCAACCAATCGCTATCGTGCTGTGAGTTCAATCGGTCATTGCTGCACTTTACGGTAATCTTGGAGGCACGAAGTGCTGGAAAAATCATCCTACATCAGCGCCTTTGTTAGGCGCTTTCACTTGATGTTACCAATTTTGTTGCTAGGCTAACAAATACTGTACTAGCAATACGATTCAAATATATGACGCAATATAACTTAATAGTTATTAAGAGCAAGTAGCCCATTAACATATTTTGAGTTTTTAGTCATCCTGAATGGAAAAGCATTTATTATACTTCTTGCCTCATTCTCTAGAATATAATCGTATTTAAGTTCAACGATTATTCTGTGATGGTCCATCAATTGATGTTTGAAATTGCAGTCGCGAGTTGTAATTTTTGTATAGCAATTTTGGTCATCTAACGTTAAGCGAAATCTACGGTCTATCGATTCGAAATATTTTCTGCGATAGGAGTTTAAAAGGGTGGGTTGCAATAAGGAAACTTCACCTTGAATAATTTGTGGTAAATTGGCATCCATCAAATGTTGTTGAAGTAGTAGATAATTGAATCCATGCTTTATAGGGAATCCAGCCACAGGATAACTTTCTTTTGAACCTACAAAATTATTACGAAACTTGTATTCCAAAGACATCTTTGCTTGATTGTCAAAAGTATCTCCATACCATCGAAGCCTAATTTTTTTTCTTTTAGCAATACCTGATATATTATCTTTAAATGTTCGATATGAATGATCATCTAAATAGATATTATTCACTTGCCGGTCAGGAAATGATGATCTGAAAGCTGCTGGATTAATTTTTATGTAATTAAGAACTTGTGAGTATTGAAGTCCTGAAATTGCAAATTTTCGTTCATACCTATATTTTGGTAGTGCATTCATTTACTAGATTTACCATAAATATTACCGTAAAGCTTTTTCTCGATATTAGTTTCTGTACCGACTTGTCTTTTTCCATCAATAATTAATTTTGATCTACGTTCGATAAGCATTTTTTCTCTTTCATCAGCATGATAATTAATCAAGGAAATAGTACCATTTTCATATTCAGGTTTCTTGTTATATGCCGTTAATGAAATTGTGGCACCAGTAATTTTAATATTAGACAGTGAAACTAAGGAGCTATCTTTACTTGCAATACCTATTTCGGAATTTCTAATTTCGACATTTTCACCATCTATTTCACTCAGTTCTCCAGCGCTAATCCCTTTATCCTTGGCATTTTCAATATAAATATCTTTTATGAAAAGTTGTGTTCCAGATATGTCGATAGCATCATTTCCGGCATCGATTATACGAGCATTTGTGATTTTTCCCTCTCCAAAATCAATATCAATGGCATCAGATTTAGTTGTATGAATCTCAAGACCATCGATGGTAAAGGAACTTCGAACAATATTAATTGCATCTTCAGATGCTGTATTACGTATTACGGTATTTAAAAGTTGAACTGGTGATTCATAGAAGTTCAATACTCCCGTTAGTGACCAATCATTAATATTTGGTGAGGTCATATTCGAAAACTCGACATGTTCAAGCCTAGATTCTGCAGCATTAATTACTGTAATGCCCTGTCCAGTACCATCATGGCTTGAAATAGAAACCTTTTGTTGTTTACTTCCAACAAAATTAATAGGGCCTTTAGAATATATCATTGCACCATTGTTAAGAATGATCGTGGTATCTAGTCCTGCACTTAATGTATAAGTTTTTGGAGTAACCAAGGTTTTATTCAGCTGATGAGTTCCCGGGGGAATAATTATTGTTTTACCTTTAATTTCTAAGAAAGGGTGTTCTTTCAAATTGTCTTTAGAGCGGGCAAGGTCAAATTTCGCTCTGTCTGCATTGTTAAAAGAAATAATGGTTGGCTCAGTTTCACGTTTCCCTTTTTCCCCGATTACTCGATAATTTACTTTTTTGCAATCATCCAGATTAAAATTGCTAGGCTTAAGTAGTGAAATTTTGTGTAGAATTGCAGTGCCATCAGAAGCTGTTTCAGGTAAAGCTATAGCCTTGCCAGATTGCGGTTCAATATCTTTGCCGCTACATTGTAAACTCAAAAACTCTATTGGCAATGCTGTTGATGAATTGCGAATTCGAAGTGTAACGTATTGATCGTTCTCTTCGACATATACCGTTGCTTTAACCTTCGATAGTCTTTTTCGAATGAAAGATTGGCGATTATAGTAGTACGATTTGTCGAAAATAAATGGTGCTGGCCCATAATATTTTGATTTATCTTGTAGTGGTATCTCAGTATAGATGATAGCTAAATTTGCATTCATTTCAGAATCTACAGTTGAAAAAAAGTCATCCATAAATTTTCTATCTGATACTCGATAAAGAGCATCGATATAATGCTGAATAAATTCAGAGTCAAACTTTTCAGGATCGTTAAAAATTCTATGCATCCAGTTCCCATGAATAGAAGAGACCCAGTTTCTTCCGCGTTTTGTATTGCCAAAATCGGAGGACAAAAATTTACCCGCTGCAAGCTGTAAGTCTGGATGCCCATCAAATGGAATGGGTTCTAGTTTGGATGTTATTGGATTAAAGTAGAACCTTATACTCTTGGCTGCAACTCCATGCTGACCACCAGTCACATCGGCGATAGCAAAAAAAGTGGCTAGCTTACGAGCATCGAATGCTTCACTGACCGTGATTTTCCCTTGACGAAACGCTTCAAGAAGGTGAATCGCTTTAGTTGTTACTATGCGTTTGTCCTCAGCCATCCATTTTTTTTTGTTATAAGGAATAATTTCTTTTACAAGGAAGTCTTTTGCAAAACTTGGGGAGTTTTCATCAATTCTTAGAATGGGGCCTTCACGCATTTGATTGGCTTCAAGTAAATGCTTTGTATAGTGTTCCTCGATCACATATGGACCTAAGTTTTTCCCATTTACGTGTAAGTGAATGAATTTATAACGGGGCGTGACTAAGCCTTCTTCGCGCATCATTTCAAGAAAAATCCATTCATGAATGTAATTTCTTGCTCTAGGCTTTTGAAAAGAGAATGCTTTCATGCCATAAAAGGCATTATCACCTTTTATTCGAATGCGATATGAGGATGTTTCAAAGTGTTCCCAATGCGTTACCCTATCGCCTTTAAGTCGAATTTTAACTTTTGAGTGCTCACCAATACTATTTGTTATTGTGGCTGGAACATAGTTAAAATCACGCTTACCCTTTAGTGCACTCTCACGCTGATAATCTAGAGCTTGAATATGTTTATGCTTTATATCTAGATATACATGCTCAACGGGAGTAAAGGTGCTCTTTAGTCTTAAAGCTATTACGCTAGGGTACCAGTTAAAGATGGATGTAAACTGAGCGCGAGTTAAAAGGCCGTCAACAAACTTAGAGGTAAATTGCTTATCGATAGTCAGAACCGATACCGAAACCAATATTATTAAAGCATTTAAGATTAGAAGTAGGCGAAATAATTTCTTCCAAAACTGCTGCCCTATAATACTTTGGATGAAATTTGGTAGGGTGGTTATTCGTTGTTTTACAATCACGTTATTCAAAAATACCATTTTGTTCAATGAAGTTAACACGAACATTACTATCTAATTCTTTTAATTGAGTGCTTAATTTTTCTAGACTTACAATATCTTTTATATCTATGTGAAAAGAGGTTTCGACTGAGTCAGTATCAAAATCGTATCGTTTTAACTCAATTGCTCGACAATGGTTTTTTAGTATTGATGAAATGGATGTTAGGCTTACATCAACTGTATCTTGGCTAGTTTTACTAGTTATTGTTATATATAGGTTATTAGGTTGTTCTTGTTTTTCACGTCGCAATCCTCGGATGACAATAATTGCACCGATAAGTGAGCATGCCATCACTGTGGTGACTAATTGATCTGCTCCCATGCCAAGTCCAATAGCGATTGCAAGAAATAGGTAAATTAACTCTTCAGGATCTTTAATTGCTGCTCTAAATCTAACAATTGATAGGGCGCCCACTAAACCAAGAGAAAGTGCTAGTGAAGACTTAACAATTGTAATAACAACCATTATGATTAGTGTCAATAAGACTAAATTGCGAGAGAAGATTTCTCGATTTGATATTGAGCTGCCAAATCGCACATATAACCGACCAACGATGTACGCTAAAACCGCAGAAATCAAGAGGTTTATTGCAAAATCCAAGACTGGAACCTGGACGCTCTGAGTAGCGAGGAAGTTTTCAAATGATGCAGTTTTATCCATGTTTTATATTATTCTTTAAAATAAGTTTTTTAGTTCGTTCTAGCGACTAACATAGCAGAACGTTTGAACCGAAGGATAGTAGCTTACGCTAGCGTGCTCGTCAATAAAACTTATAAAATCAGGGTGTATTGTTAGCTTGCAGAAACACTAAGGAGAAGTATTATATATCTAGAAAAATGCACAGGTTATACGTCAAAATGCTCCATGTTATATTGTTCAGCGAATGCTCAATCAATTTAAGTTTGGCTCTAGATTGTCTTGTAGTTGAGTAATACATTAAAATATTTTGATTCGACACATTTAGTACCACACAAACTGTATATACCAATTGTGTACTACTTTTCAATAAGAACAATATCCCCTATTACAACTTCATATGATGTTTATGGGATGAGAGTAAAGAGTAGTTTTCTTCTTTTAGATAGTATCCAGCATGAAAATATTATTCGTATATATCCACACAAGCTGTTTTGTAACACGCGTATTCAGGGTAGATGTTTGACTCATAATAAAAAGCAATCCTTCTACAGTGATGATTATGACCACATCAGCAATATAGGGGCAGAAAAGTTAGTCCAAGAGATTCAAAAAGTAATTTTCCCTCATAAGGATAAATATAGTGCTTCTGATCTGGTCTAATGGAAGCGCACACTTTAATAACGGATAATTAATCCATTAAATTAATGGTGTAAATATGTCGCAAAGAAGAAAGCCAAGAAAATATACAGATGAATTTAGAGAAGAAGCGGTAGCACTTGATACTTATCATTACGAAAACGAATAGTTGCCATAACTGTGACTCCTGTGTGACAGAGTTAATCAAGTTATGTGAATGGTACGCCCGGCAGGATTCGAACCTGCTACCCTCGGCTTAGAAGGCCGATGCTCTATCCAAATGAGCTACGGGCGCATATTATATTGTTTTTCAGATAGGGCCACTATCTATTCGGTTTCAACATAAAGCTTCAATAATAACTTCAGTAGTTACCGGGCAGCCATTATAAAGACTTAACAATTGATATACCATCACTAATTATAACCATATTTAATCACTCTCCAGCTCCAGCTCTATCTGAATATAAAATAAATTCAGCCATACCCCGTATGGGGAAAATCTAGTTTTATTTTCCTCTTCGGCCCATAACTTAGAACTTTTCAAAATATTATTCTAAAGACAGCTTCCAATCCCAACCTAGTTAGGCCAACAGAAGAAGGGATAGGAATTTTATATAGCAGTGAAGGAAGTCACATCAAAACCTTGATATAATTTATTTCGTAACATTATAATCCACAGTTACGCCATTGAAGCTGCGTGATGCTTAATTTTAAATAAAAAAGTCAATATATGCCTTACAAAAAAATATTTTTCTCCTTCTCTATAATTTTAATTTTTCTAGGCCTAATTGAACTTTTTTCAATAGGAATTTTAACGCTTCTTGATGATAACAAAGGGAAAGCTCATGAACGACTCATGGTTTATCATCCGTTAACAATCCGCGCTTACAAACCCAATTCTAAAATAAACCACCTCTGGCCGACATTAGTAACTGATGACAATGGTTACATACGTTCTAGACCGTATATAGACAATGCTGATCTAACCATATTATTAACAGGCGCATCTAGTGCTCGAAACCAACAACCATATACTTCATATGATAAAAGTATCGCGGGAATTATAGAATCCAGCTTTTTAAAAAATGAAGGGATAAAAGTAAGCGTGATAAATCTTGCCATGCCTGGATTCAGCAACTTTCAAGAATTAATGTCTATCTACAACTATCTTGAAGAAAAAAATCTAAGTGCAGACTTTATAATATCAACGGCTGGATTGAGTAGTATTATGCAATTTGGCAATAACTTAGCCGCCAACCTAAAGGGTAATAATATTTATCCTCTTTACAACCAGAGGGTTACAAATCAAATTAGAGGCCGTCAAGAAGGAAGCTTCTATTCAGTCACTGTGTCCTTAAATAGGTACTTGAAGAGTTTAAATATTAGTACAGTCTCATTAATTACCAAGCTGACTCAAAAAAACAATCGCAGAAGGGTGGAGGTGAGGGGCCAGATATTTTCTGATAATGAACTTAAAAATGAGAAAACTGACTTACTATACCAACGGTTAATTGTAAGAGATTCGGCGATCATACCCATGATGAAAATTCTTGCGGAGTCAAAAGGTGCTACAGTCAAATTTTTTTTACTACCTTCAAGATATACTTGGAAATCATCGCCAGAATTAATAGCCAATGAATACTATCAAAATACTAAATTAATGATTGATAAGTATTATGAAGCCCTACAAAAAAACACCCCCGAAATAGATCTTGTAAATTTAAACCGTATATTTAATCACTTACCTGTCGACTCAACACCATTCACTGGAAAACAAAGAACTCATTACAATGAATTTGGAACTGAAATTATAGCCAACGTTATTTACCAAGAAATTAAAGATGAGATTATTAATAAGCATCGTGATATGAACACAAAACCTTCGCCCCACTGAAGAGCAACGCTATTCAACCCAAACACTAAAAATCTATTGTATTATTGTAGTATAAATAAATCCTGATAATATATAGGTTCGCCCATAAAGCATCGGTTTATTTAATTATTACTATAACCGTTAAATTCTGCCATTGACTAAAAATCAAAGTAGATAAATTCGGCCGTACTTTCAAGCTGTAGAGCCGGTGAGAGAAACCAAAGCATAACCATGAAAAAAACTACAGCAACTTTAGGTAACCTAGTTATATAAACTGTCATTTTGGTAATAAGAACCGTAGATGTCGGTGACAAAAATATAATCACTAAAGGTATAATGAAGACGGTGATCAATTCTGAAGTTTGAATGCTAAATACTCCTGATTTGAATTCAATTAACGTCTGAAGCATCACTACTGCTGAATGGAAATCACTAGCTCTGAAAAAAACCCAACTCAATGAAATATAAATAAAGCATATAGAAATAGCAATAAGTCGGGGTAACTTAACATTTAATTGATGAAGGATATGAACGACTACCAACCCTATGCCTTGTAGTCCACCCCAAAATACAAATGTCCATGCAGCACCATGCCATAGCCCACCTAATAAAAACACAATAATTGCATTCATCACTGCTCTTAAGTTGCCTTTTTTATTTCCTCCCAATGGAACATATAGATAATCACGTAACCAACGAGATAATGTCATATGCCAGCTACGCCAGAAATCCTGTAAGTTTCTTGATTTATAGGGTGCATCAAAGTTTATGGGGAGATCTATTCCAAAGAATTTAGCTATACCTCGAGCCATGTCCGTGTAACCAGAAAAATCGAAGTAAATTTGTATAGAAAAGCCGAGGATAGCAAAAAAGACTGAATAAGAATCTACTGGTATGCCATTACTAATATTTGCATAAACTGGGTTTACATATTGAGCAGCACCATCAGCAATTACAACTTTTTTCAATAAACCCGCATAGAACAACATAAAGCCTTCTACAAAGTTATTATATGAAACATCTCCAAACCTTTTTGCTTTAAATTGAGGCATCATTTCTGAGTGATGCACTATAGGACCAATGATTAACTGAGGAAAAAAAGTAACAAATAATAGGTATTCTTTAAACCCATCATCAGAGACGACTCCTTTGTAAGTATCCGCTAAGTAGGCTATTTGTTGAAAAGTATAAAATGATATAGCAAGCGGTAATGCCCAATTTAACAGAGAAAACTCTGTATCAAATATATTGTTTATATTTATGACAGCAAAATCAAAATATTTAAATGAAAACAAGAAGAGTAGATTAAATACAATTCCCAAAAACAGGTATAATCCTTTATTAATTGAGGCTTGAATTACTCTAGATAATAGATAATTACAGACAACAGAGAGAAGCAACAATAAAAGAAATTCAGGTTTCCACCAAGAGTAAAAAAAAAGTGATGAAACTATAATCCAAAAGTAGACAAGACTTTTACTTCCAATTTTATTTAAATAGATAAATACAAGAAAAACAATTGGGAAAAATCCCAACATGAAAGCACTACTAGAAAACATCATAAGTTTTTATCTATTTCCATATTATTACTTTTAGTTTTTGTGTACATTACATCTAGACTGTTCAGCTTCCTTTATAAAAGAACGCAAACCAATATCAAAGATATGATTTTTCACTTGTAAGTATTAAAGTGTTACACTCTGCTCTTATACCTTTCCTCAAAAATGTCACTAGATAATATCCATTCTTAAAAAATAACAGAATCATTGTCATTATTACGGGTAAATCTGTTAAAGAAACTTAATCATCATTTCAATTCGGATTAGAAAATATATTTCTATAGATTCCTTCCGCAAATAACTTATGTGCTGTAGCATTAGGATGCGGGTCACCAGGCATGGCCCAAAGTGACTTTGAGTCTTTAATATTACTTACAAGCTTATATGCATCAAGATAGTTATAACCTAGATCATTTGAAATATTTTGCATTATTTCATGTACAAAATGATATTTATAAGGGGATAAATCATGCACTTCCGGAAGCATCACTAAATGAAGACGAATATTATTTTCTTTAGCGTATAACGATAACTTTTCAAGAGCGACTTTCATACGCTTGAAGCCCTCGTGGTCTTCCCTATAAATATTTTTATAATGTGACCAAAGAGAGTCTTCTCCGTTTTTACCCAGCAGCTGATTCTTCAAAATCCACAATGTCACCATAAGTTGACTATTTCTAATCAAAAAACCTTCATTTCCTGCGCTAAGCAATTCAGCATCATTTAAATAATAATTTACAATGATGTCCGTTGGCGAGAGCTTATAACCATCTGTAAGGAATAACTCCACATACCTTTCAGCATTATAGTTTCCAATACCTGCATTTAGTACCGTTGTCTTTTGATCTGATGTCGCCAATCTATCCTCAAGAATTGAGGACATTATTTTATCTTCATCAACCCCCCAACCTAGTGTGGCAGATGAGCCTAAAAACAAAATCCGCTTTTCTTCGCCAGAGCTCGGGACTAGATCCCCACCTCTCATTCCATAAGAATTAATTCTAATAGCAACATTTTGAAAAAAACCATCAGTATTGGGAATATGCTCATGACCTAATACTGGGTTACTAGACCTCGTTTTTAATTGTTGAGAGTATTTCCACATTTCTATATGGTAATTCTTCCCATCAGCATTTTTAAACCTTATAGCCATCTCCCCTATTGCCAATGAAAATAATGCGGCAATAAGAACAGAGATAGCTGAAAAGAATATTGATTTCATAATTATTAATCTTTCTTTAATTTAAAATACAAATTTGGAAATCAATCCAGTTCAAACTTTTCTTTATAATCGAGTATTAGACTTGGATCTTGTTGTTGTTTTTCTAAAAAACAGTCTCCGACTACTAGGACATCCATTTCAGTCCCCATAAAACAGCGAAATGCATCTTCGGGAGAGCATACGATAGGTTCCCCTCGCACATTAAAGGAAGTATTCACCACCACCCCACATCCATTACCCTCTTTAACCTTACTTATTAAATCGTAATATCTTGCATTAGTTTTACGGTGAACTGTTTGTATTCGTGCAGAATAATCAACGTGAGTAACGGCTGGAATATCAGAACGAACAACATTCAACTTATTTATGCCAAATAATGCAGTATCTTCAGGTTTCTCTTCCTTTCTATGATTCTGTTTTATCGGAGCAACCAAAAGCATGTACGGGCTTTCCGTGTCAATATCAAACCATTCCGATACATCTTCTGACAACACTGATGGCGCAAATGGTCGAAATGATTCCCTATATTTTATTTTGAGATTCATTGTTTTCTGAGTACTTTCACTTTTGGGATTACCTAAGATCGATCTATTACCTAGAGATCTTGGACCAAACTCCATTCGCCCCTGAAACCAACCAACAACTCTTTCATTAACAATAACATTAGCCGTTTTATTGATTAAATCTTTCTCATTCAAAGTATCAAATTTTGCACCCATATTAAGCAAACGTCTTTCAATCTCTTCGTTGCAAAAGCTTGGGCCAAGGTATGAACCTGACATTGAGTCATTTTCAGGATCAACCTTTCTTGGATTGTTATTATGCTTATAATATGCGAGTAAAGCTGCACCAATAGCTCCCCCAGCATCACCAGCAGCTGGCTGCACCCAAACATGATCAAAAATATTTGATCTCAACAATTCTCCATTAGCCACACAATTAAGTGCAACTCCACCGGCTAAACATAAATTATTGATTTTGTACTTCTCTCGTAATCGTTTTGCTGTTTTGATAACAATTTCTTCTGTAATCTGCTGTACAGATGCAGCTATATCCATATGAAATTGAGTCAATTCATCCTCAGGCTGCCGAACAGACTCACCAAACAATGCAGAAAACTTATCATTTGTCATTGTGAGCCCAGTACAATAATCGAAATATTCTTGGTTCAACCAAAAGCTTCCATCATCTTTAATATCAATAAGGCATTCTTTCATTTTATCAACATATTTTGGCTCACCATACGGGGCAAGCCCCATAACTTTATATTCTCCAGAGTTAACTTTAAATCCTATGTAATATGTAATGGCCGAATAAAACAATCCAATTGAATGTGGGAAATGTATTTCTTCGACGACATCAAGATTATTTTTATCTCCGATAGCAACACTTGTTGTCGCCCACTCACCCACACCATCCATCGTTAAAACAATCGCATTCTCAAATGCGCTAGGATAATATGCAGATGCTGCATGACTTAAATGATGCTCAGAAAATAACAACCTTTCATCATAGGATACTGAACCATCAAGTTTATTTAGTTCAGAAATAAGCTTTTTCTTTAAAAACAACTTATCTTTTAACCACAATGGCATAGCCTTGACAAATGAACTTAAACCTTTAGGGGCATAGGACAAATAGGTTTCAAGCAATCTATCAAACGTTAAAAAGGGTTTATCGTAAAATACAATGGCATCGACACCTGATAAATCTATTGCTCTAAAATCAAGGCAATATGAAATAGCATTAATAGGAAAAGCAGGGTCATGCTTTTTTCTAGTAAACCGCTCTTCCTGAGCAGCAGCAATAACCTTTCCATCTTCGATGAGTGCAGCTGCGCTATCATGGTAATAACACGAAACACCTAAAATCAACATATTTAAAACACCTTACAATATAATGTGCCATCAAAAAATCTAAACTATATAATACTGATTTTTAACAAAAATATCATAAGCTTAATTTAACCTGGTAATTTATATATCACTTAGAACACAGCATATATGAATGGTGCAACTGCTGAGCCTTGGGCAAAAATTAATAAGCTACCAATCAACAATAAAAAGACAATGATTGGAAACAACCAAAGTTTTTTATGAGTCTTAGTAAATTGCCATAATTCTTTTAAAATACTCATTTTTTTCCTTAAAACTGATCTTTCATATTTGAATTGAGTGATTCATCTCTAGTTATCCAATAACTATCATTATCATTATGCTTCCTGCTGCGCCTCATTGGATCTTTTTTTGCTAATCGCATAACAAAAGCACAGGGTGTAATAATAAAATAAAACATAATACCTATAGTTATAGGTGAAACAACTCTACCCAACCAACTTGCAAGCCAAAACCAGAACCTTACAAATGGCCATAAAAGGAAAGGGGTAAAAATTGACATCACAAGTATCATAGTTGCCAAATATATATAATTTATGCTTATCGGCTTACCATTTGAAATAGGAATCATCGCAACTATCAGAAAGAGTAATGAAAAAACGATAGCAAAGGAATTGATTCTGCTATTTTTAGCATTCATTTTATGGGCTCGCTTCAATTTATAAGCTTATAGTTAAAGTCAACAATAGTAAGGCTATTCTAGAAACCTAATCTACGTCCCGAAACAGTTAGTACTGCAACAAAGTATTCCGCTGACATACTAAAATAAAAATTTTGATTGTTTCATACTATACAAAATTCTGCTACATCGTAGTATAGATTTTTTTGGGCCAGTAAACCAATTCTTACTGTGAGGCCTCATACAAAATATTAAATATACTAAGAATAAATCCTGGTGAATATGAGTTTTAATGTAAATTTAATATTAATTGGTGGCAGTACCAAAACAGAAGGAATTATGAGTTTTCTTTAATAACGCCACTCAATGTAACCAATTCACATACATGACAACATTTGAGGGCTTATATATTTTTGAAGTGGTCGGGGCAGAGAGATTCGAACTCCCGACCCTCTGGTCCCAAACCAGATGCGCTACCAGACTGCGCTA
>ENA-OSET01001543-OSET01001543.1-sediment-metagenome-genome-assembly--contig:-NODE-1543-length-23815-cov-3.827492_pt1 | contig 23815 bp, 18 predicted proteins | sample MGYA00237882_ERZ534229 | MGnify/ENA primary metagenome ERZ534229 (study PRJEB26408, sample SAMN06266212) | sediment metagenome | isolation source: Hudson Canyon methane seep mesocosm | place... | reverse complement strand
CGAATACTGAAAAGGAGCGCCTAGAGTACATTGAGTATATTGACGAGATGTATAATGCTGAGCGCTTAACCCAAATATTAAGCGATGTAGTTGACATTATAGAAGCCAATATTCTTAATATTGCCCGGCAGAATTATGACCCCCATGGTGCCAGTGTGACCATGCTTATTGCAGAGCACGAAGTACCACCAGAACAAAATAGCAACACCGAAGCTCCTGGCCCTTTACCAGACACGGGAATGTTACCAGACACCATTGTTGCTCATTTAGACAAAAGCCATGTCACCGTGCACACCTACCCAGAAAGCCACCCAGTTAATGGCATCAGCACCTTCAGGGTTGATATTGATGTGTCAACCTGTGGCTTAATATCACCTTTAAAGGCATTAAACTACCTGATCCATAGCTTTGACTCTGATATCGTCATGTTAGATTATCGTGTCAGAGGCTTCACCCGCGATATCGACGGCACCAAGCATTATATTGACCATGAAATCAGCTCAATTCAAAATTATTTGAGCCAGGATACCCAAGATGCTTATCAAATGATCGACGTAAATGTGTATCAAGAAAATACTTTTCATACCAAGATGTTACTTAAAGAATTTGAGCTAAAAGATTATCTATTTGGGCAAGAAGTTAACAATTTCAGTGAAGAAAAAATGAAGAGTATTGAGAAAGATCTCAAACAAGAGATGCAAGAAATATTTTATTCCCGAAACTTTTCAAAATAACATTATTTTGAAACAAAAAAACATGGATATAATTCATATATCTACTATCTTTCATAGCGTTCACGATTAAAAACTTTTAAAAATAAATGGGGTTGTAACGCTATGTCCTCTCAGGAAACACAACTACAACCTCTGCATGAATTATTTGAATCAACTTGTCATGATGTATTCGAAAGTCTTGAGTGTCAGATCGAAAAAGTTAATAGCGCAAAAAAAATACTGGCTGTGCCCTGCGCGTACATTGATGCTGCCTCAGACGATATAAAAATGACACTGTTATTACGTGGGCCTGTTTCAATTCTCAAAAAAACTTACCCAGTTAAGGAAAATATAGAAACAATTAACCCTAAAGAGCTTGATGACTGGATATCAGAACTTTCAAATCGTTTTATGGGCTGTCTGAAAAATAAATTAATATCATACGAACACCGACTAATCTTAGACATCCCAATAAAACGCTTTGGCGTCGATGTTGAAAGTTTTTTACCTGCAGGCTATCAATCATTTGTACTGCATTTTAATATTGCAAATGAAGTCTTTGAATGCAGTTTACACACAAAAATTCTGGCAGATAATATTGAGTTTACACACTATGAGTCAACAGATGAATCAGATACGGATGATGGCGAGTTGGAAATGTTCTAACTCTCACCTATGCCCATTGGTGCAATCACTACATCCAGATGGCTATATTCAGACACAGTTGTACCTTGCACATAGTCAATCCCTAGCTGCTTCATTCGCTGAAAACAAATAGCGGTATCAACCGAACAGGCCGTCACCTCTTTGCCTAGATAATGAGCTACCTCTGCAATCGAGTCTGCAGCAGCTTCATCTCCATCCTCCTCATTCATCGATAGCATAAAACTCTCGTCAATTTTTATCATCTCTACCGGCAAAGCTTTAAGCAGAGCAAATGGTGAACGACTGGTTCCAAAGTTATCCAGACAGAAATGGAAACCTTTTACTGAAAGGTGCTTCATCATATCAGCAGCGGCATGAATATTCTCAATCTCCGAGCAGTCATATAAGTCAAACCAAACGCATCCAGCATCTAAGCGTTGCTCATCCACGAGTGTCAACAGCCAGTCCTTGAAGGAGTCATCTTTAAAAGCATGCGCACTTAATTTTATATGTACGGTTTGAATTTCATCCCAAGCGGGCTCATGATGCTCCTTTTTAAGCATTAATTGCTGGATCCACCAGCGATCCAAAAGACATATATCTTCGTCGATTTCTGGCTCATAAGAAACACCGCTACCCTCGATAGAGCAAACTAACTCATATTGCTCACCGTATAACGCTGATTCAGAAACAGGTATTATTTTCTGAAAATAAATTTCTAGATTTGGGCTTTCATCCGAACTTTCTAAACCTGTACTTTCCTGGTTTGGCGCTTCATCAATATAAATTTGGTCCAATACAGGAGTCTGATTCAGGTCACCCTCTTCACTTTCTTGTTCTTCATTTTCTGTCTTAAGTAAAAGCGGCTCAACTTGAGGACGATTTTGCTCAGATAATTTATCATTCACGGATTTAAAAGCGTGATCAATCATTAATTCAGGGTTATGAAACCCCAAGTGAGCACGACTCTCACCAATCACATACTGTAAACCTGAAGTTTCTTGGCATAAGTGCGTAAACTGTTCATCAAAATGATGTCCTTTCAATTCTTGGTCATCAAGTACCGAGAACAAAACAAAGTCCCCTACATCAATTCGACCAATAACAGACGTTTTTCCTTGAGCTTCAGATAAGATTTTTGAGACTGATACAGAAAACTTGGCTGGTAACTCTGAGTTTTCTATCTCCTTTAAAAACTCAAACCGCACATAAAATAAATGACAAGCAGAGGTACGACTCCCCACCTTCATAACTTCCCTTACTTGACGACAAAACTCACGTTTATTCGCCAAACCGGTATCTGAGTCATGACTCGAATCATAAGCCAGCTTCTCGTAAACACCTTTTACCATATCATCAAGACTTTGATTCACAATCGGCACTTCATAATTGGCATCCGGTACCACTTGCTTATTTTTCAGATAGTTTGCAAGTTTAAACAACCCCAGTTCAACCACTTTCATCCCCTGATGATTTACAAAGACAAACTTGCTGTAGCCTTTCGCAACCCACACTAATCGCATGTAATATGTGCTACGATCTTCACGAGTGAATTGCACCCAGATCCCCGGTTGAAAAGATTTTGCTCGTAAAATCCAATGCTTCAACTCCTGAGAGGTTTTAGTATTGCGCCGAACCAAATCATTATCTGTTTCAGGTATATCCTTAATCTTTGCCTGAATACAGGTTTGGGTACCTGAAGGTCCAGCTTTCATTAAAGTTTTTAAAGCATCCCTAATTAAACCCGAAGGTTCTTCATTTCCTGAAACCTGCTTTAAACCCGCTTGAATCTTTGGCAAAACCAACTTCATATCGAAAGGTTTGTTCGGGTCATCTCCAAATGCAATCAAAGCATCTATAACCGACAAGGCATCTTGCCATTGGAGACTACCTTCACCCTGTTTGATATAAGTCAATTGCAGTAAATCCTGCCAACCATTATCAATTAAAGTGAGCACTGCCGGAGGAACAGCATGATGTTTCAATCGTTGATTCAAGGCTTTTGCTACGGCTATTTTTGCTTCTTCAACTTTATGGACGCCTTCAGCCGCCGTAGCTACGCGTTCAACATTTTTCACATAAAGCTGGTTTTGCCGCTCAACCAGCACATCCATTTCTTTCAGAACACGATCAAACACCGCTGTATCATGCTCAAATTCCTTAACCACTGTTTTAACCAGGCTATCAACTTTTTTACGTATAGACGGACTCATTCTTGAGCCGCTTGCCCCCAATTGCGCAATCCTGTTCATTACTGCACGAACAGAGCTATTTCGATCATCAAAAAAGCGCTCATCTTTTATAAGCACTTTCAAAACGGGGACTTCTAGCTTTAATAAATGCTGTTTCGCTTCATCCGACAAGCGAGGGTTTTTTTGCATACTTGCAAAAAATCTATCTACAACATCAATCGCGACTTGTTGATTTTCATTTATGCCTTTGCCTTCAGCACTCTCTGCTTTAGGGCTTGAAGCGGCCAAGGAAGACTGCACTCTCTCTAGTAAGCTGGAACGGTCTTCGGGTGACTGCTCTGTTTCAGCACTAGAAACTTGTAATTCACTCAAGCCTTGTGAAAGTTCAGAATCTGAATATGTCTGTGTCGGCGCAACAATACCTTGCGCGGCATCAGAGGCATTCTGGTTCGTTCTTAGCGAACGCACTAAACCTAATACATTTTGAAAAGCCTGCTCTGCATCTTGATGATTCTGTTGAAATCCCGCCTCCGCGTCTTTTGACGAAGAAAACGGAGGCAAGGCACTCCGAATACTTTGCGCTTCTGCAGATAACAATGAAGGAGGGGCTTGCACAGTATCACGACCAGATGAGTCGTATTGATTTGAAGGTGGTGCACCATAACTAAAAATAGGCCCATTATCACCTGAAGGAGACTCTTCAGGAACACTAGCTTCGCTTGATATTTTTTCTTGAACAGTTGCTTTAGTTGTTTCTTCTTTTTTTGCCTTTTCTTTATCAGGCAATACGGCATTTGATTTTGGGGGCAGTATTTTACTGATATCTAAGTCAGGTAATACATTGTGCTTAATCAGCAGTTCATTGAGTTTTTCATATAAAGGCTCTAAATGTTCAACTACTTGCTTTTCAAAGCACCTAAAAACTAGCCTCTCAACTGCGCTCCCCATGGCTAAACGACTTAAAGATGATTGAAAAGCGCTAACCAATAAAGCAGGGCCAAAAGGGCTCTGGTGATAGCGTTTATCGCCAACCCCAATAGCGTCCAAGCGCATTTTTAAGGGTAATAATAGTGAACGAAAGCTAGTTTCTGTCTTGGTAATTAGTACTCTTGAAGTCAGCCAATCTTCGAATTCATTCTTACCTATCAGAGATAAGTCATCCAGAGAGCCTGTTTTCGATGAAGTCGCTTCGTCAAGCGCCATCTTTGGGTCCTGAATCGCAGTCATAAAGACTTGTAACATCGAATTTTGTTCACGAGCAATCTTATTAGCAGACTCCATAATGGCGTTTGCTAATTGATCTGAAGAGGCTGAAACAGCTGAGGTTTTGATTTCTTTAACCACACCAGGAAAGAAGTTACTCATCAAAGGCTGCGTATACTCTTGAATGCAGTCAATACACTCCCGAATTATCTGCCTGACTTCACCCTCAGGAACTACGCACTGATGTCGCTCAGCATTAAATTCAGTCAAGGATTGAATTGCACGATGATTCCGACCCTCAAAACGAATACCGGCAGCATTCTCCATCACATGAGCGGGTTTTGACGCCAACTCGTATTGTTCACCCTGCTGCCCCGTAAATACAATGATAAAACCTCTATCTTCCGAGACCTTCAGGTAGGCGTCTAGAGCAATGGAAACTGATTGGGCATATTTGATAAACATGCCTTCGGAACAGTAATCAGCAATGATACAGGGCCAGGAAGCGCCGCCATCTAACCTTAACATCGCATCATGATGTATCGGTCGTCTCAAGCTAGATCGTCGTTCCATAATAAAACCTTTTCTCTTTGGTGCTACACATTAATTATTTTCATTAATACTTTTGCATTACGGTCAGTATTATAATTTTTCTCGCCAGGTAAACGTTGGGCCGAGACCAATTCAAAGCCTCGCTCTTTAAACCAATGTTCAGTTTTGGTTGTCAGAACAAAAAGTTTGGATAAATTCTGGTTTTTGGCTCTTACTAGAATTTCCTCCAAAAGACGGTCACCACGGCCATGCCTGCGGTAAGCTTGATCAACAGCAAAACAAGACAGCTCTCCTGCCTGATCTTCTGGAAAAGGATACAAGCCTGCACAACCTATAATGGCGTTATCCCTCACATCAACCAAGAAGTAATCTAACTCTGTTTCCAGAAGCTCTCTTGAGCGACGTACTAAAAATCCTTGCTCCTCTAAAGGGCGAATTAATTCAAGAATTCCATTCGTGTCCTCTAATCTGGCTGGGCGAATTTGGTCATAGTGATCCACACTCACCATCGTACCATGACCATCACGTGTGAAAAGCTCTTCAAGTAAGGCACCATCATGCGCATAACTAAGCAAATGTACTCGGGAAACCCCCGCCTGACAGGCTTTAGCTGCGGCCCTTAATTGGTTTATTTGTTCCTGATCCAGACTAAACTTGGAATTTTCCCGACCGCCAGTAAGTTCTCGCGCCTCATCGACTGTCAACTCCTGCATCAACTCCTCCGCTGAATTTTTTAAACCACTTTCATGCCCAAAAAACACCAACTTCTCGCCACTTAATTTAACCGCCACTTCAGCCGCTAGGGCTTCATAACTCAGGTTAAAAATATCTCCACTCATGGAGTAGCCCACAGCAGGAATTAATACAATTGAATTACTATCAAAATGTCGCTCAATAGCCGAAACATCGATACTGCGAACGAGCCCTGTTAAACCTAGGTCAACCCCATCACTTACACCATGAGGCTTGGCCATCACAAAATTTCCACTTACTACATTAATTTTTGAGCCTTGCATGGGAGAGTTAATCACCCCCATTGAAAATTTAGCCTCCAATATGGAGCGTAAGTGTCCATAAGACTCCAATATGAATGGCATCATCCCCGGTTCAGTAACACGTAGCGATTGATGAAAGAAAGCCTGAATACCATTTTTACTCAAAGCCTCATCAATCTGAGGGCGAGCACCAAACACAACGACCAAACGCACACCAAGGCTGTTTAATAGTGCAATATCATGAACAATATTATCAAAATTCGGATGTTGTAGAGCTTCTCCGCTAATCGCCAGAATAATGACTTGATCGCGATGCGTATTAATATAGGGAGATGCCTTTCTGAACCAGTCTACCCACTCCTTCTTTTCACTCATGATTTATTCCAACTTTCTTTAAATCAGCTTTCTTTGTATCAATACAGTCACTGGAGCCAACACAGTAGCGCATGATTAATTGGCGTAATACTTCTGACATCGGTCTTATTTGATCCAGCGCTAAAAATTCATTAGGTTGGTGCGCCTGATCAATAGAACCCGCTCCCATAACAATAGTTTCCAGGCCCATGGCAGACATAAAGGGCGCTTCAGTTGCAAAGGCAACGGCACCCGCAGAGTGCCCTGTAAGAGATTCACATAAACGCACCAAGTCTGCCTGTTCACTGGTCTCAAAAGGCTGAGTACCACCAAATAATGATTCTACATGAAGATGCAAACCTCTTTTAGCTTCAATCTTTTTTGCAAGAATACGTACTTCCGATTTTAACGCCTTAATATCCATGCCTGGCAAAGGCCTGAGGTCAAAGCTTAATTCACAATGGCCACAAATTCTGTTCGGACTATCTCCACCCTGTATTCTACCTAAATTCAAGGTGGGTACATTGACTTCAAATAAATTATTTTGGTGCTCGGATTGTATCCGGGATCTAAAAGCCAATAGCTCCCCAATCAAATCGTACATACCTTCCAAAGCGCTATTGCCTAAGCCGGGATTTGACGAATGCCCAGAACCACCTGAAACAACAACTGACTCCATCAAAATACCTTTATGCATTCTAATAGGGCGAATGTTAGTCGGCTCACCTATCACCGCAGCCCGCCCTTTAATAGTACCAGAGTCTGCCAAGGCCCGTGCACCCGACATTGAGCTTTCCTCATCTGCTGTTGCAAGAATAATCAGGGGTTGGCTTAATTCAGCATTTTCCATCTGCCTTAATGCTTCAATAATTATGGGAAAGAAGCCCTTCATATCGCAAGACCCCAAGCCATAGAACTTCTGCTCACGCTCTATTAACTTGAAAGGATCACTACCCCACTTTTTAGTATCATACGGTACGGTATCAGTATGACCTGATAATACTAGACCATTTGCCCCCTCACCCAGGGTCGCTATCAAGTTTGCCTTATTAATTTGCCCGGGTATGGTTTGTATATCAATCTTAAACCCCAAGCTTTCAAACCAATCAGCAAGCTCCCTGATAACAGGTAGATTACCCTGATCCCAATCAGGAGATGGCGAACTAATTGATGGAATTGAAATTAGCTTGCCCAATAATTCTTCAAATTTGGGTAATTTAACCTGAGGAATAGTATAAGTTTTCATCAAGCTCTCAACGCCACATATCTAGGCTTTCAATTTCACTGCGCAGCAAAGAATAAACAACAGAGCCACCTGCTACATCCTGGCTAAGACCTAATTTTTGTTCATCCAATGAAACCACAAGCCCCTCATAGAACTTTCCTCCAAGCATTTTAATACGTACTTTTTTCTCAAAACTTTGCTCAAGCTCACTCAGTAGAATTGGATAGTAGCCCATCTTCTTTACTTCCGAAGGCTTATTCATCTTACTCTCTAACAGTTTGGCAGGGGGAGGCGGCCTAAAGTGCTGAGCATTCACATGCAGCTCAGAAGTAAATACTGTTTTACCATTAAGTTTGGTAGAAACACCAAAATATGACATCAGATTTTTATCCAGTAAGTCATCAAAGTCGCCCAATGTAAAAGGTTTTAAGGGTGAGAGCTCCAGGCTTAGTTGACCACCTTGTAGTAAATAGTCACGATAGAGCTGTTTAAGACCATGACCTGGTTCAAGCCCTATAGTATTTAGATTCTTTTGCCAGAGCTCTGAAGCCGAAAGACTAAAGCGCTGACGATCAAACTTGGTAAAAACAGAACAATAGTTACTTAAACGGCGAAAATAGCCTTGCTCTACATGCGTCAAGGATAAAGCGCTAAGCTGGAACTTCTCAAACGCCCAACTAGCAAGTGTACTGGGAATACTCGTGGCTAACCAAGTTGTTTTGAGTTCGGCTTTACCCAAGCTGCCCATATCAAAATCAAGCGAGACCATTAACTCATTGGAACCCAGGTTAAGTCTTTTGTTAATCATTAACGAAGATTCAAACTCAGTAATCCCCATTTTACGTAAATCACTATGACCCACACGAGTCAACTCACCACAAGCATATAAACCAAGCGGTACCGAAAAGTCATGCCCGTATTCAAGTGCAATCCACTCTTCTAAGTCTCGCCCTTCAAGCAATCCCTTAATAGATGGAGCACTGATACTTTGAAGCCCTACATGCTCTCCTGCACTTAAGCTTGGCAAATTAAGTAGTAGGTTCAAATAACTACCATAATTCAGACTAAGGCGTTCAATATAAAACGTTCGCTTCAAGCGATAGGGTGTAATTGATACGTCATGCAACACAATTGAGCCGTCAAGCTCGGATGACAACCAAGAATAGGAAATCGCAAACTCCTGGCTCAAACCCTGTTTAACCTTTTCGGCTGACTGATACGAAAAAAGTACAATGAATGCCTTTGACCCTATAAATAAGACCACTGCAAGAAACAAGATAACCAGTACATTTTTTTTCATATTCATTAATTTCCGTGGTCTTCTTTACTCATATCGTTGCCCATACCATTAAATATGCCCTACAAAGAACTATAGCAAACTTAGCGAACAATGCTGAGGAAGAAAAAGCACGTGATCAACTTTAACTTCCGACAATCCCGTCTAAACTTACATTTAAATAGACATTTGAATTTGCAAAAACACAGGACCTGATGAATTACAACCAAAAATACCACGAATTCAGCAACAAGTACCTACCCCAGAACTAGGACAAAGATCCAAATGAGCAACATTGACGACATTTCGAAAGCGATTGCACTTTTAAAACAAACGCTGCCTGAAATGAATAAACGAAATATCCCCACCACCCCTGAAAACTATGCTGTCTGGTATGAATATGTGAACGGTAAGAACAGCAACTTAACTGACGCGATCAATTTATTAGACAAGCAACGCACTAGTTTTTCAGAAAAAGTTCTAAAAGAACTTTACACCGAACATATCGCTAACGCCCACCAAGCAGCAGTTAACCAATTAAGTGCTAGCGTGAAAGATATTATTAATGACTTTCTTGCCAAAGTCAGCGCCGAAGGCAAAGGTCTCACTCATTATGCGCAAACGCTGTCTGAGTTTTCCAAGAAAGTGGAAAGCGTTAATGATATTGAAGACATCAAACAACTCATCAGCCATTTACTAGATGAAACCAAAAAGCGCGAAGATGCAACTCATAGCATGCAAACATCCCTAGAAACTATGGCGATGGAAATGAAAAAGTTGCGTGCAGAAGTCTCGAAACTCAATTCCGAAGCGACTACAGACTCACTCACAAGAGTCAATAACCGACGCGCCTTCGATATGGAAGTGGATAACTTTGTCGCTGCAAGCAAAGCAGAATCCAAAGCGCTTAGTATGCTGTTTGTCGACTTAGATCAATTCAAAAGCTTTAATGATAAATTCGGCCACACCATAGGTGATAAAGTTTTACGTTTTGTTGCCACCTTACTCAAGAACAATATCAAAGGCAGTGATTCAGTTGCACGTTTTGCAGGCAAACAATTCACTATATTACTTCCGGAAACCGAATATCACGACGCCATGACAGTGGCAGAAAACATCCGGGACCGACTATCCAAACAAACCTTATCCGATAGTGCCGAAAAAATTGAACTTGGCACCATAACCGCGTCAATCGGTGTAGCCATTTATAAATATGGCGAAAACCCAGAAGAACTAGTAAGGAAGGCTGACAAATGCATGCATGAAGCCAAACGCACAGGAAGAAACCAAGTTATCGGCGAGAAGAACCTGAAACAGTCAAGTAAAGAAGCTAAGCAGACACTGATTTAACTTCTCTACCTGTAAGCATATTACGGACTAGACCCATCCCACTCAAAACATGGAATATTAACAGGATACCGGTTTAGCAAGTTACATTTGTCGGGATAAATCCCGACCTATATATCGAAATATCAGGCTTCCTTATTGGTAATTAATGTACCAACGCCCTCATCTGTAAATATTTCAAGCAAGGTTGAATGACTAACCCGCCCATCAATAATGTGGGCGCTTTTTACGCCGCCTTTTACTGCATCCAGAGCGCAGCCAATTTTGGGTAGCATGCCGCCATAAATAGTACCATCATCAATTAAAGCATCTACCTGCTCTGTGGTTAAGCCAGTTAAGACTTTTCCTGATTTGTCTTGCAAGCCAGCAATATTAGTCAAAAGTATCAGCTTCTCTGCGTTCAGCTCTTCCGCTACCTTCCCTGCAACCAGGTCGGCATTAATATTGTAAGATTCACCATTCTCGCCAACACCAATAGGAGCAATCACAGGAATCACATCGCTATGCGTTAACATATCAATCACACTGGCATCAACACTAGTCACAACACCAACATGCCCAATATCAATAATTTCAGGGCGCTGAACTTCAGGCGAAGCATGGTCCACTTTTAATTGTTTTGCTTTAATGAAATTTGCATCTTTACCCGTTAATCCAATGGCCTTACCACCATTACGGTTAATTAAAGCAACAATTTCTTTATTAACCTTGCCACCCAAGACCATTTCAACCACATCCATGGTTTGACTATCCGTCACTCTCATGCCATCTACAAAATGACTTTCGATATTTAAGCGCGAGAGTAATTCACCAATCTGCGGGCCGCCGCCATGAACAATAATCGGATTTATGCCAACTAATTTCATGAGTACCACATCGCGGGCAAAACTGTTTTTTAGCTCTTCATTTTCCATGGCGTTACCGCCATATTTAATCACAATCGTCGCACCAGCGAATCGCTGGATATAAGGTAATGCTTTACTTAATACTGATGCAACTTGCACCGCAGATTCTCTATCTAAACTCATAAGGCTCACTATTTAAATATTCGACAACTAAATCAAAAATTAAGGTCTAAGTCAGGATCAATACTTTGTAACTGGGCGATAAATTTATCTTTAATCTCTTGCAGCGCAATTTCATCATCAGCTTCAAAGCGAAGCACCAGTACTGGTGTCGTATTGGATGCTCGGCATAAGCCCCAACCATTTGGGTAATCGACACGCAAGCCATCAATTGTAGTGACATTACCACCCGTAAACTGACCTTTTAACAAACATAATTTTTCAATAATGGTAAATTTACTTTCATCAGTAACCGTAACGTTAATTTCAGGCGTACTCACATCTTCAGGAAAACTCGCAAAAACGTCATCAGAACTTTGATCTTCTACACCAAGAATTTCTAGCAAACGTGCAGCACTGTATAAGCCATCATCAAAGCCGAACCAACGCTCCTTAAAGAATACATGACCACTCATTTCTCCAGCTAACAAAGCCCCCGTTTCTTTCATTTTTGCTTTCATGAGTGAATGCCCGGTCTTCCACATGATAGGTCGACCACCATAGCTACTAATTAGACCATTTAATCTTCTTGAGCATTTAACATCATAAATAATGTCAGCACCGGGATTACGTGATACAACATCTTTAGCAAAGAGCATCAACAAGCGATCAGGCCATATAATTTTACCTTCGTTGGTAACTACGCCAAGCCGATCACCGTCGCCATCAAACGCTAGCCCGACATCGGCGTCATGCTCTTTTACGGCTGCAATAAGATCTTGCAAGTTTTCGGGTTTACCTGGGTCCGGATGATGATTTGGAAAATTCCCATCCACCTCACAAAATAAGGGAATAACCTCACAACCCAGCTCTTCAATTAATGCAGGCGCGATACCGCCAGCAACACCATTTCCAGCATCGACAACAACCTTCAAGGGTGCAGCTACAGCAATGTCATTTAAAATTGTATCGAGATAATCCCTCTCAATCTCCTGATCGGATCGTACGCCTTGTCCATGATCAAAGTCTTGCAGAATAATTCGGTTATATAATTTTTGGATGGCCTCGCCTGAGAGGGTGTTACCACCAATCATCATTTTAAAACCATTATAATTACTCGGATTATGACTACCGGTAATCATCACTCCAGAACCAGTTTCAAAGTGGTGAGTCGAAAAGTACAACACAGGAGTGGGAACTTGACCAATAACAATCGCATCAATACCCGTACTAACAATGCCCCGGGTTAAAGCTTCACAATAAGTAACACTCGATAGACGTCCGTCATAACCTACACAAAGTGCTTTTTGCCCTTGGGCAAGCGCTTCAGTGGCAATCGCTTTCCCTAACAGCTCAACAATACTTTCGTTCAGTGTTTCATCTACCACTCCACGAATATCATAAGCTCTGAAAATAGACTGAGGCACGTCTAGATCAAGTTGTTTCACTTCCGTTACCATATCATCAGTAACACCATCTAGGTCGGTATCTAGAGCCAAAGGATCTTGCTCAGCATCACTCTCTGAAAGAACATCCAGATCTAACAGGTCATCATCGAACAAAGGGGCATCACTATCATCGACCTTAGATTCCGTCACAGGTTCTTTCACTATATTCACCGCAGCCTTAGCTTCAAACTCTTTATTTAAATCTTTCGCTTTGTTAGCAAGAGCTGTTACTAAGCTGTGAATTTCACCAAATTTGAAAGGTTTTATTTTTCGGTTTTCGCCTGACATGATTCTTTTTAAATGATCTGCTGCAAACAGCAAATCATTACGTACGGCTAGCATTTTTATTCGACAAAGCAATAAAATAGCAATCGCTGACAATAAGCATATTAGCACAAGCTCCCCCCAAACAATCGTTCGGTCGATGCTTTTCAATTGTGCCGGTGCATATGATATTTTCCATTGAGCAATACTAGTTGGAAGTGAAACTTCATGATTTGAATCCCCCTCTCCCGTTGAAATAATCACCTTACCTCGCGTGCCATTATTACTCATCAGACTCAGTTTTCCCGCTGAAAGTTTACTGGGCAAACGTAATAAAGGTTTAATCGCTGACAGGTCAAAGGTCGCCATCAAAGCACCTATAATTTGGTTATTCTCTGCCTTAACAGGAACCGCTACTTGAAACATCCAGGCATCATCAGAGAAAAATGCTTCCGTTTTCGTTACCTTACCAGCAGCAGCACGACGAATAAGGTCAACACCGGCAAAGCTAATACTAGGGTGTAGCGTTGCCAATTTAGATACATCTGCCAAAGGAATGGTATATAAACTATTTAACTCGGTGAAAGCTGCCGCTAATACCGCCTCTATCTCACTAGAATCACCACGTGTAGTGATAAGAGACTTAGTAAATGTTGAGTTTGATAAGGATTTAAGTGCTAATTCCTGGCGATATATATAAGCGTTAAAGCTTTGAGTTACTGAAGAGACCAATATACTTTTCGTCGTATCGGCTTGATGCTGCTCAACACTCTGGATAAACGTAAACTCAAGCAAGACATAAAGCAAAGCAATCAATGAGATAGCGACTAAAGCAGGTTGATAAACCCATGAGAATAATGTCCCCCCCACTAGCGATACTTTAGGCGCTACGGCTTTACTATTGTCATTATTCTCTTTCTTTTTTTGGTCAGCAATTTTTACCAGCTCTACTTTTTTCTTCAAAAATTTCATGGACACCCTTTGTCACACCTATAATCGTCACATCAATCATTTCAATTTATACATACAACCTACCAATAAGCATAGGCTATATTGAGATTAAAGCTGTGAATCTTATGCTCGTCCTGTGGAGCCGAAACCACCTTCACCACGATCACTTTCTGAAAATTCATCCACAAACTCAAAACCAACCTGAACAACCGGTACGATAATCATTTGCGCAATTCTTTCACCTATATCGATAGTGAAAGGTTTATCACCTCGATTCCAACAAGAGACCATCAATTGCCCCTGATAATCAGAGTCAATCAAGCCCACCAAGTTACCTAAAACAATACCATGTTTATGACCTAAACCAGAGCGTGGCAGCAACATTGCAGCAAGGTTCGGGTTTTCAATATAAATAGATAACCCGGTAGGAATCAAACACGTTCCCCCAGGTACAAGCTCTCGCTTTTCTTCCAAGCAAGCGCGTAAATCTAAACCAGCCGAACCCTTGGTCGCATATTCAGGAAGCGGTATTGTGGTTCCCAGACGCGGGTCAAGGATTTTTACTTGCAAGGTATCATTTTTCATTTAGTGCACTCATTATCATGTGTATCATATATGCTGAATAATCAACTTAACTATTTTTTCCGAAAGATCTGGCTTTGATTGCTGCTCAAGTTTTATTTGCTCTCTTGTAGTGATTACAACCACTTCATTGAACTCACTATTAAAACCGATTGCTGGATTCGAAACATCATTTGCAATGATCATATCCAGCTTTTTCTTTTCTAGCTTTCCAATTGCATACCCGATCACGTCGTTGGTTTCTGCAGCAAACCCCACAGTAAAGGGCTTATTCTCAGAGGCTGCCACACTCGCAACAATATCCGGGTTTTGGCATAAGGCAATACTCATATCCGCCCCCCCCTTCTTTTTTATTTTCTTGTCTGATAAGTGACGAGGACGATAATCCGCCACCGCTGCCGAGGCAATAAAAACATCACACGTTTCTGCAAGTGCTGTCATCACAGCTTGATACATATCTAGCGCAGACACAACTGACTTGCGCTCAACCCCTTCAGGACAAGCTAATTGACAAGGCCCTGAGATTAATAGAACTTCAGCCCCCTGCTCCCGACAAGCACTCGCCAGTGCATAACCCATTTTGCCAGAGCTATGGTTACTAATATATCGTACGGGGTCGACCGCCTCTCGAGTTGGCCCAGCAGTAATAATCACACGCTTGCCTGACAACCCGCCTTTTTTAATCAGGTTCAAGTTTGAAGCCAACAAAGTCTCAACCTTTAGTGCAACTTCTCTTGCCTCAAGCATCCGCCCAGGCCCAACATCACCACAAGCTTGTTCACCTTCCTGAGGCCCCCAAACACTTAAGCGATGTTCAAATAATGCACTCAACTGATTTATATTTCTCTGTGTCAGCGGGTTTAACCACATCGCTTGGTTCATTGCAGGAGCTAAAGCTACTGGAGACTGAGAGGCCAGCAATAAAGTACCCAATAGGTCATCTGCAAGCCCTTGATTATAACGCGCGATAAAATGTGCCGTTGCAGGCGCAATCACTATTAAATCAGGCCATTTTGCTAATTCAATATGCCCCATACCCGCTTCAGCACTTGAATCAAGCAACTCAAGATGCACAGGGTTTCCAGATAATGCTTGCATCGTCAACGGGGTGATAAACTCTGTTGCACCACGACTCATAACAACCCGAACTTCAGCTCCCTTTTTTTTGAGTTCACGGCATAATTCAGCTGATTTATAAGCGGCAATACCACCCGTAATACCTAATAGGACTTTTTTACCACTCAAGCATAGGTTCATTATGTTTTTTCCAGTACGCACTAATAGCTAGAAGGAGAAAATGCGAAACGATATAAATTTCGAAATGAGATTTTACGTGAAATAACAAGACTTTTAAAGAATGATAAACCTGAAGCGCAACTAATTAAAACTATGAATAAAACAAAAGAAGAAAAGAGATAAAAATAAGAAGGGAGTAATACTGAAATTAGAATATTTTACCAAGCATCAGAAACTGATACTTGGTAAATTTATAACACTTTATAAGAAATTATAAAGGTGTTACGTTCTCAGCTTGAGGACCTTTATTGCCCTGACCAACTGTGAATTCAACTGACTGACCTTCTGCAAGAGTCTTGAATCCGTCTGATTGGATCGCGCTGAAGTGAACAAAAACGTCTGGGCCGCTTTCCTGCTCGATGAAACCAAAACCTTTTGATTCGTTGAAAAACTTAACTTTACCGGTAACTCTATCTGACATAATCATATCCTGACTTAAAAAACTAAACTTACTAAATGCCGAAAATCGGGGTATAACTTATGCAGACAAAACGAGATTCTATTACTAGTCATTCACAATGCAAAACATAAAAAAATAGCCGAGATTTCAAGACTGGACGCAGTATACTCTTTTCTTTTTTAAAAAAAAACCTTAAAAACCAAGAAATGTACAAAATATGAACAAAGATAAACGAGAAATTATTTTTAGTCGCTTTAAGCAAAATAACCCACATCCAACAACCGAACTTGAGTTCTCAACAACTTTCGAGCTACTCATCGCAGTTATATTATCCGCTCAAGCAACAGACAAAGGTGTAAATAAAGCCACTGCAAAACTTTACCCTATCACCAACACCCCTAAGGGTTTTCTTGAACTGGGATTGAATGGCCTAAAATCATATGTAAAGACAATTGGTCTATACAACACAAAAGCCGAGAATATTATTAAAACCTGCCACATTCTTGTCAAACAACATAACAGCGTCGTACCTAACACACGAGAAGCGCTCGAAGCACTGCCTGGTGTTGGTAGAAAAACCGCTAACGTAGTTCTTAATACTGCATTCAAGCAAGTAGCAATGGCCGTCGACACACATATTTTTCGCGTATCCAACCGCACAAGAATTGCAACAGGGAAAAATGTGCTAGAAGTGGAAAGAAAACTACTTAAAGTTATTCCAAAAGAATACCTTCTGGATGCTCACCACTGGCTCATACTGCACGGCAGATACACCTGTATTGCTCGAAAGCCAAAATGCGGAGCTTGTCTGATTGAGGACTTATGTGAGTTCAAGGAAAAAACTGGAGATTAAACCTAAAAACACCTTGTTCTTTTTAGGGCAAACAATAGCTGTTTTTTAATTTCAGACCTTCAAAACCCTTTCATCTAAGCGATCAATAGTTTTCTGCATGGATTGATGAATACTTGATCGCAGCGAAGCAAACTCCTCTTCACTCAGATCGCATGTTTCAACCGGAGGCAATATTTTTAAAATAACAGTACCGGCGTTTAACTTATTTAGCCTTAAATGCTTTGGATAAGAACTCGCACAAATTGGAATAATGGGCGCGCTGGCTTGCCTTGCTATATGGAAAGCGCCCTTTTTAAAAGGGAGCAAGTTTTCACCCTTGTTGCGAGTTCCTTCAGCAAAAACCCAGATTGAGGTATTTTTATACTTCAAAGCTTCAGTTGTCTCAGTCATCGCGTCAATCGATTCACGGCTTTTATTTCGATCAATCATAATATTCCCTGACAACCAGTACATTTGCCCAAACAAAGGCAAATATTTAAGGCTTTTTTTTCCAATACTGACCGTTCGCTTTGGAATAACCCCACCATGAATAAAGAGATCAAGATTATCCTGGTGATTCGCAACGATTACAGAAGGCGACATATTTTCAAGGTGTTCTCGACCTTCAACAACAAGTTTTATACCCAGTATTTTCAAACCACCAAGACTGAAGAGCCGAGCACAAAGCCGAGAATTATCAGGATGAAAAGGTCGAAACAAACACAAGAACATACCAATTAAAGCGATAGTAAAGAAATAAGATAGAGCAAAAAAGGCTTTAATAACTAGAATCATAATCAACTTAAGTATGTGATCGAACACTTTGAGCGTACAGACGTGTTCTTAATACCCGCTATATTAATGATTATTCCACCATTAGCAACTAGTAAGGAAAGATAGCCCCCCGCTTTGCATTATTTACAGTAATAATTAAATACAGCAATAATTAGACAAAAAAAAACCTTGAAGTGATTCGACTCACACCAAGGCTTTTCACTCAAGGCTTTATCAAGAAGCCTGACTTAACACTTATTGAAACAAGGTATCACCACTTAGACCTTGCTTTTCAAGAATATCACGAAGACGTTTAAGGGCCTCAACCTGAATTTGACGAACACGTTCACGCGTTAAACCAATTTCTTTACCTACTTCTTCTAAAGTACTCATGCGATAGCCTCTTAGGCCAAAGCGTCGCGCCAAAACTTCTTGCTGCTTACCTGACAGCTGATCCAACCAACCATCAATACTACCGCGTAAATTACTATCCTGAAGCACTTCAGCCGGGTCAGAGGCTGACTCATCAGCAACGGTATCTAATAATGACTTATCCCCGCTACCGCCAATTGGCATATCAACCGAAGCAATACGTTCATTTAAACCAAGCATGCGCTTCACATCAGCAACGGGCTTATCTAACAGATCAGCAATTTCTTCTGGTGAAGGCTCGTGATCCAGCTTTTGCGTCAGTTCACGTGCTGCGCGTAAATATAAATTCAGCTCTTTTACAACATGAATAGGCAAACGGATCGTACGTGTTTGATTCATAATTGCACGTTCGATCGTTTGGCGAATCCACCAAGTTGCGTATGTTGAAAAACGAAAACCTCTTTCTGGATCAAATTTTTCTACTGCACGAATTAGACCCAAATTACCTTCTTCAATCAGGTCTAACAGCGTTAGACCTCGATTCACATAACGTCGAGCAATCTTAACTACCAAGCGAAGATTACTTTCGATCATGCGTTTGCGTCCCGCTTCATCACCCTTTTGGGCCAAGCGAGCAAAATAAACTTCTTCTTCTGGGGAAAGTAGTGGTGAAAATCCAATTTCATTTAGATACATTTGAGTCGCATCTAACTGTCGATAAGGTTTAGCGTCCTTTTCCGGTTTCGCCGCATTGCTTATGGGCGTAACGACTGAAGATAATTTAGCTGTTTTTTTAGCGCGTGTTTTAGTTTTAGCTTCAACCGCAACTTCATCAAAAATTTCTTCTCTTTCTGCTGACATAATACTTTCCTCTGCTTTTTATTGTTTGCCTTTCGATTGTCTGTCGAACTTCAATAGGCAACCTAGCTGTCTGTTATATTGTTACTTATTCGTACTGGCTTTATGCTTATTCAGCGATTAGGTAAATAGTTTATCGGGTTAACCGGCTGACCATCCTTTCTAATTTCAAAATGAAGCATTGGGCTACTCATCTCGGAGCGTCCCATTTTTGCAATAATCTGCCCTATTTTTATTCGCTGCCCTTCCTGGACTAGAATTTGTTGGTTATGAGCATAAGCACTTAAGTAAACTTCGTTATGATTGATGATTACTAAATTACCGTAGCCTAACAAGCCATTTCCCGCATACACCACCTCTCCAGAAGCTGCAGCATAAATCGACTCTCCAACCCGCCCTGAGATATCAATACCTTTGTTGGTACTTTTATTTGATCGCTGAGCGTTTTTATTTTTCATATTTTTATCGTTCATATTATACATGGCAAGTATCGGGCCAAGATGAGGCCACTGCCATTTTATGTGCTTGAAGTTCTTATAGTTTTTATTTTTTGTAACACTTTTTACTTGCTGTCTACTAACTTTACCTAAAGTTACATTTGATTTTTTATGCACCTCCGAACGTGAAGATTTAGACAGCTTATTTGCACTTTTTACAGGACGTTCTAAACTTATTTTCTGACCACGTTGAATTACATAAGGCGCCTTAATATTATTAGCACTCGCTAACTCCTTAAACCCTCGTCCATAACGCCAAGCGATGGAATAAAGCGTATCCCCTTCACGCACTACATGCCGGCCAAAATAGACTGGCGGATTAAAGCCCTTATCGTAATAAACAGAATGAGGCGTACAAGCAAGACTCGATAACACAAACAAGACACACAATGTTACAAAACAGCACTTCTGTATGTTTTTTGTACAACCTGGTTTTTTTAGTGGATATTTTTTAAACAACTTGAGGCGCCACGCTATTCTTTACAGTTATATGTGCGTACTTTTTTATTTCATTTTTATCTTTTAAGCTCAGACTTTTTTTAAGTAAGTAAGCTAAGTTATTAATATATCGCTATATTCTAGAATGTTATATTTATAAAACACGTTACCATAAAACCTACAGTGTTACCTTAGAACACACCAACCCTCAACCGGGTCACACACCGTTTATACCCTAAGCTTCAGAAGGTTTTGCATAAAACTCCAAGACCAATACACCAACCACCGCAATAACAACACAAATGAGCGCTAAAGTAGTTTGGGAAGGCATCCCTGTCGCTAGCTCATAAGTATTAGGCAATACATTTTGCTCTAATAAAGGCACAAGTCGCCAATGACGATCTTCTCGATACATTAACACTTCTTTCCATGGCCACACTTTTGTTAACGCCCCAATCATAAACCCCGTCAACAAAGCCAACGTCATATTCCGATAATGAGAGAAGGCCCAAACAAGCAGGTTTGCAATAGAAAGCAGCCCTATCAAACAGCCCAATGAAAAGACAGCTAAAACAATAAAGTCGAAATCCTTAATTGCACTCAATATAAAAGAATAGGTTCCCAGCATCACCAAAATAAAACTACCTGAAATACCAGGCAAAATCATTGCACAGATGGCAACCATGCCTGACAAGAAAGCATTCAGATAATTAGGCTCGACACTAGAAGGTGATAATTGTGTAATTAAGTAGGCAATCACAACCCCGACAATAAGGCTAAAAAATAGCTTTATATCCCAGGCACTCACCTGTCTGGCAATAATAGAAACCGAGGCAATGATTAAACCAAAAAAGAAAGACCACAATGGGATAGGGTGAGTTACGAGCAAATAGGTGATTAGCTTTGCAAGAAGCAACACACTCAACAAAATACCCGAAAACAGCGTCACTAAAAAAGAACCGTTAATTTGCGCCCAAAATCCTGCAAAATCCCTACTTTTAATTAAATGAAAAAAAGCGGGAACAATCGACTGAAGCGATATTAACAAACGCTCATAAATACCCGTAATAAAAGCGATCGTACCTCCCGAAACGCCGGGTACGATATCAGCGGCCCCCATTAAAACCCCTTTTAAAAACAGCCAAAAATCTAGTTTCAAAGCATCAACCCTTTACTAATAACATTCGTCCAAAAAATAAGGCCGCTAACTTTGAATAAACATCAATGTTCACGGCCTAAACGCATCTTTTTCAATAATGTACACCTAATACATTCTTTTAACACATCACAGTTTTAACGAACGACGCCAGGTAAAAAAGGAACAAAAAGAGCTGGCTCTATAATTTTCTGTTCATAACTACTACCACGACGCGTCACAATGGTCAGACTCTGAGAAGCATCCCCCAAAGGTAAAATCATACGCCCACCTTCCTTTAGCTGACGAACCAATTCAAGCGGTATTTCTGTTGGCGCAGCTGTCATCAAAATCGCATCATAGGGCGCACATTCCGGCCAGCCAATCCCCCCGTCAGCATGACGGGTATAAATATTTCGTAGTTTTAAGCGCTCGAACCGTAAACGCGCTTTTTCAAGCAACGGACTAATACGCTCAACACTGTAAACCTCATTCACTAATTGCGCGAGCACCGAAGCCTGATAACCCGAACCCGTACCCAACTCTAAAACCCGCCGGGGAGAACTTTCTAAAATCAGCTCCGTCATACGCGCGACAATATAGGGCTGCGATATTGTTTGGTTATAGCCAATCGGTAGCGCTGTATCTTCGTAAGCTCGATGAGCCAGCGCCTCATCTAGAAAAATATGTCGAGGCGTCTCAACCATCACAGACAGTACATCTTCGTTGCGAATACCTTCTTCCCTAAGACGCTGAACCAGACGCATTCGCGTGCGCCTGGATGTCATACCTATCCCTGCGAGATCAAGTGTTTGACTCACTTTAGTTTATTCCTCTAACCATGTTTCAATATCTGCCAAACTTTCGTGTCGGGTCATATCAACTTGTATGGGGGTCACCGAAACGAAGTCATTCGCAACGGCATAAAAATCTGTTCCAGGGCCAGCATCATCACCTTCACCCGCTGCAGCAATCCAAAAGCGCTCACGCCCTCTAGGGTCTGAAATTTGTTCAGGCACTTTGCCTTTGGCACGATGCCCTAATCGCGTTACTTTAATGCCTTTCAATTGCTCATAAGGAATGTCTGGCACGTTTACATTTAATATTGTTTTAGGCGGCAACGTTAGTGTTTTCTTATTTTGTAATAAGTCTAAAACTACTTGTGCAGCCGTCGCATACAAATGATTATCCCGATTCACCAAGGATACCGCAATAGCGGGCTTATTTAAGAAGCGCCCTTCAATGGCTGCAGCCACCGTGCCCGAATATAAAACATCATCACCTAAATTCTCATGACTGTTAATACCTGACACAACACGCTCAGGTTCCGTACCACATAATGAAGAAATACCTAAATGCACACTATCGACAGGCGTACCATCAACACAAGCATAACCATTGCGTAAAGTTGTCACACGCAAAGGCCGCCCCAAAGTCAACGAGCCACTGGCACCACTATGATCCCGATCCGGAGCAACCACTCGAATATCAAATGTTTGAGCTAAAACTTCTGCCAACACCTGAATACCTTCTGCGTTGACACCATCATCATTTGAAATTAATAAAGTCATATTAGTTTAGCTAAGCCTCTCCGAGCAATACACTAAAATTCAAAACCTCTGCCAATAATGAGGTAGCAAAAATTCCGGTTGGTAGATCAAATTCAAGGCTTAGCATATCACCTTCTAGTTTCCAGGACATAGCGCTAGGCACAATACTGTAGCTTCGGCGCTCTAACTTAAGTCTGTTTTTATGAATGCCTTTTGCCAAAACAGGGTGCTGATCCAAAATAGCCTGTTCTTCAATAGATAGCGGCATAACACCTGGTTGAGAATCACCATACAAAGGGCCGCCAAGTGTATCTTCAAGCCACCAGCCACCTTGAACAGCTCCTGCCAAGTTTAAATTAAATAAGTACGATCGCGCTGCTGAAATATAAAAGGAGCGCTGTGACCGGGAAGCTTTAATTTCGCCTTCGAAATAACGCGCACCACGCTCAAGGTTAGCACCATGATAACCAAAGCGTTGAGGCCCGTAATAGTTTGGAAAACCTTGTTTTTGAATACACGCAAGCCCAGCAAGTAAATCTTCACATTCACTGACATCACGCGCCACGATTTTAAAATGATTTGCCTGATGTTCACCTCTTCGGAGCTTTTTAATGTGTCGCGCATATTTCAAAATACGCACACCTTCCACGTCAAAAGCCCCCCAATCCGGATCAGGCTTTGACCCCAAATAAACACTAAACCATTGACGCGTTTGTGCCCATCGGTCCTTCATGCCTGAAAAACCCACATCCATTTTTTTTACATCAGCAAACCTAGCTAATAAGCCAGCTACATATTCAGTATTTTGACCTTTTTTTTCAAGCCAAAGCCATGCATGCTCACCTTTATTCGCTAAGGCTGGGTTCATCATTTCTTCAACGTAGAAATCTTCTACCTTGGTTTTGATCACAC
>ENA-OSET01001542-OSET01001542.1-sediment-metagenome-genome-assembly--contig:-NODE-1542-length-23820-cov-3.477741_pt1 | contig 23820 bp, 24 predicted proteins | sample MGYA00237882_ERZ534229 | MGnify/ENA primary metagenome ERZ534229 (study PRJEB26408, sample SAMN06266212) | sediment metagenome | isolation source: Hudson Canyon methane seep mesocosm | place... | reverse complement strand
AGAAGTCTCCTGGTTTGTTAGCCCCACATCAGGAGAACCAATGCGTTACACAGACAGCGAGAAACATCCTGAGCTTTATCGCACTACGCGCATTATTACATCAGCAAGCGTTTTAAAACGTAATCTTGATCTGTAAAAAGTTAACAATACGTGGCTATCGATCAGTTTCTGCTTCTTCAATCGAAAACGCTTTACGTTAAGTGTATTTAGTATTGGAACAGCGTATTAATGTCAAACAAGAGAAATGCTTTTCATGGCAAATAAAGATTTTATTTATCAGCGCATTCGTATTTATGCTGGAAAAGAATTTGACCCAATTGTTGATGAGTAAGTGGAGGAGGTTTTACGCTCTAAATTTAACATCCACTTGCCGCAGAGAACATCCATAAATGAATCTCTAGCATCAGCGACAAGTGATCATGAAATTATAGCCCTCATAGTACAATATCGTACTATGGGGTAATGACTGAACCATGTATTTTAATAGTCAATTCATAATTTAGCAGGATGGTTTTTTAGCATTTACGTGTTTCGCTAAGAACTATATAAATAATACATCAGCATCTTTAATATATGACACATAGGTTGTCGCTGCAGCTTTCTTGGTTTGGTTTTATTATTGAAACTCGTCGTTTATCCATATCTTATTGGCGGCTATCGCAGCCTTAATTACCAATTATAAGTTTTTTATCAACGCCAATAAGTTGGCTAGACCTTACTTCGTTTGGCCGTATATAAAAGCGGTAAGTTTTGAAAGGTTGCGAAATGTTAGAGCTTGTTTTTAATTTTTTTGAAGCCCTCCTATGGTTCTTGTTCTCGGTAATATTCGGGTATAACGGGCTTTTTAATCATTCTAAAATACATTACAAAAGCAATCTGATTCTGGCTAGCATACTATTTTTTTTATTCGGGATTTCAGATTTGATCGAAATGCATACTGGCGCTTGGTGGGAACCAATAGAGCTACTAATACTGAAAGGATTTTGTATTCTTGGGTTCGTAGTCTGCATCATCAAATATAAACGGTTGTTGAAAAATAACACTTAACAAGGCATGCCATGGTGGGCAGCCATATTGGCGTTAACTTATATTAGAATCATACTACGGAGTAATTGACCTAGGGAGTGCTAAGTAAATGAAGACATTACGTCGAGACACAATCGCAGAAGATGACTATACAATTTTAGATTACGGTTGGGATGACCGACTAGAAGGAAAAAGAAAAAGTGATAATCCATATGGCATTAATAATTGGAAATACTATGAATGGGAGAAAGGTTGGATGATGGCAGATGAGTTACCGGATCTAGAAGAATAATTCAGTGGGAGGCTCTTTTGAAATAGGTCTTCTAAGGCTATTTAGTAATTCAGATCAAAGTGAGCTTATCATTTTAGTCTATACTTGTTTTATATTTATCTATTCTTAATAAGCAAGATTAAATATGGGGGTTACAGATGAGGTGCTTCTTTCTTTTTCTTTTATTAGTATCAATTTCATCCACTACATTTTCTGAAACCATTATTGCTGCGGGAGATCCTTGGCCCCCTTTTTTAGATCCTGAATCTCCGAGTGAGGGTATTGTTTTGGAGATAGCCAGAGCGGCATATAAAACACAAGGCTATGAGGTTGAAATGAAGTTTGTTCCTTGGGCTAGGGCCGTTCATGGGGTTAAAGAAGCTAACTATGATGTGTTGCTTGGCACATGGCATACAAAGGAACGTGAAGAATTCCTTCTCTTTAGCGATTCTTATCTTGAAAATGAGATCAAATTTATTAAACGGAAAGATGACCCGTTTGAATTTACCGGTATGGATAGCCTGACGGGTAAGAATGTCGGAATTGTTAGAGGTTATGGTTACGGAGATGGTTTCCTTAATGCCACTAATTTTAGGCGCCCAGAAGGAAAGAATTTGATGATCAGTATTAAAAAACTGGTAAATGATCGAATAGACCTGACGCTAGAAGATGAAATTGTGGCTCGGGCAATGCTAAAAAAACAGGCCCCTGACCTGTTAGAAAAAATTATATTCACTAAAAACTCACTCTCTACAAACTCGTTGCACGTCACTTCAGGGCTCAAAAATAGTAAGCACAAAGAGTACATAAAAGCCTTTAATGAAGGGTTTAAGGCAATTAAAAGTAATGGTACTTTTGAAAAAATATTGAAGAAGTACGGGTTTTAATCTCATTTTTTCAATATTATTAATTGTTTGGTTCCTGAGCGCGGGCAAACTTAGACAAAAAGTTTCCCATACCTCCGCAACCACCCAGAGACCACGCTCCATCCACAGGCAATACCACGCCACTGATGTAGCTACTAAGTTCTGAGCCTAAGAACATACAAACATTTGATATATCACGCTTGAAACCGATGCGCTTTAGTGGCACAGATTGAATGGTCATTTCCCGAAGTTCTGGGGTAGGTGCTAAACGTTCCAAGCCTTCAGTTTCATCTATAGGGCCAGGAACTATCGAGTTTATGCGTATGCCCTCGGGGCCCCACTCTAATGAAAGGGTGCGGGTAATCATATCGACGCCAGCTTTAGCGGCACACACATGTGACTGCGCTTCTAGAGGCAGAAAGGCTTGGGGGGCAGAAATATTGATGACACTGGCCCCTGGCTTACGTAAAAATGGGTAAGCGGCGTTCATGACATGGAACGTTCCCATCAGGTCAATATCGATTACCGACTTAAAAGCATTAGGCGACATACTGCGCGCCATTGCCGGAAAATTGCCTGCTGCGCCTGAGACTAGTACGTCGAAATCACCGAAGGCCTGATGTACCGTTTTGAATCCAGACTGCAGCCCTTTAGCGTCACGTACATCAACAGAAAATCCCATGGCTGCGCCGGAACCAACACTCTTTAATGATGCGACCGTATCATCTACCTTATCTTGACTACGACTGGCAACGGCCACATTGGCGCCGTGGGCTGCGAATTGTTCCGCAATGCCGCGATTAATACCACTAGTGCCACCAACCACGACAACGGTTTTATTACTACAATCAATTATTAAACTCATCACATTCTCCCTGAAAGCCTCTAACTTTCAATTATGAGTCATAAGAGTTAATGGGTATTCTTTTTAGCATAGCATTTGGCTAAATATTGTACAGAGTTGGTTTGATAGGATGATCCTTTTGCTCGTTAATTTCGCTCTCAACAATAAGAAACACTACAAGTTTTAACGGTGCATAACAAAGTAAAAACAATCATTACCTTATAAAAGCTTACATTTCAGCGAACTCACCAAAGGTATGCTACGCTAAAAATTCTTTATAAAACCTTGTAGTAACAGGTGCTTAATGACAGCAGGTAAAATAATTTTATCCATCTTTTTCGTAAGAGTATTTTGCATTCTTGTGCTTGTGTTACCTATTCATATAAAGGCACAAGAAACTATTACAATTAATAGTGGTGAATGGCCGCCTTATTTATCTGAAAATACACCTCACTACGGATTCTTTTCTCATATTGTAACGAGTGCTTTTCAGCTTGAGTCGATAAAAATAGATTATAAATTTAAGCCTTGGAAACGAACCTTTGAAGAAGCCAAATTAGGTTTAGTTAATGCTTCCATAGGGTGGAGTAAAACGCCTGAAAGAGAAGAAGATTTTATATTTTCTGACCCCATCATTATTGGCGAATCAGTATTCTTTCATTTAAAAGCGCAAGCTGTTGACTGGCAAAATTTTAACGATCTTACTCAGTATTCCATTGGTGGAACACTAGGTTATGAATATAAGTTTGAGCATGAGCCAGGTTTAACAATTGAACGTGTTGCGAATGACGAGATCAATTTTCGTAAACTGCTTAAAGGGCGCACCATGATCTTGCCGTCAGATAAAGAAGCGGGATATATGATTCTAAATAAACATTTTAGAGCAGAACAAATTTCTAAAATTACTTACAACAGAAAAGCATATGACCAAACTAGCTATCGCCTGATCTTCCCTAAAAATCATCCAGATAGCGAACGATTGGTAGCCCTTTTTAATATAGGTCTGAAAAAACTTCGTCAATCAGGAATGTTTGCTCAAATTATCCATGCACAAGAGGCGGGTGAATATAGCAACCTGTTAATCTCTGAAAATCTTTGATATGGACTAAGTTCTAAATTAATAAGGGTAGTCACCATGTCTATGTCGCTTAGGTAATCATGTGTCGTTCCTGAAATCGTTAAATAGATACATGGAAAGAAATCAAGCTGCAAGTAAAGCTTTACTTGAGCAGTTTGATAAATCATCCATCACCGATATGGATGATTTTAGTGAGGAGCTTTGGGCATCAATCGATTCCAGCTCAAATGAGGAATATACGCTAGAGATTTTGACTAATGAAGATATTTCATTGGAATTCACCGTAAAAATTTTAATCAAAATTGGCTTCAGCTGTGAAGATTCTGTGAGATTAATGATGAAAATACATAGGAATGAAAACATTGTTCTGGCTATGGCCGAGGAGGATAGGCTTTTAAGTCTACAGGCGTATATAAATGCTCAGGCTATGTCTCATGGCTTTTGTTTACCAACCCTCATCAAAAAAAATAATATACACACTTAAAAATTGGTCTACTACATTATGTTGGACGATATTGATGTTCAGTTGTAAAGCGATAGTTGTAAGCAGTCTGAAAGAGATAAGGTGTCAAAAAGCTTTCCAAAGAAAAGATAAATAATATGCTTAGCCCTATTTAGGACTCAGCATACAAGGACATATTACAAATATTGCTTTCAATGCTTATTTAGCAATACTTGGGGCAGCTAAACCTATAGAGCTTTGAATGCCAAATTGGCTGAGTAATTTATAGCTGCGCCATCCGAGCACACTGACTGTCGTCATGACTCCCGCCATCATTGCACCGCCAACACCGCAAGTGAGTACATCTTGCCCGGTTAAATAGAGTCCTGGTATAGAGGTTTTAGGTCGCAACCAGCTTTGTTCAAAACGTTTAGGGTCATGACTTAAACCATAAAGTTCACCTTTTTTGTAACCACAAAAAAAGTCTGTGGACAGTGGTGTACTGGTTTCATAGTAGTCAATTTTGCCTCTTAAATGAGGCATCTTGCTATACAGTACTTCCAGCATACGTTGAGTGAAATAATCTTTAAGTGCTTCGTACTCTTCACCTCTTTTCCCCCAAGGTGCATCTTTCCAATCTGAGAACCATTCATAAGGGCAGGGAACAACCATTTCAATGGTTGATTTGTCAGGATGCTTACGCTTCCATTCAGGGTCTTTTGCTGCCGGAAATGAAATATAAGCTGCTGGAAATTCTTGTTGCTTATCTGCTTCAAAATCATTGAATGCTTTTCCCGCATCGTAATGAGGAAAAATCCAGAAGTTTGTTTTTGGTAATTTAAGGTCTGTAGAACTTTCTTTTAAGCCTATATACATACCTAAGTGTGCTTTAGAGGGTGATACCGTTTTTAAATGTTGGTCGTAACCATGTTTTTTAACGATATCTTTTGGTAGTAGATGCTCAAAGGTGTTCATGACACCGGCACTACTGATTACTTTTGGTGCCTTGATAACGTGTCCGTCAGCCATTTTGACGCCAGTCACTTTGTCGTTCTCTATCACAATTTGTTGGACGGATGCATAGGTTAATAAGTCGCCCCCTGATTGCTGAATAACAGGAATGATGGTGTCTGCCATTTTCCAAGCCCCGCCTTCTGGGTAGTACGCACCATTAAGATAATGACGTGCGATCAGTGCATGGATTAAAAAGCTAGATTGCTTTGGCGGTAAACCACAATCACCGTACTGGCCGGTAAGTACAGCGATCAATTTCTGATTATTCGTTAAACTGTTTAATACATCATAGGTTGTTTGGTTATAATAACTGGGTAGACCGTACTTTTTGAAAAAATTATAGGTGCTACCAATTTGGCTGGGTAGTAACTTATCCATGACCTTAAGCGGAATGAAACGGTTCACACTATCGAGCATGGTTAGATATTTTTTAATTCCTTTTTCTTCTTCGGGGAAATTTTTTATCAATTCAGCTTTGAACGCCTTACGTCCAGCTTTGAGATTATAAACTTCTTCTCCAAAATAAAGGCGATCATAGTTGTCATCCATTTTCGCCCATTTTAGTTGGCCGTCAGTAATAAAATCGAACACGCGACGCATAGATGATGAAGGGTCACCCACTTCTCCGATGTAATGGACGCCTACATCCCATTCATAACCGTTTCGTGAATAACTATGCGTATAGCCACCTGCCGTGTAATGTTGCTCTAAAACAAGCACCTTTTTGCCCGCTTTTGACATTAAGGCAGCGGTCGTCATGCCGCCAATACCTGAGCCGATGACGATTGCATCATAACAATCTGCGACACGTGAAGCACGATAACGCTTACCAATTCTTAAAGTACTAGGTTTTGGGGCAGGTTTATTTTTGTTAGTTTCATGATTGGAGCGCGCCATAATAAATACCATTTAGGGGATCGTGTGGTTTTAATTCACATTTTAATACGGCTATTTAGTGAATTTCTAACGCTATAAAAACATGATATATTTACGTTGTAAAGTTATCTGATTGATAAGGCATGGAATATTTTAATTAAGAGTGGTTAACACAAAATTGTTTGAACTTTAATCTGGATGTAGAGTCATTTAATAAGAGTTAATTTTATCTATAACGGAAAGCACATGAACATATTATCTAAAAATATTAAATGGTTTATGGCTGTTGCGGGACTGCTTACTTGCACAATGTTGGAAGCGGTTTTTGACCCTGAAATGGCGGTAGGAAACTTATTTGGCGAACAACTTCAAGGTCCGTTGGCGAATATGATTGTGCGTAGTTGGGGAGTGTTGATAACCCTTACTGGGTTAATGTTGATTTATGGCGCTTTTAATCTTAAAAACCGTAAATTTGCTGCTGCAATAGCAGCAACAGGGAAAATTATTTACACTGGTTTAGTTATTTCTTTAGGTGAACCTTATCTTAGCAACGCAGCTTTGGTGGTTGGTTTTGATATGGTTGTTGCAATTATTTTATTCATTTATGTTTTTACGCCGATAGAGCAGGCTAAACACTTGCCTGTTACATGAATACATTGACATCGTTGTACTTTGTTTTATGATGTGTCAGGTATTAATCGATTAATTTTTCCTTTTTAAAACCTAGAATGTGGAAATGTCTTTAGTCGCCTAGAAAAACTAAAGGCTAAGCTTGAAAAGAGCGCTAATATTTAACTATCTCTTTGTTTCTATCATGAACTGGTGGCTAAAATATTCAAGGTTGCGAGCTGGGAGACAAACTCATAATTTTTCCGCTATCAGTCGAAAAATAAATCCAGCCTTCAGGGCTTTGCACGATTGATCGAATACGCTCACTCACGCTTTCTAATAAACGTTCTTCATCAATGGCTTGAGCTTTTTTATTTAATACGATTCGATTTAAGTGCTGTAATTTAAGAGCACCTGCGAATAAGTTTCCATCCCAATTAGGAAAGGCAGTACCGGTATAAAGCAATAAACTACTAGGTGCGATAGAGGGCACGTAATATTTCGTTGGTGATTCCATGCCCGTTTTTTCTGTAGCTTCTCCGACATTTATTGGACCCCAATATTCTTTCCCGTAAGAAACTACGGGCCAGCCGTAATTCATCCCTTTACGAATCAGGTTTAATTCGTCACCTCCTCTTGGTCCATGCTCAATTAACCACAGGCGTTTATGTTTAATGTCATAACTTAATCCTTGTGGGTTTCTATGGCCATAACTCCATATTTCAGGGAGTGCTTTTTTTCGTTTAATAAAGGGGTTATCTTCGGGTGTGGTGCCATCAAGATTGAGGCGCAATACACTGCCTGCATGTGTTGATAAATCTTGCCCGTTGGGGCGCTCTCCTCGGTCACCCACAGTAAAAAATACATGTCCATTATGGTCAAAGGCGATACGGCTCCCGAAATGTCGGTTGGTGTTAGTGACTGATTTTGTAATGAGTAAATCAGTCCAACCAATTAGAGAGTCCTGTTGTAACTTTGCGCGTGCAAGTGTAGTCGCACCGACATGATTAATAGGTTTACTATAAGTAAAATATATCCAATCACTTTCAGTTTCATGAGGTGGTAAGGCAACGTCTAAAAGGCCACCTTGGCCATTATTATAAACAGGGGGAACACCGTTAATATTTAGGAGGTGCCCGCTGAATCGATTTAACAGCTTGAGCGTACCTTGACGTTCAGTAATCAAAATTTGAGACGGGGTCAAAAAAGCCATAGCCCAGGGGATACTCAATCCATCTGCAATGACTTTTAACTGGTAATGAGCTCCGGCTGATTTATGGCTCGATATTGTGTTTGCTGAAGAGATCATTGGAAAAGAAAGTATTAAAAATATAACGACCTTTACGATTGTTATTTTCATAGTCCTCTACTCTGTACCGTTGGCATTAAATTTAATACTAACATCAAACAGAATTATGATTCTCTATGCATTACTTCGCTAAACATGGTATTAAGTTTATTTATTTTATCGAATGATGGTGAATATAAAATATATTAGCGGCATTGATGTTTGCGCCGTCTTAACTTCGTGGTTAGCTCAATATTTACTCAATATGATAGTCATAACGGTAAGGGAATCCTTTTCGCATAACGGTTAAAGTTACTGAATCGCTATGTTGGAGAGTCGCCCATAAAGGGTTTTGTGATTCATGTACCCACTGTTCATTAATACGCATAATCACATCACCTGTTTTTAAACCCAAGGTAGTGTAGAAGCGCTGATTATCGATATTATCTAATTTCACTAAATGATGCCCTTCAACAATATGCTCAGCATTATAAAAGTGCTTTTCTAATGAGGATTGATCTAATAATTGCTCGTTTACCCATTCGCGTGAAAGTGTCGTTTCGCCAGATACTGGTAGTGTTCGACGCTGAGGGTTATCGATTAAAATTTCGTCATCATCGCCATTATGACTCGCTACAGCTTCTGGTTTATATTGGCCTGTGACTGTACTGTTATGGGTATCATCCGTTAGTTGATAGCCATGACTTGCTTTAATTTTAATAAATTCAGTTATACCTTTGTTGTTAATTAATATTTGGTTTGCTTGAATATCTACGATATTCACTTGAGGAAAAACCTGGTCGCCAATTTTTACACGTAAAACGTCTTCAATGTTTTGATTAATAATTTCAGCGGTCGATTGTCCTTGTCTATTACTGACAGTTGTGGCGAGTAATGTGATGGGTAATTGAGATTGTTGTATTGTTATTGGGTGGCCGATCATCTTGAGTTCATTCTCGATATAAAAACGATACATTTCTGTAGAATTAGCACCTTTTACATATAAACCATTTATAAATACAACAGGTACATTTCCTAATCCAATCTCTTTACCAAATGTCAGGTCTTTTGAAATTTCTGGCTCGTGGTGTTTTTGCATGAGGCAGGTTTTGAATTCTGGTGAGTTAATGCCAAGCTGCTCGGCTATATTTATATACCGTTGGTTGTTCAGTTGATTGATATCAGCATAAAGAGAGCTTTGAAAGGCCCAGAGTGTTTTATTTTCTTGTGTATAATCAGCAGCGCAGCGAAAGGCATTTGCCGCAGAAATACCATAACGATGAAAACGCTGTGGGTAATCAAAAAAACGAAACCCTATTATTCCAGAGTAGCTTTGTTCTAACTCAGTTAAAGTCGGGTATAAGCGAGCACAGTGCGAAGATTGATAACTACAGAATATATCAATGCTGATAAGCGCATTTGACGCTCCCATTATTGGCCGTTTATCTTTTGGTAGTCCAACTCTTGGTGGGGTAGGGGGGGGGAGTGTAATGACCGTTTTTTGGTCTGGTAAATTACTATAATGTGTCTCCTGAGCAATCAATGAATGTAAGGCTTCTTTTCGAAGTTGGTACTTCCTCCATTCCAAGTCAAATAAACTGAGTTGAATACTGGTATCGAGCTCATTAAGAGAAATCAGCTTAGAGCCGATTGAGGCAACTACTTTTTTATCGTGTTCTTGATTGGTGCGAGCTTGATGACTGCTAGTACTTTTAGGTTTTGAAAGTAAAATATCTTTTTTGGTTAAGCCGCTAGTAGGAGATGAGCTTTCGTAAAATGCCTTTTCAAAGAAATTGTTCTCTGTATTACATGCTGAAATAAGTAGAACAATGGCCATTAGACTTATTATTGTTGAAGTACGCATTATTTTTATTATCTCTGTATCGAAAATATATTTTTGGGACTATCTTAAATATCATCCTTATATTTACCTCCGGCATGTTTGCCGGAGGTAAAAGTTTAGAAAACATAAACCTTTAAGGCATGTCGTTATTCGCCCCCCATGAAAAGTCTGCAATTTTACTTTGTGTACTGACATTTGGGTGGAAACAATCGCCACCGTTAATGTGTTGTGCACCAAAGCTGAAAGTACCGCCTGATGGAGTATTTTCATCAACATACTCTGAAACAACTTCAATACCATTCGGGTTCTTGCCATTTGAATTGCTGTTATAAGCTGCAGCTTCTTCAGCTAAAATTGCGTTATAGCTTTGTTGTGCTAGAGCAACTGCCGCTAGACGTGTTGCAGAACTTTCACCATTTAGCGTGCCACCGTTGGTCACGACACGACATACGCTATAGGTTGACCAGAGTGAATCACAATCAATAGATGAAGAGCTCGCTTGCTTATCTAAGCCGGCTTGGCGCAAGTCCTGCACTCTGGGCATGCCGTTGATCTGTACGGTTGAGCCAGAAGCTAGGCCTGTCATCAAAGTATCTAAACCAGCTTGAACTGATTCACGCCATTCGGCGTCAGTAAACAGTGGGTTATTACAGTTTGCCGGATCAGTACAATCACGGTTACAGATATCGTTACCGCCTAACAAGACTTCAACATGATCTGGTAATGGTGACTGAGTGACGATATCTGCTGCTTGAGCCGCAAAGTTAGGTTGCGAGCCTGAGTCGCCCGTGCCACGCATTTCCGCGCCAGACATGGCTGCACTTTTGGTGGCTCCAATAGAGCTGTCTAGTGCTTTATATCGATCGTGGATACTGTTGACGTTAGAAGACCAGCCATCGAACCATGAATGTTCTGGTTGATCACCACCTAGTAGGCAGAATAAATCCCACCACCAATAGTTAGCAGTACAGTCTGCACCGAAGGCCATGGTAATACTATCACCTGATGCTGCTGCATTTTGAACGCCTGAGACGGGTGGTGGCGGTGGCGGTGGATTACCTGGGTCATTAAAGTTACCGACAAGGGTAACCCCGCTATAGCTCGACCAAGCATCTAACAACACGCTGTAAGTGCCCGATTGAATGTTTGAAATATCGCATGTTTCGTTGTTACCTGAACGGTAGGGGCGGCAATCCCAGTTAGAACTTGAGGCTTGACTGCCGAATTTAACATATATATCAGCATCGCCCGTACCGCCAGAGATGTTAAAACTCAGATTACTTGCGCCAGCTGGAACATCAAGAGTGTAAAATGTTTCGCTACCTGAAGCGCCTGAAATATTAGTGATGGATGTACCATTCTCCATCGTGGTAGCTGCTAACGCTGAACTTGCTGCTGTTGCTAATACGATTGTGCTTAGCGTAGATTTTAGGGACTTATTGAGGATTTGATCAATCCATCCTTTTTTATATTTTGATTGAAACATAGCTTTAGCCTTTAATAGTTATTGTTTTAATATAATTGATTGTGTAGTTATTATTCTGATACCACATGTATTCTCACCAATTACTGACATGCCTAGCTAAATACCGCTTTCAACAAAACTGCGCTCACCTGCAAATTTTGATTGAAATTTAGTTTGCACTATTGGGCTCCACAACGTTACCAAAGCGCACAATTAAAAAAACTTTAGAAATAAAAAAATACCTCTGAGGACTATAAATATGTCTCTAGGGATTAGTTACTACACCAATAGTCATTCTAAAATTGTTCTTAAATTAACGGATAAAATAAAAAAAGATGAATGAGTTAACGCTTTCGCCCATGTACGGTGTTCTGCTTTCGAACTATCTGGCAAAAGTTAAAAGAGATCGGAATGTGAGAGCTTTCTCAGGTAGTGCCTTGAAAGACGTTAATGACGCTATGTCATATACATCGAGAGCTTCTCAGTTTGAGGTTGAAGCTTTGATAAAAGAGGTTTTCGAAGCAACGGGTGATATGTCATTTGGTTTAGATATTGGAAAGACGGTTCACCCTTCTGATTACGGAACGGTTGGTTATACATTGATGAATTGTAGTTCTTTATTTCAGGTATTTGATTATGCCGCGAAGTATAAACATGCATCAAATAAAGCGTTTAAAATTGTATTTACCAAACAAGGTCGCTTCCACCGGTTTAGTATCGATAACCTTGTTAAATCTCAATGGCTCAACGTTATTCTAGAATTAGACTTTTCGACAGCACTTTATTTATCACGTTTTTTTGTAGGTGTTGATAAAGCAAAAAAAGTGGTTCCTTATTGTGTAAGTTTTCAACATGAACCTTTAGCGGCTATAGACAAATATCATTCTATTTTTGGTTGCGAGGTAAAGTTTAATCAATCTATAAATGAAATAATTTTTTCTAAATCAGTGTTTGATATTCCCATCCGCTCGGCGAATCCAAAACTACTTAAGCTGATGGAAGGGAAGCTCGTTCAACATAAAAGAGAAATTGATGAAAAACTTAGCTTAAAGCAGAAAATATATCAATATATTCTAGATAGTATTGGGAGCGAAATGCCTACTTTAACGGCGGCCGCGAAAGACTTTAATATGAGTGTCAGTTCATTAAAAAGTCACTTGAAAAAGGAGGACACTAATTACTCGCTTATTGTTGATGAAGTTCGAAAAAGCATTGCCTTAAAGCTAATGTCTGACCCAGATAAATCTATTTTGGATATTTCTATTTATTTAGGCTTTTCAAATTCAAGCACATTTAACCGTGCATTTAAGCGGTGGGTAAATATGGCTCCAGTAAGCTATAGGAAGCAGAAAAGACTATAGAAAACAACTGTTTATTGTTGAATAGACCCTTTTTGACCCTTTTTAACATTGAAAATTGAAATACTATAATGACATTATTAACTCAATTGCTAGGAAGCGATAACAAAATAATAACCGCAGGATTCACCATTTTAGATCAAGCCTGATGCGCAAAGTTAAAGACGGCATAATGATAAAGAATGTAGTGAGCGACAGTGATTGAGTGGTGTCAAAAATGAAAGCGCTAACGGTATCTCAGATCTATGTAAGTATGTTTTCAAATTATTTGGAACAGCTACAGATAAAACGACCTGACCTTCAGCTTCACAAGATTTCATTACCTACTGCCTTAAGCTCTAATGTTGAAGTTGTATCCATAGAGTCGATGGAAAAATTTATTTCATCAATTGTAAAAACCACAAAGAGTCAATCATTGGGTTTAGACATAGGTGAGCATATCCATCCTTCGGATTATGGAATATTTGGCTATGCGATGATGAATTGCTCTACACTAGCCCAAGCAGTAGGATTGGTGGAGCGTTATATTCAGCTTCTAAACCAAGCGTTTGCAGTAACGCTTATTGAGTCGAATAAAAATATCCACATTGAACTTAAAAATAGCGCTTTTGAGGGAGCAGGAAATATTCTTGTCGAACTTCAATTTGCATCCATCTGCCAAATGGCGAAGTTTTTAACGGGTCCCCAGAAAAACACTGACATATGTATGTCGGAAATACGTTTTCAGCATAGTCCTATAGCCGATATTAGGCGGTATCAAGATGTATTTAATTGTCCGGTATTATTTAATCAGAAAAAAAATGAAATCGTTGTAACCAAAACCATATTGTCACAAAGAGTTCGTTCTGCCAGTCCTAAAATGTTGTCGATGTTGTTAAAAAAAATGAAGCGACTCCAAGATGAAATGAACAATAATGTTTCATTAGGGCAGCGAGTCTGTGGATTTATTGAAAGTTATATAGGTACCAAATGTTTGCCGAATGCAGATATTGTTGCTAAGCACTTTAATATCAGTTTGAGTACTTTAAAAAAACATCTGCATCAAGAAAGCCTTAACTATACAACGATATGTGATGAGGTGAGACGAAATATGGCTATCAAAATGGTGGTGCATTCTTCTGAACAGCTACAGAATATTAGCGACTGTTTAGGGTTTTCTAACACGAGTGCTTTTAATCGGGCATTTAGACGATGGACAAAGGTCACTCCTGCTGAGTATCGCCGTGCTCACTTACGGCATAATGGTTTTAGCTCACAAAATGACGAGTTAAAGCATGACCTAAAATCAAACATAGCATAGCATCGGTGCTACCGATGCTATGAATTCATATTTTTTCTATAATAATCGCCTCTATCTGAATTTTCTAAGCTTATCGATCATATTTATGTGGTAGGGTAAGTTTCTGCAGTATGATCTTGCCAAGATAAAATATAAATAAAAACGAAACGCTTGCAGTACGAAACATTAACATTATATTTCAGAATTCATTGATCTGGCATGATGACGGTACAAATTCATTGAGACGGAAATTGAAATGGTAACCTGTTACTTACGATACGTCATTGACCCTTATAAGGTTAAAGAGTTTGAGATATATGCAAAAAAGTGGATTCCATTGGTTAATAAATTTGGTGGTGTTCACAATGGATATTATCTCCCATCAGAAGGCGCCAATAATATCGCATTAGCGCTGTTTACTTTTCGAAGCCTTGCCGAATATGAACAATATCGTAAAGACTCATTAAAAGATTCTGAATGCTTAAATGCATTTAAGTATGCAGAAGAAACACGTTGTATTCTAAGCTACGAACGAAGCTTCTTTAAGCCCGTTTTTGAATAGTATTCATAATTTTTATATTTTATAAGGGAAAGCTAATATGGAACAAGGATCTAAGTCTACTGAAATTTTTTATCTTATATGTGCGATCGCTGGTGTTATTTTTACCATGTATTTCAATATACAGTTTGTGATTGAGCATGGTGGCTTTTCTCTTATGACGTTTATATCCGAAAATTATGTAAATAATGGGTCAGCTTCGATAGCAAATGATTTTATCATCGTTGGTCTCGTGTTTTTAGTTTGGTCATTTAAAGAAGTAAAGCGCTTAGAAATGAGAAAATGGTGGTTGTTTTTTTTGGTGACGTTTAGTGTTGCACTGGCGTTTACTATGCCCTTGTTTATGCTCGTTCGTGAGCGACGTATTGCTGCCTTATCGAGTAAAATTGTTAACTAGGAGCTGAACATGAATGTTGCGATCTTAACTCTCTTATTTGTTGTGGGCTTGATAAATTTTTTACCTGTCATCGGTGTGCTTTCTGCAGAAAAGCTGAGTACAGCTTATTCTATTGAGTTAATTGGAAACGATATCGTTATCTTAATGCGCCATCGAGCCTTACTCTTTGGACTAGTTGGTGGGTTTATATTTTTTTCCCTGTTTAAACCTGTATATCAGGAAGCGGCGATGGCCATGGCAGGTGTTTCAATGGTGGGTTTTTTATACATTGTTTGGGCTGTTGATGGTCACAATGATTCGATTGCTAAAATAGCGATGATTGATGTGGTTGGTATCATCTGTTTAATTATTGCGGCAGTTTTAAAGTATATCAGCTCAACAACCGTCGCTAGCTAGCCAGTTAGTTAGTTAGATAGATAGATAGATAGATAGATAGATAGATAGATAGATAGATAGATAGATAGATAGATAGATAATGCCTATGAATATTAAATCAGAACTCGGGACTTGTCTCCGGTCTTATGTAAACACAGGACTATTTGCATGAAAGAAGTAAGTCATTTTAAAGCATTAGAAAACATGTACGCAGCCGCACCTATCAATGAGATATATAAGCCCATAATGACAGTGTCAGAAGGTGAGGCAGAGATTGAAATATTACTATCTGAAAAATATCACCACTCAGCAGGCGGTGTGCATGGCTCGGTATATTTCAAAATGCTGGATGATGCTGCATTTTTTGCCTCTAACTCTTACGAGCGTGAAGTATTTGTTTTAACTACTTCATTTACGACCTACATCACCAGACCTGTTTCAGAGGGAAAGCTTAAAGCTATCGGTAAGGTGGTAAACAAAAATAAAACGCAGTTTATTGCAGAATCAGTTGTATATGATTCGAAAGGAAATGAAATCGGGAGGGGGAATGGCGTATTTGTTCGTAGTAAATTACCGCTTGTCGAAGCAAAAGGGTATGGCGTATAAATTAAAATGATTAACGAAGAATTCAATCGCTAGGGATGGTATGAGTAGATTAACAATAGAAAATGCACTCGAAAGTTTAGATGGTCATGAGCAACCGTTTAAAGAGCTCTTAAGTCATGGTTCACTAAGTGTAGAAATATACAAACCTGTGGGTTTAGATCATCAGCAACCACATACACGTGATGAACTTTACGTGATTGCTGCGGGCTCTGGATATTTTGTAAAGGGCGAGTCACGCGAGCATTTTCAAAAAGGTGAGGTGCTTTTTGTACCGGCAGGCGTAGTGCATAGATTTGAAGACTTTTCAGATGACTTTTCTACCTGGGTCATCTTTTATGGGCCGGAAGGTGGAGAAGCGCTGAGTGAAAATAACTAATTTCTTAGTTATTTTCAGATGAGGCTTTGTTGCGGACAAAGCCTCTCTATTTACTGATATTGCCATATCTCTGGTATGGAGCGCCCTACCTAAATTATCCACTCATCCTCTTGAAGGTTTGATAGTGAAGCTTTGCCTGAGAGCATTACGTTTTTATGTGCTTGGGCGCGGGGCAAGAGCTTTTCGAAATAGAACTGTGCTGTTTTCTGTTTAGCGCTTAAAAGGTTTGGGTTATCGTTATTTGTTAGTTTACTGTTCTCTAGTGAGCTAGCAATATTTGTCATTTTGAGCCAAAAATAAGCGAGTGTGACGTAACCAGAATACATTAAGAAATCATAGGCAGCAGCACCTACTTCTTCATGGTCTTGCATTGCTTTCATCCCTATTTGTTGTGCCAATTGCGGCCATTCTTTAGCATAAGGCAGTAGCATATTTGCTAATTCTTTATTCGCTTTGCTGGTACTTTCATTTTCTTCAATACTTTTACATTGTTTGTAAATATCTTTGGTAAAACTAAGCAGTGTTTGAGCTTGATCTCCTAGCACTTTACGGCCAAGTAGGTCTAAAGATTGAATACCTGTCGTACCCTCATAAAGTGTGGCGATGCGGCCATCACGATAGATTTGTTCAACGCCTGATTCACGAATAAAGCCGTGGCCGCCATATACCTGAATAGCGTGACTCGCTGATTCTAGACCTGTTTCGGTGAGAAAGGCTTTTGCGATAGGGGTTAAAAGCCCTAATTGCTTTTCTGCAACGGCATAATCATCACTCTTTTGTTTAGTTTTATCTAATAGCTCTGCGCAATAATGACAAAAAGCGCGACCACCCTCTGCAAAAGCTTTTTGTGTCATGATCATTCTGCGTACATCTGCATGATGAATCAATGAATCAGCGGCGCTATTTGTTTGTTTGGTTTTGTCGAGCGTCTTACCTTGCGTTCTTTCAATGGCGTAATGGTAGCTCTTTTGAAAAGCTTGCTCACTCAGGCCAACACCTTGCAATGCGGTACCTAAGCGCATTTCATTCATCATGGTAAACATTGCTTTAATACCTTGGTTTTCTTGGCCAACGAGAAATCCAGTCGCATTTTCAAAACTCATGGTACAGGTCGGATTGGCGTGAATTCCCATTTTCTCTTCTATGCCAATGCAACTAAGACTATTACGCTTATTTGTGTCTGGCATAATTTTGGGTACGACAAATAGGCTTAGACCTTTTACACCGTCTGGTGCACCTTTAATTCTAGCCAGTAATAAATGAATGATATTCTCACTACTATCGTGTTCACCTGCCGAAATAAATATTTTAGTGCCGGTTAGTTTATAGGTAGTGTCATTTACTACTTTCGCTGAAGTTTTGATGAGCCCTAAATCTGAACCGCAATGTGCTTCGGTCATACACATCGTACCTGTCCACTCACCAGAGATCATTTTGGGTAGATAACATTGTTTTAGGTCTTCACTGCCAAAGGCAATCAGGGCTTTACAAGCCGACATAGTTAATGCTGAAGTCATACTGATGGCATGATTTGAACTGGTGATCATTTCACCTACTTTGCTACCAATAGTTTCTGGAAGATCTTGGCCACCCCAAGTGTCTGGCATTGATATACCCATCCAGCCAGCGTTAACATAACTTTCAAATGCGGTACGAGTAGATTTTGGCAGTGAGACTGAACCTTCTTTGAATTTACAGCCTTCTACATCTCCTGGTCCATTAGCGGGTGCTAGTTCTTGCTCTGCAAATTTTGACGCTTGCTCCAATACCATTTTCAATTCATCAAGATCTTCATTGTTTGATTGTGACATGTTTGTTAATAAGAAGTTCATATCGTGTATTGGGGCGCGGTAAGGATACATATTGAATGTGCTCAGGTTATTTTAGTATCAATGGCTGAACGATCAGCCACCGTATTCTTCTATTATTGCCCTACATTTTTTATGGCTCATTAACAAATGATAAGTTCGATAAGCTATTGGTCGTGTAATACTTTCAATAAGAAGCTATTGGCACACGGTTTCAAGTAATAGTGCAATTAAAACTTTTCTGAATAATTCCTAACGTGGCAAAAAGAATAGGGCATACATGAAAAAACATACCTGGTTTCAGATGAAAGCACATCCCGAAGTTTATTATGGGCAATATATAGTACCGAATTTTATATCTAATTCGGTTGCGATTCGAACGTCAGAAAATCATTGGGTGTTCATTAGCCCCGGTGAAAAAATGATGAATAACTTACCCGATGAATTGCATAATAAAGATGTAAAAATAAGTATAATTTTTCCTAATTCTTTTCATTACATGGGAGTGAATGCTTGGCTTGAACGGTTCCCCGAGGCTAAGCTCTATGCGAGTAAAAAAGCAAAAAAACGATTGGTAGGAAAAGGCTTTAAGCAGATATTAATGTTAGAAAATGAACAACCACAGCTACCAAAAGGCTATGAAGTGCTTATTCCCCCAGGACATCGTGGTGGTGATGTTTGGCTTTCTAAACAAGGTGGCGAAAATCATAATTTATGGATTACTTGTGATAGCTTTTTAAATTATGAACGGGTTTCTAAGCAACCAATTGCCCGTACACTACAATCTTTGTTAGGAGCCGCGCCAGGTTTGAAGATTAGCCAAGTGATTAAATGGCTGCTTTTAGATCGAAAATCAAAGTTTAAATCGTGGGTATTAAATCAGTTACAAAAAGATAAACCTACTATTTTAATTCCTAGTCATGGTGAAGTTGATAGTGATGATAACCTTACTGAAAGACTACGGTACTTAATAGAGTCTAGACTATAAAAAAATTGTAAAAAGTGCTGAAGTTATACGCTTGCTCTTATATAAATTTATACCTAGTATAAATGGAATTGGATCTGAATTTGTATTCGCTTTGTAATGAGTTTTACAGTTATGACATCTGCTTCCTCATGGTATGTGCCTTTTGATAACGAGTTAAAAACCCTATCTGTCTTATTAAAAAACCAGCTGTGGTTACAAATTGTGCTCGCACTTTTTTTAGGTATCACGGTAGGTTTATTGTTGTCGCCTCAAGGTGGTGGTCTGGTAGAAGCAGATACAGCCCAAACAATTGCGCAATGGGTGAAACTGCCTGGTAGTGTGTTTTTATCTTTGATACAAATGGTAGTGATCCCACTCGTTCTCAGCTCTATTATGCTTGGTATCGCAACGGCAGGAGACCCTGAGTATCTAAAAAAAATTGGTGTACGAATTTTTCCGTATTTTATAGCGACAACTACTGTTGCTGTCACGGTTGGTGCCGGGCTAGCCTTATGGATACAGCCTGGGAATTTTATTGATAGCCAGTTGGTGACGGGGATTGTTACAGGTACGGAAGTGGTAAAAGCTATAGAACCATCGATTCCTGAAAAAATTGCACAACTTATTCCGACGAATTTTACCCAAGTCGCATTAGATCAAAGCATGTTGCAATTAGTTATTTACGCGATGATTATGGGCGTAGCGCTACTCGCATTACCGGCTAAGAAAGCAAAACTCATTTTACAAGTTTTAGATAGTATCCAATCTATAGCCATGCAAGTGGTGAGTTGGGCAATGCTACTTGCACCTTTTGCGGTATTTGGCTTGCTGTGTGAAATAACCATTAAGGTGGGTGTGGATGCCATACTTGGAATGTCCGTTTATGTTTTCACTGTAATTATGGGCTTGGGGGTTCTGCTGGTATTTTATTTGTCGATTATACGTGTAATGACTTCACACCGTATTTGGACTTTTTTAAAGGATATTCGAGCAGTTCAGCTTTTAGCATTTTCAACGTCTAGTTCGGCGGCAGTTATGCCGTTATCGTTAAAAACGTCTGAAGAAAAACTGAATGTAAAGCCCGCTGTAGGCCAGTTTGTGATACCTCTGGGTGCAACCATTAATATGGACGGCACCGCTTTGTATCAAACCATTGCGGCTATTTTTTTAGTGCAGGCGTTTGGTGTCGATATCAGTACCAGTGAATTACTGCTACTAATGATTACAACCATTGGTGCTTCGATCGGTTCGCCAAGTACCCCTGGGGTCGGTATTGTTATCCTAGCGACAATATTGTCATCCGTTGGTGTGCCGGCTGCAGGCATTGGTTTAATATTGGGTGTCGATCGAATACTGGATATGTGCCGAACAACTTTAAATGTCACCGGTGATTTAACGGCATGTTGTGTTATGGACAAATGGTTACCAGATAATGCCCAATTTAAAGAGATGGATTATTGGCAAAGCTGATGGTCTTTTTTTCTACTCAAAGAGTGTTTGATACGCGATGTCTTCATCAATTTTAGCCTTTCTTGATTTCTTTGGTATTGCTGTTTTTGCCATTTCGGGTGCTTTGACTGCGGGGCACAAAAAGCTCGATATTTTTGGTGTTATGGTTGTTGCACTAATAACGTGCTTAGGGGGCGGGACGTTGAGAGACCTTATTCTTGATGCTCATCCTGTCGTTTGGATTGAGCATTCTATTTTTCTTTTTGTGGGTATCTCTGCGGCATTTGCTACATTTATTGTCGTACGTCTATACCGAATGCCAATGCGCATGTTAGAAGTGTGCGATGCCATTGGTTTAGCTTTCTTTACAATAAGTGGAATGCAAAAAGCGCAAGCGCTTGGTTATAGTCCTGAAATAATGTTATTGATGGGCTTGATGACTGGCGTTGCGGGTGGAATTATGAGAGATATTGTCTGTAATGAGATACCACTTATTTTTCATAAAGAAATCTATGCAACCGCAGCGATTGCAGGTGGTCTTTTGTTTATTGTGCTTCAATACTTTAGTTTTGATGCTGAAATTTCGATGATTCTAGGTATGTTGACGATACTTATTCTACGGTTAACAGGGATTTTTATGGGGATTTCAATGCCTGCGTTTTTATTCAGCAATGATGAAAGAGAGTCTTGAGTTTATTTGTGATTAATCTTCTATTTATAAACTAAATAGCCCTCCGTAATTTATTGAGGCTGGCTATTTAGTATTAGTACAACTTTGTTCAAATTTGAGTGTTAAAATTCACTTAGTTCTTATCCTCAAGTGCAAACCACAAGACGAAGCTGTACTTTTGTCGTGTGATCATTCGAGTAATTATGTCGTTTTTTAGATATGCACGGCCAAGATATAAATTTGGTGCAATTAAACGTAATTCGTCACGTACTGGTCTGCTGATACGGATGTTTGATTTATTATAGTTTAAGAAAATAACGGGCTCACCGTCGTTGGTTAGACTGTTCTCTCTTATACTTACGTTTGCACTGACATTATTGAAAGTAAAAGGGGTAGTAGGAAGAACCTGGTTGGTTAAAGTTGTGTTACCTACATGGTCTGTTGTAAATATTTTCCCACCCCAGAAAAAATTAAGTAGCTCTGAGGGGCCTGCATAGCCGGGTACTGGTAGAGGTAACCCCGTCAGAAGCCAGTCAGTTCCTGGATTATGTGAGCCCGGTATCGCGTAGGCAGTTCCGTAATCATATAGTTCATTCAGCTGGCTATCATTGAGCGTTTGCAAATCTTCTAAGTTACTCGGCATAACATCGATTGCGTTTACGATGCTTGAAAAAAAACAAGTCATAAGGCTTATGACTAAAATTCGTGTAAGTTTGTTAGGTTTCATTTTTTTCCTCTTTATTATTTTTGAACTGTTTTGCCTGAGTGAATTGATAATTCATCAAACGGTTACAACCGAGAAGAGTGTAGGGGAGGCTTATATCAATCACTTGTATGATTTAATGGTTAATTATTAATTGTGATCTAGTTGCTTCTGGCTGATATAGTTCTATCAACATATGGTAAGCGTATTGCTGATATCTATTATCAACAAGTCTCGGTATTATTGGGGCTGAAGCATTGCTAGATGGGTCGAATAGTTTAAACAACTAGATCCTAAAATAGCATTAATCATCTGTGTAACTGACTTTAAGTAAAGAGATAAAAATGAGTGATGACCAGTTAAATGAAATACTTAGTTTGAATTGTGAAGAAAGATACGATTATTTCTTAAGTAAAGTGGGTGAGGATAAAGAAATCTGGATTCTTGTGAATGAGGATAACCAGTTTTTAAAAATATACGCTGAAGATGAAAGCTATGAATACCTTCCTGTTTGGCCTGAGTCAGATTTTGCGATAGCTTATTGCAAAGATGCTAAAGAGCTTTCTCCAAAATGTATTACTTTGCCTGAGTTTTTTAAGAAATGGGTCTCTGGTTTGAAGAAAGACGGCGTAGAAATTGGAGTGTTTCCAGGTTTAGATAATGATCTATGGGTGATGGAACCTACAGAACTTAAAAATGACCTTCAAGATGAGTTATCGACCTTTTAAAAATGGTTTGGCGGCGAGTCACTTAATTTGTATATTTTATTTCCCATAAAATAGAATGACGATGAGAAAAACGGATAAAAAAATAGAAAACACAATAAGGGAAGCTTTGACTGAAGTGTGTGAACTAGCCTTGGAGAGCGTCAGCGGATTTAAGTGGCTTTCACACATGGTCGCCGACTATAAAACTTTACCAGCGTCGCTTTCTATTTTGTGTGTATTCGAAACGGATGATGAATTATCTAAAGCACTAAGTGAGCATAAAGATGACTTTATGTATCGGCTGATTAAAGAAAAATTAAGTGCTGCGAATATTAATATTAGAGAGGTACGACAACACATACGGTTTGATACAGAAGAAGCATGCGCAAAATATAACAAAGGCAAATGGCATGAGCGCTTTAAGTAAATTGTCATTTAAATTCTGATATTTATTTCATATTGGGTGGGTGTGTACTTTAAATTTATGGTGCATATATAAAGTCAAAACTACTTAATCTTAAACTGGCTGACATACATCAATCTTACTCGTTATCAGCTAAGGAATAAGTCTATTTTCTATGCTAATTTAAGGCCAAGAAAAATCGAAATAACAAGTTCGAGAAACCAAAAAAAATAAATGAATAATATAATAGGCTATTTATGAAACTAGAATCTCTAGCGCTACACCATGGTTATACCTCTGAAGAAACCACCAAATCAGCTGCAGTACCAATCTATCAAACCACATCCTTTACATTTGATGATACTCAGCACGGAGCTGACTTATTCGATTTAAAAGTACCAGGTAATATTTATACCCGTATTATGAACCCGACCAATGATGTGCTTGAACAACGTGTTGCTGCAATGGAAGGCGGAGTTGGGGCATTAGCTGTTGCTTCGGGTATGGCTGCCATAACTTATGCCATCCAATGTATATGCGA
>ENA-OSET01001541-OSET01001541.1-sediment-metagenome-genome-assembly--contig:-NODE-1541-length-23820-cov-11.672577_pt1 | contig 23820 bp, 18 predicted proteins | sample MGYA00237882_ERZ534229 | MGnify/ENA primary metagenome ERZ534229 (study PRJEB26408, sample SAMN06266212) | sediment metagenome | isolation source: Hudson Canyon methane seep mesocosm | place... | reverse complement strand
TATCACACGGTGAGAACCTGTCCTGAATGTAATGGTGCACGTTTAAATCAAGCAGCACGTCATGTATTTCTGGGACAGACATCATTGCCGATAATTGCTGATATGCCAATTGGTGAGGCACAGGTGTTCTTTGACCAATTAACACTGCCTGGGAATCGAGGTGAGATAGCAAGTAAAATCATCTCTGAAATTTCTCAGCGTTTAAGTTTTTTAGTTAATGTAGGGTTGGACTATTTAAGTTTATCTCGCAGTGCAGAAACCCTATCAGGCGGAGAAGCTCAACGGATTAGATTGGCCAGTCAGATTGGTGCTGGATTAGTCGGTGTTATGTATATTCTTGATGAGCCTTCAATTGGATTACATCAACGTGATAATGAACGTTTATTAGCGACGCTTAACAGGCTGCGTGATTTGGGAAATACGGTCATTGTTGTGGAGCATGATGAGGATGCTATTCGTGCTGCAGATTATGTGTTAGATATTGGCCCCGGTGCGGGTGTTCATGGTGGTGAAATTGTTGCCCGAGGAACACCAGGAGATATAATGGATAGTGAGCAGTCACTTACAGGACAATATTTGTCTGGAAAACGTAAGATTTCAGTTCCTAAAGAACGAATTCCTTTCCATGAAGGACGGATGATTAGTGTACGCGGTGCCTGTGGACACAATTTAAAAGATGTTGATATTGATATTCCTGTCGGTCTCATGACGTGCGTAACCGGTGTGTCAGGATCCGGGAAATCGACATTAATTAATGACACCTTGCTGAAAATGACCTCTAAAACGCTCAACAAGGCTTCTGATGAACCTGCACCCCATCGTGAGGTACTAGGTTTAGAGCAGCTTGATAAAGTAGTTGCTATTAATCAAAGTCCTATAGGGCGGACACCTCGCTCAAACCCCGCCACATATACCGGAATCTTTACGCCTGTGAGAGAGTTGTTTGCGGGTACTCCAGAAGCCCGCTCTCGAGGTTATGGGCCCGGCCGATTCAGCTTTAATGTGAAAGGCGGTCGTTGCGAAGCGTGCCAAGGTGACGGCCTAATAAAAGTTGAAATGCACTTTTTACCTGATATTTATGTGCCGTGTGATGTCTGCAAAGGTAAACGTTACAATCGTGAAACCCTCGATATTCGTTATAAAGGTAAAACTATTACCGATGTATTGGATATGACAATTGAAGAAGCTAATGATTTCTTCACCAATATACCCACTGTAGCGAAGAAGGTTGAAACCTTGATGGATGTAGGGCTGACTTATATTAAGTTAGGACAAAATGCGACGACCTTGTCAGGTGGTGAAGCGCAACGCATTAAACTTGCCAAAGAGCTATCAAAACGCGATACGGGTAAAACACTCTATGTGTTAGATGAACCGACAACCGGCTTGCACTTCTTTGATATTGAACAGTTGATGAAAGTCCTACAACGGCTACGAGATCGCGGAAATACCATTGTGGTCATTGAACATAACCTAGATGTAATTAAAACAGCAGATTGGATCATTGATATGGGGCCAGAAGGCGGTTCAGGCGGTGGTATGGTTGTAGCGACTGGTACACCTGAACAGGTTGCAGCGAATGAAAAGTCTCATACAGGGCATTATTTAGCGCCGCTATTACTGAAAAGCTGATAGCTTTATGTGTGGCATTATTCTATGATTCACTCTTCATTCAAGAAAACGAGCAGATTGAAATTGTAATGATTCGCTATCCAAAATTAGGAATGGTTCTAGTTGCCTGTATTTATGTACTTTGGGTTGTCGCCTATACTTTTTTTGATTATCAGGGTGAAAAGCAGCAGCTGTATGCAAGTATAGATAAACAACTAGTCACTGCCGCTACTCTTACTCCCATTTTATTACCTGAGAACTTACACCATCAAGCAATGGTGAAAGCTGATTTAAGTGATGAAGCACACTCACGAAATGAGCTTACACTGTCACAATTTACTGATAGCAATGATGTTATCTATATTTACACGCTTATTATGCGTGATAATAAGGTTTTATTTACCTCTTCAAGTGCAACAAAAGAAGAACGTGAAACGGGTGAAGGATTAACCAAGTTTTGGGACCATTATGATGATGTTGCACCTCAAGTTTATGATATTTTTAAGACAAAAGAAAAAAGATTCTTAGAATATAGTGACCAATGGGGCTCATTTCGCAGCGTCTATATTCCGCACTATTCTATTGATACTAGCTTCTACCTGACAGTCGCTGACATCTCTATCGACCATATTCAAACGATATTAATCCAGCAGCTTTATCAATCATTATTAACCGCATTATTGTTTTTATTATGTGCCTATCCACTTTACCTTGTTTCAACGAAAGGTATTAAACGTATTGCTCATGATTTAGAACAGAAGGTTGCTCTTCAGACTGAGGCGCTAGTTCAGAGTGATGAACGGTTTAGTTATGCGATGACAGCTGCCCATCAAGGTTGGTTTGACCTTAATCTAAAAACAGGTGAAATCAAGGTTAGTGATGAATATGTACGGATATTGGGGTATGAACCAAAAGAGTTTAAAACTGATTTAGAAACATGGCAGCAAAATATTCATCCTGATGATTTGGAAGGGGCTTCAGTGATGATGAAACAGACATTGCAAACAGGGGGGCCAGATGAACATGAATACCGGCGTAAGTCCAAAAGTGGTAACTGGCTGTGGCTACATTCAGTTGGTAAGGTTGTTGAATGGGATAACGATAATAAACCGACACGGGTCGTGGGGCTTCATGCTGATGTAACTGAACGTAAACAAACAGAACACGTTTTGCGAATGTTAGCTGAAAGTGGTGCCGAGGGCACAGAAACCATTCTTCAATTAATAGTGAAGCAATTAGCCAGATCACAAAATACACTGTATGCCTTTATTGGTAGCTTAAGCCAGACAAATAAACATCATATTGAGACCCTTGCTGTTTGGGGGGGAAATGATTATGCAGAAAACTTTACTTATTCTTTAGAAAATACACCATGTGAGAATGTGACTTCTAGTCGTGATGTTTGTTTTTACCCAAATCACTTACAGTCACTCTTTCCTAAGGATCATCTGTTAGTTGAGATGGGAGCGGTAAGTTATATTGGTGTCCCGCTGATAAGTAGTCAAGGTGAAGTGATTGGTTTAATCGCTTTGCTTGATGATAAGCCACTAGATGAGCGACCTTATACTCGAGAGCTATTGAATAGTCTTGCAGTGAGAGCGGTAATCGAAATTGAACGCATTGAGGCTAATCGCCAATTAGAGTTAGCTGCACGTGTATTTTCTGGCTCTCATGATGGCATTATTGTGACAGATGTTGACGGTACCATTATAGATATAAATCCTGCCTTTACTCGCATAACAGCTTATGAACGTGAAGATGTTTTGGGAAGAAAACCTAATATATTAAGTTCAGGTAAGCACGATAAGGATTTCTACGATGATATGTGGAAAAGTTTAAAAACCGAAGGTTTTTGGATTGGCGAAGTATGGAATAGGAAAAAAAGTGGTGAACTTTATGCTGAGCGGCTTGAAATTGCCTCATTGAAGGATAATGAAGATAGTACAACCCATTATTTAGGCATGTTTTCAGATATTACCGAAAGCAAAGAGCATCAACATAAACTTGAGTTGATGGCGCATTATGATGTGCTTACTCAATTGCCAAATCGAACCTTATTTAATGATCGTTTTATGCAGGCCATAGCACATACAAAACGTGAAAACTCCTTGCTTGCCGTTTGCTTTTTAGACTTAGATAATTTTAAACCCGTGAATGATAACCATGGTCATAAAATGGGCGATCAATTATTAGTTGAAGTTGCCAAGCGAATTGCTTCGGTATTAAGAGAAGAAGATACTGTTTCTCGACAGGGTGGAGATGAGTTTGCCTTATTATTGAGTGATATTAGTTCTGTAAATGAGTGTGAGACATTATTAACACGATTGCATAAACACTTGGCTGAGCCTTATTTTCTTGATGACAATGAAATTAACATCGGTGCTTCAAGTGGAGTTACGCTTTATCCAGTTGATAATAGTGATATTGATACATTGATACGACATGCTGATCAGGCGATGTACCGTGCTAAGTTAGCTGGAAAAAATCAGTATTATTTGTTTGATATTGAAGACGATGCTCTGGTTACACAAAAACAGCAGAAGTTAGATGAAATTAGCCGAGGGTTGGACAATGGAGAGTTTAGTTTGTACTACCAGCCTAAAGTAGATATGAATACGGGTAATGTCTTTGGTGCTGAAGCATTGATCCGCTGGCATCACCCAGAAAAAGGCTTGATTCCACCTCTAGATTTTTTACCATTTATTGAAGGTTTATCATTAGAAGTTAAACTGGGTGAGTGGGTAATTAATCAAGGACTTAAGCAGTTAAATGCATGGAAACAGAAGGGTATCGAAATAGAGATTAGTGTGAATATTTCATCCTATCATCTACAAGATAGTGACTTCTTTTCATATCTTATTGAGTCATTAGCTTTATTTCCTGATATTGACTCGGCTAAATTTCAGCTGGAAATACTGGAAAGTAGCGCACTGGGTAATGTAGAAAAAATTGGACATATTATTAGGCAGTGCCGAGATCTGTTGGGTGTAAAAATAGCCTTAGATGATTTTGGTACGGGCTATTCATCGTTAACACACCTTAGAAGTCTAGCTGCAAATACGATTAAAATCGATCAAAGTTTTGTACGAGATATGCTGGATGACCCCAATGATTATGCGATTATTGATGGTGTCATTGGCTTGGCTGATACATTCGATCGAGAGGTGATTGCCGAAGGTGTAGAAACCACTGAACATGGTTTAATGTTATTGATGATGGGCTGTAATCAAGCTCAAGGTTATGGGATTTCTCGGCCTATGCCTGCAAGTGAATTTATTGGGTGGCTAAATAGTTATAAGCCTAATCAACAATGGACGTCATTAAATAATGAAGACCTATCAATTGTAGATATTCAACGTAAGCTCTTTATATTGGTGACAAACAAATGGAAACACGCTTTTGAGAAAAATATATTAGCCGATCCGGGCGAGCTTGGTGAGTGGCCTATTATGCGCAAAACAAAATGCTCATGTGGCACATGGATTAAACGTGCAGGACAAGCATTTGAGTTTGAACCACAGTGGTTAATAGCATTGGAACAGGCACATGATGAGCTGCATCAAACTGCAGATGATTTATTTTCGCACTATCAAGAGGGAGATGTTTTTCTTGCAAGAGAGGAACTTTCTAGACTAAATCAATGCTTCGATAAATTAATGACTATACTTCAAACTGGGCCGTAAATAATGAGTTTAGAACAAGAAATTAAGTTGGTAGTGAACAGCGAGCAGAAAATTAATCTAGCTTCGTTAGCTAGCTTGATGGCGTTGGCTGATCATGATGTTGAAAGCAGTCATTTAGTGAGTACTTATTACGATACTGCTGACTTGTACTTGAGTAAGAAAAAGCTGGGATTACGTCTCCGTCAGCATGATAAACAGTGGTGGCAAACAGTAAAAACAGCGGGCGTAGTAAAAGAAGGTTTGCATCAACGTGATGAATGGGAATATCCCTTACAAGGTCCTCAATGGGACCTATCTACACTTCGACAAACACCTCTAGCCGATATGATTGAGAATACAACGCTTTGGTCATCACTTGCACCTTTGTTTACCACTGATTTTGTACGAGATAGTTGGCAGCTAACCTTAGCTGATAATTCACAGGTCGAACTCGCTTATGATTTTGGTGAAGTTAGAGCTGGAGATCAATCCTGTTCAATTCATGAGATAGAACTAGAGTTGAAGTCGGGTGATGTTGAAAGTTTAAATCAGTTGGCGAAACTGTTACGTTCACAATTTGATGTGGCGCCGAGTAATTGTAGTAAAGCAAAGATGGGCTATGACTTGGTAGCAGTATTAGCGAGTTGATAAGCCACGGTTAGTTTCAAACTTCCAAGTACGGATAATGGTTAGCATATCGTTGCCTTGAAGTACGTTTTCTGGGATTGTGGCATAAGGTGCGCCCAGTCTGACAATTCGAACGGCAGCATCATCAAGTATTTTATGTCCCGACGATCGAGATACAACGATGCCATCGGCTGGTACGCTACCATCAGGGTTTATATCAACAGTTAGCATTAATGCACCATTTATCCCTTGTCGTTTTGCTTCTTGTGGGTAGTTAAAGTTGCCAATACGTTCAACTTTCATTTCCCATGATTTCATATAAGCCGCAGCTGAATATTCTTTCGTAGCCGCTGATATTTGTCGCTTTTTCGGACGTTTACTGAGTGCTCTTGCTGCAGCATCAAATTTTTTCTCAAGTTGAGAGATTTCATATTGATTAGGTAGAATTAATTGTCGCGGATTGAGTTTTGGTGGCTCAGCGGATTCTTCTATAACTTCGTTTTGACGCTCTTCAGCTTGTTCCAGTGCTTGCGTCACAATACGCTGTGCTTTCTGTTGGACAATTGCTTTGCTTGGACTGGTTTGAGGTTTGACCTCGATCTTAGCTGCTGTTTTTTTTGTGGGAATGGGTTCGTTTACTTCTTTTGTCGGTATCTCTAGTTGTGGTGGAGTGGTTTGTTTGGCAACGGGTTTACTATTAGCTGGCGGACTTACTGATGACGCCTCTTCCTTAGGAGTAACTGAAGATTCTGGACTCGGCTCTGGTGATTTTTGTTCACTTTCTCCACCACCTTCATTATTAACCTGAGCTAAAAAATCAGCTTGTTCTGGCGCCTCTTCTGTTTGTTGTTTTACGAGAGTTATATCAAGGCTGATTTGAGGTGAGTTTGTTAAAGGAGATGTCGCTTGAAAACTTACGCCTAATACGATTACTAGGTGGATAATAACTGAAAATAATAGCGTGAAAATTAGCCGATCATTGGCTGTTATTTTTCCCATAATAAACTCTATAACTCTCTGATTATCGCAGGTTTGAGGTTACCGGTTAGTCGAATGCGCTCAACCATTTGTGGGCTCATTTCAATTTGACCGTCTGGTTTGACCAACATAACATGCGTGATTCCCATTGATTGTGCAATCGTTGGCCAGTCATCGCCAGCAACAAAAAGTGCTGTTGCGGCCGCATCTGCAATAGAGGCATTGGTATGCAATACCGTTACAGAAGTTGCATCTCTGGCTGGTTGAGCAGTACGAGGATCAATGATATGAGGGTAGCGCTTACCTTCATATTGAAAAAACCGTTCATAATCACCTGATGTAAATACACTCTCATCTCCATTCAAAGCAATGGATGCCATCATACCGCTTTTACGTGGGTGACGAATGCCGATAATCCAAGGTCGTTTTCCATGACTGCCGATGGCACGAAGATCACCGCCAATATTAACAATCGCATTATTAATACCTTGTTCCTTTAGCGCGTCGATAGCGGCATCAACAGCAAACCCTTTTGCAAACCCGCCGAAGCCTAATTTAACATTCGTATTGCTACTGCTAAGTTCACTATTATGGATCTGTATATCTTCCATCGTCGGGGTGTTACTTAACCAATTAGCAAGATCCGTTTCACTCGGTGGCGGGTGAGATTCAAACCAGTTGTCTTGATGAAAACCCCATAATTCAAATAAATTTCCGGCGGCAGGGTTGAATAGGTTTTGGCTTTTATTGGCAAGTGTTTTTGCAAGATCTATCAGTTTGGCAACGTCAGCTTGAACTTCAATAGTTTCACCATTATGAATTGCAGCGTTGATATTCGAAAGAGTACTTGGTTGCCAGGCATGCCAGGTGTTATCGACATTGGAAAATGCCTGCTCTAATGTTTCGATAGTATTGTTTGCTGTTTCAGTTGTTACATCGTAGAGGCTGACATCAATTTCGGTACCGAAGGCAAAGAACTTAGCTTGGCGAGATTGTGGTTCGCTTTCACAACCTGATAGTAGAAACAGGAGACTAATAAATAAAATGTTCGTTAATTTCATGATAGTTGTTGCTCAATGCAGTCCATTAAATCGCCTGCTATATTAAGGTTGAATTGTTGGTCTAGCTCTCTAATGCAGGTCGGGCTTGTGACATTAATTTCTGTTAGATAGTTGCCAATAACATCTAAGCCAACAAATAAGAGTCCTTTTTCACGTAACTTAGGCCCCACTTGCTGACAAATCCAGCGATCGTGATCTGTTAGTGGTCGACCTTCTGCTCGTCCCCCTGCGGCAAGATTACCTCTAGTTTCTCCTTTAGCAGGAATGCGAGCGAGGGCATAAGGTACAGGCTCACCATTTATGAGCAAAATACGTTTATCTCCATCAACGATTTCAGGAATGAACTGCTGTGCCATGATCGATGTTTTGCCATGATCTGTGAGGGTTTCGATAATCACACTAAAGTTGGGATCATCCTGTTTAACTCGGAAAATAGATGCCCCACCCATCCCATCAAGCGGCTTTAAAATAATATCGCCATGTTCTTGTTGAAAGCTGCGAATTAAGTCTGCTTTTCGACTCACCAAGGTGGCAGGGCAACATTGTGGAAACCATGCTGTAAATAACTTCTCATTTGCATCACGTAGGCTCTGAGGGTTATTAACGACGAGCACACCAGCTTGTTGAGCTTGTTCAAGTAGATAGGTGCTGTAGATATATTCCATATCAAAAGGAGGATCTTTACGCATTAAAATGACATCAAGATCAGCTAAGGGGAGCGTTTTTGTATCACCGAGTTGATACCAGTCATCCGCATTTTCTGTCACAGTCAGAGACTTCACTTCAGCTGAAACAATACCTTGATGAAGAAATAAGTCATCTTGCTCCATGTAATACAAGTTCCAACCCTTTACTTGAGCGGCTAGTAACATGGCAAAACTACTGTCTTTTTTGATGGTAATGGCTGAAATTGGATCCATTACAATGCCGATATGTCGACTCATGGTTAACTCTAAAAATGTTTAGTAATATTGAATTTTACCTGAAATTTTTCTAGATAGATTCTCTTAAGATCCCGATGTTAATTTTGAATCTCATTCTATACCTATAAGATTAGTCTGATTTTCGCTATAATCAGAGAGTTTTTGATTATAGATTGTGATATTTACGAATGACTACAACATCGGTAGCTGTGGCGGAAACGCCTAAAACGTTTCAAGAATTGATCTTGAGACTTCAACAATACTGGGCTGAGCAAGGCTGCGTCTTGTTACAACCTTATGATATGGAAGTGGGTGCGGGTACATTTCATCCTGCAACATTCTTGCGGGCAATTGGTCCTGAGCCATGGAATGCTGCTTATGTTCAGCCATCACGCCGCCCAACAGATGGACGATATGGTGAAAACCCAAACCGTTTACAGCATTATTATCAGTTCCAAGTAATCTTAAAACCTGCGCCAATCAATATTCAAGAGTTGTATTTAGACTCATTGAAAATGTTGGGTTTAGATACCTCTGTTCATGACATTCGCTTTGTAGAAGATAACTGGGAATCGCCAACATTAGGTGCTTGGGGACTTGGTTGGGAAATCTGGCTAAACGGAATGGAGGTGACACAGTTTACCTACTTCCAGCAAGTTGGCGGGCTAGAATGTAGTCCCGTCGCTGGTGAAATTACTTATGGTTTAGAACGTATTGCTATGTATTTGCAAGGCGTAAGCAGTGTGTATGACCTAGTGTGGTCTGAAGGTCCAAATGGCACAGTAACCTACGGTGATGTATTCCACCAAAATGAAGTAGAAATGTCAGAATACAATTTTGATCATGCTGATGTTGATAGTTTGTTTGTTAACTTTGATACCTATGAACGTGAGAGCGCTCGCATGATTGAAGCGGGATTGCCTTTACCTGCCTATGAGTTGGTATTAAAAGCATCACATACCTTTAATTTATTAGATGCTCGAAAAGCGATTTCAGTCACAGAACGTCAACGCTTTATTTTACGAGTACGAACATTAGCGCGTTCAGTTGCACAAGCTTATTATGAACGTCGAGAATCGTTGGGCTTTCCTATGTTAGCGTCAGCAAACAAGGAGGCTAAATCATGAGTGAAGTAAGTAATACGCGTGATTTGTTGATTGAGCTGGGCACAGAAGAATTACCACCGAAGGCATTAAAAAAACTAATTCAAGCATTTGAATCTGGCATTAAACAAGGTTTAGAAAAAGCAGAACTTAGTTTTGATTCCATTCGCTCTTATGCGGCACCACGTCGTATGGCTGTGGTGGTTGATGGTCTACAAGAAAGCCAAGAAGATCGACTGGTTGAACGTCGTGGCCCTGCTGTCAAAGCCGCATTTGATGATGATGGTAATCCAACCAAAGCAGTACAAGGCTTTGCTCGTTCATGTGGTGTTGAAGTTGATGACTTAGAAACGTTAGAAACGGATAAAGGTGCGTGGCTGATGTTTAAGAAGCTGCAAACCGGTAGTGATGCGGCAAGTCTTATTCCTGAGATATTGCAACAATCACTCAATGACTTACCTATTCCAAAACGTATGCGTTGGTCTGATCTTCCGGGTGAGTTTGTGCGTCCTGTACATTGGTTAGTTTTGTTATTTGGTGATGAGGTTATCCCAGTAGATTTATTGGGTGTGACATCTGGACGTGAAACTCGTGGACATCGTTTCCATCATCCTGAAGCAATTCGAATTCAATCTGCTCAAACCTATGCACCTCAATTAGAAACAGAAGGTCATGTGGTGGTTGATATGACATCACGTCGTGAAGCAATCCGAGGTCAGGTTTTAGAGTTAGCTGCAACATTAGGTGGTGAAGCAGTTTTAAACGAAGACTTATTGGATGAAGTAACAGGGCTTGTTGAATGGCCAGTTGCCTTATCAGGCTCATATGATAAGCGTTTTCTTGAATTGCCTGCAGAAGCATTGATTTCTTCAATGGAAGAACATCAAAAGTATTTTGCTGTTCGAGATGCATCAGGTGATTTGCTGCCTTATTTTATTACTATTTGTAATATTGAAAGTCGAGATCCTGCTCAAGTGGTTGCAGGTAATGAACGTGTTATTTTGCCTCGCTTAAGTGATTCAGCTTTCTTCTGGGAAACGGATAGAAAACGACCTTTAGCCGATCGCCAAGAACAATTAAAAACCATCGTATTTCAAAATAAACTGGGAACGGTATTTGATAAATCGGCACGAGTTGCAAAATTAGCTGCAGTTATTGCTACTGAGATCGGTGGTGATGCGAAATTAGCAGAGCGTGCGGCCTTATTAGCTAAATGTGATCTTGTGACGGAGATGGTCGGTGAGTTCCCTGATTTACAAGGCATCATGGGCCGTTATTATGCTCGTTTAGACGGCGAGCATGATGATGTTGCTGAAGCATTAGATGAGCAATATTTACCTCGTTTTGCAGGTGATAAATTACCTCAAACAACATCTGGTCAAGCGGTGAGTTTGGCTGAAAAACTAGATACTTTGGTTGGTTTGTTCGGTATTGGTCAACCACCAACGGGTGTGAAAGACCCATTTGCTTTACGTCGTGCCGCGTTAGGTGTGTTGCGAATTGTGATCGAAAATAAATTAGATATAGATTTATTAGCCTTATTAGAAAAAGCGCAACAAGGCTTTGATGATGTGCTGACAGAAAAAGATGTCACGGCTCAGGTGCTACAGTATTTCTTTGACCGCCTACGTGGTTATACTCAAGACCAAGGTTTTAAAGCGGATGTGTTTGAAGCTGTGCTGGCGGTTAAACCAACACGACCATTAGATTTTATACAGCGTCTAACTGCGGTAGCTGAGTTCCGTCAATTAGAACAAGCAGAAGCGTTAGCTGCAGGTAATAAACGTATTGGTAACATCTTGCGTAAGAATGATGCTGAAGGTGAAGCGGGAGAAATTAATGATAGTTTATTAGTTGAGCCAGCAGAGCAAGCATTAGCTAAGACATTAATAACAGTGACACGTGCTGTGAAACCATTAATGGCTAAAGCTGATTATGCTGGCGTCTTGAATACATTGGCTGATATGAGAGAGACAGTAGATGGTTTCTTTGATGAGGTTATGGTGATGGCTGATGACCTTACGATTCGAGCAAATCGCTTGGCATTACTTAATCAAACGCGCGCTTTATTTTTAGGTGTGGCTGATATTTCACACCTTCAGGAATAAGGAAGCTATTGCCGTGTCACTCATAATTCTGGATCGAGATGGTGTTATAAACCATGATTCGGATGACTTTATTAAGTCACCGGCTGAATGGATACCTATTGAGGGTAGTTTAGAGGCTATCGCGCGGCTAAATTATGCAGGTTACCGAGTGGTTGTGATCACTAACCAATCAGGCGTTGCTCGAGGCTTGCTTGATGTTGATACCCTGACTAAAATTCATAGCAAAATGCGTCGAATGCTTGCCCAGCTTGGCGGTAAGATTGAGGCCATTATTTACTGTCCACATGGTCCTGATGATAATTGTTCTTGTCGAAAGCCTAAAGAAGGCTCTTTTTTAGACTTAGCTAACCGCTTACGTATTGATTTGACTAATATTCCAGCGGTGGGTGATTCTCTACGTGATTTGCAGGCTGCGCAATTGGTCGGTGCCAGACCCATACTTGTCAAAACAGGCAAAGGCGAAAGAACGTTGGCTGAGAATAATCTTGATGAGATTGAAGTTTATGATGATTTAGCTTCTGTTGTAACCGCTTTATTAGAGGAGAAGGTATAAATGCTCTTCCTTCGCTCCTTGTTATTTAGCAGTATCCAATTCATCACCACGATTATATTTTCATTGATGGGAGTCTTATTGTGGCCACTGCCGTACAAATGGCGATATAAAGTAGTGAGTCAGTGGGCCAAATTGAACTTATGGTTGTTAAAGGTGATTTGTGGTGTGGAGTATCAGGTTGAAGGTAAAGAACATATTCCTGATAAACCTTGTATTATTATGTGTAAACATCAATCAGCTTGGGAAACATTGGCACTACAAGTTATCTTCCCTCAACAAGTATGGGTTTTGAAGCGAGAACTATTATGGATACCTTTTTTTGGTTGGGGTTTGGCAGCTTTGAATCCTATTGCAATTGATCGCGGTGCGGGAAGAAGGGCATTAAATCAGGTGATTGATCAAGGAAAATCCCGGTTGAACGCAGGATCATTTGTAGTGATTTTCCCAGAAGGTACACGTATTCCTGTTGGGAAGATGGGACGATTTGGAATTGGTGGTGCAAAGCTTGCAGTTGAAGCGAATGTGGATATTATTCCTGTTGCACACGATGCCGGTAAAGCATGGCCAAAAAATAGTTTTATTAAACACCCTTCTGTTATCAAATTGATAGTAGGTGAGAAGGTCAGCGTTCAAAATAAAGCTGCAGGAGATGTTAATAAACAGGTTTTTCAATGGATGGAAAAAGAAATGAGACAATTGGAAGTCGGACAGTCTGAAAATACGATAGTAGCGGAGAATAAACATGGTTAGAACTGATGAAGTCTTACGTTTGTTATTGGTTGAAGAATCATTAACGGATGCTGACCATACCATCACTCAGCTTAGGCAGTCAGGTCATGCCGTTCGAGCCTCACGTTATGATTCTCTGGAAGAGATTGAGAAATCACTATCAACAAATACGTGGGATTTAGTGCTGTGTCGAGATAATCTAAAGTCCGTGACAGTAAAAGAGGTATTACATTTAATCAGCCGTCTAGGGCGAGATGTTCCTTGTATTATTTTAGCCTCAGAACAAGAACGTTTTGATGAGCTTTATGAGCTAGAACCACAAGATATCGTGTTATTAACAGATGTGAAAAGATTACCTTTTTCTGTAGATAGAGAATTAAATAATTTGTTTGTACGCCGCTTGTGTCGCCGAAGTGAAAGAGCTTTGCGGGAAAGTGAGAAGCGGTCTCAGTTATTACTACAAACTTCTCGTGATGCCGTGGCTTATGTGCATGAAGGTATGCATATCTATGTAAATAATTCGTATTTAAGTCTCTTTGGGTATGAAGATGAAGATGATGTCGCCGGTTTATCTATTCTGGATATGGTTGTCGCAGAGGATCATGCTAAATTTAAAACTGCTTATAGACACTTCTCAGAACAGTTAAGTGCATTACCTCAATCTGTTTCTGTTACCTGTACAAAAGCGGGAGGAGAAGACTTTCCTACAATCGTGGAATTTAGTCATGCAGAGGTTGAAGGTGAAAACTGTACACAGTTAGTGGTTCGAGTAGAAACGCCTGCAAGCGGGGCTTTAGTCGCATCTGAAGAAATGGTCTCGACATTTAAAGATGTTGATTCATTAACTGGATTGCCAAATCGTGACAGTTTTATGGAAGAGCTCGGTCAGGCCATTGTTAAAGCAGATGAGGAAAATCAAGCATCAGGACTGTTGTATCTTGTTATTGATGAATTTAAAAAAGTAAAAGAACAGGTAGGATTGAGTGCTAGTGATATGGTGCTTAAAGGTGTTTCTGATGTATTGAATAAGGAACTTGCGAGCAATGAGATCCTTGCTCGCTATTCGGACCAAGTATTTACCATACTAATAGCGAGTGGAGATGATGGCTATACTGATGAACGTGCGGAAGTTTATCGTAAGATTGTTGATGATTATATATCTACGATAGATGGGAAGATGATGGATCTGCAGTGCAGTATTGGTATTAGTCGAATAGCAGAAAGTGTTTCATCAGCGTCTGTTGGTTTGGATCGTGCTGATAGAGCGTGTACTCAAGCTCAGAATGAAGGTGGAAATGCGATAGTTCGGTATCAACCTGCATTATCAGATCTGGGTGTTGGTCATGCTGATAAACAGAGTGAGTCACAGTTTTGGCAAGAACGAGTTGAAAAAGTATTACAAGATGATAATTTCTGCTTGCATTACCAGCCGATTGTTAGCTTACATGGTGCAGAGCAAGAATTATATGACGTGCTCATTCGTATTAAGGAAGGGGATGGCCCCCTTGTTTTAGCCGAAGATTTTATGCGGCATGTTGCTGAATCTGATGTGATGATCGATATTGATGAATGGGTAATATCTCATGCATTGAAGGCTCTAACTGAACATCAAAAAGAACACCCTAAAACTCGGTTCTTCATAAAATTATCTCAGAAAGTCCTAAATAAAGGGGACTTTATTGCTTGGCTACAGTCTTCTTTGAAAGAGAATAAAGTAGATGGACAATCACTTGTTTTTGAAATCAGTGAGACAGTGGCATTAAATAACATTGATTATGTTAAGAATGTCATTCATGAGTTGAAGCAGCTTGGTTGTGAGTTTTGCTTAGAACATTTTGGGACGGGTTTAGACTTTTCTCATAGCTTGACAGAATTAGATGTCGATTATTTGAAAATAAATGGTAACTTTGTTGAGAACATGGCTAAAGATGCCGAAAATCAGGCTGCAGTAAAGGCTATCATTAATATGAGTAAACAAGCTGGAAAAGCTACAATTGCTGAGTTTGTCTCGGATGCGAATAGCCTTGCACTTTTATGGCGATTGGGCGTTGATTATGCCATGGGCTATTATATTCATGAGCCTTCATCGGACTTAGATTATAATTTTGAAGATGATAATCTATAGTTGCCAGTGACTCGTGGGTAATTATTAGAGCTTTAATGACGCTATAGTTTATTTTAAAACATGCAGTTGAATAAGGACCTCTTTTTCCAGACTTAAATGGATCTTGTTTAGCTTATCAATATTGTCAGCTTTAACATGGGTGGTGCAAATAGGACTACCTTGTTTTATAACGGTTCCTACATTTGGTAAATCATGACATGTCGCAGGCCACTTCATCGTACTAGGAACGCTAACGTTTTTTTGAGCATAAACAGTGCGTAATGATGAGAGAGTTTTGATGTGTGTAATGTTTAGGGTGCTAGGCTGACCTAAACTGCTGTCAATGTGATGTTGAAATAAGGGAATAGGAGATAACTCCATTGAGGCCGATGGACGAGGGTTTATTTCCAGAATGAGCAGTTCATTTTCCTGAGATAAAATGAAATCAATGCTATTTAGGCCTAGTAATCCTACTTCTTTTGTTATTTTATTGATGGTGGTGTTTAGCTGAAATTGGTACTTTCTTTCAATATTCCATGGCGTTTCTATTGAACCTAAGCGAAAGGGTGATTGATTACTTGGATTCAGGTATTGCTTATTGATACTTATTAATTCGGCTTTCTCGCCATTAGCAGAAAAGAGTGCAGAACCACTTAACCCTATGACGAGCCGTTGAAAGTAATCGTGGTCTAGCGGTAACGCATTCTTAGTTGTTTTAATATGAGTTCCACCGATACCGGATGATGATTTAGCAATATAGTTTTCTTGATTACTTACGGGCAACTTAAAAAGAGTCTCAGGATAAGCCACTCCAAGTTTTGCTAGCATGTTAAAAAATAACGGAGGTGTTTTTATTGTGTGGATGGTTTTGGCGGCATTACCAATCAGTTGGATGTGACTTGGTAAGTAATTGAGCATAGAGTAGACAGATTCAATACCACTGCCGCAAATGAGAGTACATTCTTCTCCACCAGATAGTTGGGATAATACGGTTAGAATTTGTTCGGGAGAAGAGGTGGATATATCCGGTATGGATTGCCACCGTTCAGAAATAGCCAGAGTATCCTGATCGCCAAAGCAATCAGCCACCCAAACTCGGTAACCGGCTTGGGTGGCTGATTGGGCTAAGTAGCGGCCACTTTGTGCAAAGATCAGTACAGGTTTGTGCTGATTTTGCATAGATATACCCGTGACCATTGAATTTGCAGATTTATAGCACCCATTCTGAATGCGCTAGCTGCGTTGTAATAATGAGCAATAGAATGACTATTACATCACTATTACGTCTTGCTACCCCATCCATTATGAGCACTCAAAACCTGCAACTTCAATGATAACGGGTATAGATTGTTTAATTAAACGAGTTTACGAGCACCATCAAAGGCGTTACGGAAATCTAAAAATACAGGTTTTTCCGCCGCTAAAGTTTCTTCTAATAGGGTATGTTGTAATTGATATTTAACATTACCAACAGCAAGGGCGCCCACAGCAACAGCACCAGGTGAATTTGTTGCATGGACTAATGGTTCGCCTGAATCCATTAAGCCAACACCTTCTACACCTAAAGGAGCAACGGCATTAACATCACCCACTACTTTTAATTGTTTCGCATCTTCGAGCACAGAAGAGTTTAGAACTTGAATACCTGCTTTAGCAGTACAGAATACAATATCTGCATTTGAAATTAAGCGGGCTTTATCTGCATCAGATGCAGCTGCTGTTGCGCGTAATTCAACGCCGTAACGCTGTTTAGCTTCAGTCGCAAAGTCGAGAGCAGTATCAATTGAGAAGTGATCGACAATAGTTGTATCAGCACCTTGTTGGGCTGCAATAACAGCTGTTGCTAAACCAACAGGTCCAGTCCCACCAAAAACGACAGCACGCGTACCCGTTAAATCTTGGTTAAAGTTTTTCTTTAATTCACGCTCAATGCAAGCAACTAAAGCGGCCGCTGTTGTAAATGCGCCACTTGGATCTGCAAAAACAGACATTTCAAAAGGAGGAACCATTGCTTTCTTGGCGGCATCTAGCATGTCCATTGCTAAACCGATATCTCGACCACCAATAAACAAGCCTGTTTTTTTGACGCCAGCAGGGCCTCGAGAAAATATGGCATCTTGTGTTAAACCAGATACTTCTTCTAATTTAATATTGTCATAAGGAATGACAACATCGTAACCTGCATCAACAGCCATATTAATATCAAAGGGACTGTTATGCATCATTGGGTTGATCATATGCATTATCGAGCGTTTAGCCATTAGGTAATTCCTTATATGTTTTTATACAATAACTTATCGGTAATAATAAACGTTATGTGTTGATCATTTCAATATCTGCACCGCTAGAATTTGCTTCTGCGATAGAGAGGGAAATATCTGTATTATCATTATTTTGTAAATAAAGATTAAGTTCGCTAATTAATTGTTGTGCAGATTCCTCACTATCAACAAAAACACATCCTGTAGGGCCCCAGGATGATTGGGAAATCCCTTTGTGACCAAGGTGTTGGGCGTGGTGAAGTAGTGATTCGACAGTCGGGCTCGTATAGCGGCCACCTTGAGCAGGGGAAAAATGGTCACCGATGAGAGATTGAATATCAGTAATTGACTTGCCAAATGCATCAATATTTTTTTCAACTAAAGAAGGAAGTAATTTCATTAGAGTGATATGACAGATAGCTTGGGCATCAATTAGCGGAAAAATAGGTAGCGTTTTAAATGCTGTGAGTTCATTATCGCCGTGAACACCTTGATGACTTGTATCCATTATAAGGATAATTCGCCAAGATGATGGAAAGGCGTAGTGTGCCAATAAAGGTGGAACAGTTGTTGTACTCTCACGGCCACCATCAACAATAAACCCACCTAAATCAAATGTAGAAATCCCAATGCCTGAGCGTGAGCCTCGTTCTAAATGGAAAGCAATTTCTGGTGTGCTTACTTGAATTTGATGGAGTCGACATAAAGCGGTAGCGATTGCCAGTGAAAATTGAGTTCCAGAGCCAAAACCTGAATGCTCAGGAATAAGTTCTGTTATTGAAAGTTTAACTTTTTGTTGTTCTTTAGGAATATGTCGGCCTAAGGTGGAATAAAACTTTTCTAAAAGCGTTAAAACTTTATTTTTTTTATTCGCTGGTGTGACTGTAAGCTTATTAGAAAAGCTTACTTCAACCGTGGTGCGATGAGAGTTTATAGCCAGACCTATGCTGCCAAATTTACGACCTGTATTTCCATTTAAGTCAAGGAAGCCAAGATGAAGCCGTGCTGGAGTGCTCACCCTGATCAATACGTCAGGGTGAGCAGTATCCTGTTTTAATTGGGGCACTTATTTTGTGTCTATTTTACAAGCAATATCGTAGATAGTTGTTTCATCTAAAAACTGATCATTACTATCAAATAGTGCGGAAATTGCACCACGGTGTACTTTCATTTTAAAGTTACCGATAGAAATGGCACCATATAAATTAACGCCTTCTTTTTCAGCACCATTATCCATGACTTCGATGCCTTCTACGCCCAATGGAGGAACGGCATTAACATCTGCAATAACTTCTAATGTTTCACTCGATACCCATGCTGACTTAGGAAGAATACACACACCGGCGGGGCCACTGGCAATGGCAACATGTGCATCTTTTAAAAGCTCAGCAACAGATTCATCACTACGACTTTCACCTGGAGTAACATCAACACCATAGGCTTCTTTCATTTGGTCTGTAATGATTTTAGCTCGAGCTAAACTACGGGATGTGATCATGACTTCACCCGCACCTTCTTTTAAGAAGTAGAGAGCAGAGCGCTGTCCAACTGGACCTGCACCAATAATAACTACTTTTTTCCCGGTAATATCGTAGTTATTCATAACCTTTCGTGCGACAGCTGCTGCAGTGGTATTTGAACCATTAGGATCAAGCATGACGGAAACACGAACAGGGCCAAAAAATGCTTTTTTTACAGCCGTACCCACCAATTCACTGGCAGGAACATTAGAACCACCGATGAAAATAGCGCTATTTTTTAGGTTTTTACCACCACGAGTAAATATCATGCCGTGCACATGGGCCGTTACATTATCCCGAGTGGCACCACCGTATGCGATAACATTATCGACATCTGCATCATAGGCTACAGCTTGATCAAATGTGCTTGGAACTTGATCTGTATCTAGGTGAAGTAACAGTTTTTTCATAGAATTTTCCGCCCTTAATTTTTGCGATAACTTAAATTAAAATTTGAAGTCTACCTGAATTGTATAGCTTGTGGGAAGTAAAGCGCAGTACTTCTTCTCTTGCTGAATCATGCATCTTCAGGTAATTTGGGCATATATGTATTACTAATAGTCTAAGTTCGGGTATGATGCAATGCAGGTCTCGAGTTGCTTAGGAACTATCTATATTAATCTAGTGTCTTTAGCTTTGGTTCTCGAAATAAATAAAAAATTGCATATAATTGAATGGAGTAAGTTGATGAAGAAAGTAAGTCTGTCTTTACTAGCCGCTGGGTTAGTTATGGTTTCAAATACAAGCATAGCGAATGACTTTAAAACTGTGACTCGAGTTCATTATGTGCAAGATTGTATGGTCTTAAACCAAGGTACGATGAATGTATATGAAGCAACTCATAAATGCTCATGTGTGATTGATGAGCTAGCTAAAGTATTTACTGAAACTCAGTTTGAAGATGCTAATGCGGGTTTCCAGTTTCAGAACTTGCCAGGTGATCGAGGGGCTGTTTTTAGAGATGATACTGATGTGAAAGATGGTATCGCGTTATTTAAAGAAACGCATGCCGCTGCTTATAAAAGTTGTCGAATTAGAAGATAGTTACTCAAATTATGAGCAGGCACAAAAAAGGCCGATTGTTCGGCCTTTTTTGTGCCTGCTTATTTTGTAAGGGGGTTAAATATCTTTTTGATGGCTGAATTGTTGCCCTTCGCTATCCGTTACATCCGCTTTTAATGCGCCTGATTCAGTAGGTGTAAATGTAAAACGAATGCTCGGATCTTCACTCACTGAAATACCCGTCTCGACAGAAATTAAAGGTTTGTCGTTATAATTGATATTGATGTTTTTTACATAGTGCGCATCAATATATAAACGAGATTTTTGGTCAAACTGTAAACCATTGTAGTTAGGGTGGCTGACAATTACTTGTGCTTGAACAGGTTCTCCAATCGTTGGTTTACGCATACGAATTTGCATTTTTCCTAGACGGGCGAGTGCTGCGGCAGCATCTTTTCCTGCTGGGGCACTACAGCCACCAGAAGCTTTAACAAATCGCGATACCATGTGTAATGAACCATCGTTCATTTCAGCAATAGCGCGAACAAAAGTATATTGATCAACTCGCATTCGTGTTGAAATATCAATTAGACCAAGCTCAGGAGAAAGGTGAAAGTTTGCAGAGTAAGGTTCTGGATTATTATCAATAACAATATGAATATTCTTAATATATTTATCGGCAGATTGTGGCACAAGGGATTTAACTGAAATAGGAACAATCGCTGCATCCTCTGCGCGTTTTGGTGCTTCGATAGTTAATAAGTCATTGGCATCTTCACGAATGGCGCGGTCACCAAAGTGGACAGTTTTTAGCGTTGGCCATAAAGGCTCACTGGGTGTCACTGCTTGAGCTGGTAAACTTAAAAGCGTCAGACTAAAACTGACGAGTAAAATTGTAATTAGACGATTGAACATGTTTTTCTCCCTAGATTATTATTCTTATTCCCACTCAAGCTGAACAAATGAAGCGGTGATATTACGACGGTGGTAATGTGGGAAAAGTTCCCAGTTATCTTTTTCTTGAATTCCCACTTGTGTTGATGCTTGTTTAATTGTACCCATATCATCAATGATAATACGAATTTCATCTCGTAGCGTTGTAAAATAACGATGTTGATTTTCTAAACCTTGTTGCCATAAGTCACTACTAGCCGTGCCGTGACCAGGAATAACGAAATTAAGCTCCATCGATTGTAATTTCTCCATTGTATTTATCCAGCCATTAATACTGCCATCCATTACAGGAATGCGGCCCATAAATAAAAGGTCACCCGTCCAAAGTGTTTTGGTTTTATTATCTAAGATCGTGAGGTCATGATCAGTGTGAGAGGTTGAATGGGCAGTGAGAGTTAAAGTTCTATCGCCTAAGTCGATGGTAACAGGTGAGTCAATGCTGACTGTTGTTGTAGGAGAGATAAATTCCGTACCAGTATATGCTTTGCCTAATGTTTCTTTAAATGTTTTAGCAAAGAAGCTTTCTCGCGAGGCAATGGCTGCTGGCAATTTTTCATGGCCGATATATTCAGGCTTATCATTCTTAAATGCGGCATTACCAAATAAGTGATCAGGATGTACATGAGTATTAATAACGTAGCAGATAGGTAGACTAGTTTGTTTTCTTATTGCTTGATGTAAAAGTGTTCCTTCAATATAACTGCCGCCACTATCAATGACAGCAACGCAACGCTCACCGATAATAAAGCCAACATTGGCAATGGCACCGATATTAGCTTCTGATGGTTCTTCATGAACACCCTGATGATAATAGATCCCTGATGTAACTTCTTTTATTACGTAGTCATTAGCACTACAGCTGGTAGTGGCCAAGAGTGCAAAGGAGGCACTAAAAAGTGTATTCAGTAGTTTATTCATCTTGATATACATACCTTATATATAGCTTACATACTGGTACAATACCTCATATTCAAATTTAATATCTAATTTATGAGACTAATAATATGACCATTCGTACTCGGTTTGCGCCTAGCCCAACGGGCTATTTACATGTTGGTGGTGCTCGAACAGCGCTCTTTTCATGGCTATATGCTCGAAAGCATGGAGGCCAATTTATTTTAAGAATTGAAGATACTGATCTTGAACGTTCTACAGCAGAATCAGTCAATGCAATCTTAGAAGGAATGACATGGCTAGGTTTAGAATATGATGAAGGCCCTTTTTATCAGACTCATCGTTTTGATCGTTATAAAGAAGTTATTACACAGTTATTAGAACAGGGAGATGCGTATTATTGTTATTGTTCGAAACAAGAACTAGATGATATGCGAGAGTTACAACGAGCTAATAAAGAAAAGCCTCGTTATGATGGCCGATGTCGTCATGTGACTACGCCTCGCGAAGGTGTTCAACCTGTTATACGTTTCAAAAATCCAACTGAAGGTAGTGTTACCGTTAAGGATGTAGTCAAAGGTAATGTTGTATTTCAAAATAGTGAACTTGATGATTTAGTGATTGCTCGCCCAGATGGAACGCCAACCTATAATCTAACGGTGGTAGTTGATGATTTGGATATGGGATTAACGCATGTTATTCGTGGCGATGACCATTTAAATAACTCGCCACGACAAATTAATATCTTTAAATCATTAGGCGCTGAAGTACCGGTATTTGCTCATTTGCCAATGATATTAGGTGATGATGGTGCTCGACTATCAAAACGACATGGTGCAGTCAGTGTCATGAGTTACCGTGATGAAGGTTACTTGCCTGAAGCCTTGTTAAATTACCTAGTGAGATTAGGATGGTCACATGGGGATCAGGAATTATTCTCTATTGATGAAATGATTGCACTATTTGATATTAAAGATGTTAATAAGTCGGCCTCGGCATTTAATACCGATAAATTATTATGGATAAATCAGCAATATATAAAAGACAGTGAGCCGGAACATATTGCTCATCATTTAAGTTGGCATATGGGGCAGCTCGATATTGATCCTGCAGATGGTCCAGAATTAGCTAAAGTGGTTAAGCTGCAACAAGAGCGTGCTAAAACATTGGTAGAAATGGCGACAAACAGTCAATTCTTTTATAAGGAAGTGACGGAGTACGATGCCAAAGCTGCTAAAAAGAATTTAACAGAGAAAAGTGTCGAGATACTTGAGGATATGTATGACCGCTTAGCTAAACTGCCAGAATGGTTAGCTGAACCTATACATAACCATATAAAAGAATGTTCAGTAATTAGAGAGATAGGTATGGGTAAAGTGGCTCAACCAATCCGTGTAGCTATAACAGGAAATACGATGTCACCACCATTAGATACTACACTCGAATTGCTGGGATCTGAGCGCACATTGGCTGCGATCGCTTCAGCGGTAGCATGGATCAAAGATCAATCAAGAGATCAATAGTAAAGTTATTATTCCTTTTTTTTCATGAGGTTATGGGGTCGGGAAAAACTTCCCGAAAATAATACGGAAAAAGTCTTAAAAAAAACAGGAAAGATGCTTGACTAATAATTTGAGTCGGATTAATGTTTGTCAACGCATGAGTTCTCGAGGGAACAAATTGTGTCTTAATTATAATTAAAAGCAATATAGGGAAAACTTTATGAAGCT
>ENA-OSET01001540-OSET01001540.1-sediment-metagenome-genome-assembly--contig:-NODE-1540-length-23855-cov-4.433258_pt1 | contig 23855 bp, 17 predicted proteins | sample MGYA00237882_ERZ534229 | MGnify/ENA primary metagenome ERZ534229 (study PRJEB26408, sample SAMN06266212) | sediment metagenome | isolation source: Hudson Canyon methane seep mesocosm | place... | reverse complement strand
CCAACAAGATATTTTTGATTCTTTTGCTTCAATTTCTACCAGGTCAATGGGTGAGCGTACTGAGTTGCGCTTGAGTTAGTCTACCATTATGCTCTCAAACAGACTGTATCTCCATAAAGACCTCGCCGTGAGATACAGAGCTAGTGTTGAGAAACACCTTATCAAGGATGATAACGTATGCAATCAAGGATGATAGCAGGCTCTCTTGGAATTGTCGCTGTTTGTGTTTTACCCCTTCTGCCATCACTGCCTCAAATGATTTTCCTCCTGACTTTGATGGTAATACTACTTATTTATTCAAAAATTTCTCCTGCCTCGTCGTCGCTTAGAGGGTTAATTACTCCAATCATTTCGGCCTTTTTAGCGGGTGTACTCTGGGCAGCGGGCTACGGGTACCTGGTGCTTGAGCGGCAAATTCCATCGTCCTGGGAAGGGCTGGACCTTTGGGTGCAGGGCACGATAGTGGGGCTACCGGAATCGGAAAGTGAATCCACTGATAAGGATAGTGAGCCTTCCGTCCGAAATAGAGATATACAGAGTTTCGATTTTGAAATCGACAAGGAGGTGTGCAACAGTCTGGATAGTCATATCGCTCGGTGTTTTAGCGCACTAAAATTAATACGTCTCAAATGGTACGAGAAAACCATCGTAAAACCGGGTCAGCAGTGGCGTTTTTTGGTACGCCTTAAGAAACCGATGGGGGCCGCTAATCCCGGCACTTTTGACTATCAAACGTGGCTAATCGCGCAGGGCTTTGGGGCTAATGGTTATGTGAGAAAACACCGTGAGAATAGATTACTGGGTGAAACAACCAATTCTATAGACTCTTTGCGGTCGCGAGCAGCATTGATGTTCGATCAACATCTACACGGTCTGCAAAATATTGGGATATTCAAGGCATTAATTCTGGGAGATAAACGGGGAATCGAGAGCCAGCAATGGGAGTTGTTTTCACGTACCGGTACCACCCATTTGATGGTCATTTCCGGACTGCACGTGGGTTTGCTGGCAAGCCTTGCATTCATCCTGGCTAGAACGGGTATTTTGTTGATCAGTAGGCGGCTGTCTGCCGATCGATGGGGAGCACTGTTTGCCGTATTTGTTGCTTTGAGTTATGCCGCTGCCGCTGGTTTATCATTGCCAACTCAGCGAGCACTTATCATGATATCGGTGTGGATGGCTGTCGTTTTCTTTCGGCGACAAGTAGCGCCCGTCAGTGGCTTATTGACGGCGCTGTTAGTCTGTCTTTTATACGATCCACTAGCGCCGGTTGGCTCGTCTTTCTGGATGTCATTTATGGCGGTATCCTGCATTTTTTTCGCGGTGACGGGTCGAAAGTCTTCGAGTGCGGGGTTCCTGAAAAACAGCTTGTTGAAGAGTTTGTCTAGTCAGTACTGGGTATTCATCGGGCTATTGCCTGTGCTGGCAATATTAATGGGCCAACTTAGTCTGGTGTCTCCCTTTGCCAATGTCCTGCTGGTGCCATTGTTTGCGGTGGTCATAGTCCCTTTTACAATATTGGGCGCAATCATTCTTTTGGTTAGTGTTCTGTTCGGAGCAACGGCAGAAACAATTCAGTCATGGCTAGGGTTTTGGCATTGTCTCGACCAACTGATGAGCTTTGCTTTTAAATGTTTGACCTGGCTCGATGATAACAATAAGTATGGGCTGCGATATATTCCAGGACTTCCCTGGCAACTAAAACTAGTCGCAGTGTTCGGTGCGGTTGTGTTATTGCTTCCCAGAGGTATGCCATTGAGGCTCACAGGGGTCGCCTTGTTGGCCCCGCTGTTTACTTACCGGCCCGAACTTCTACCGGAAGGCGATATACGCCTGACTGTTCTCGACGTTGGCCAGGGCTTATCGATCGTCGTGCAAACGCAGAATCATCGACTGATCTACGATACTGGTCCCGCGATGGGAGACAGGTTCAGCGCAGCCAAATCGAACGTCGTGCCATATCTTCGTTACTGGGGGATTGATTCCGTCGATACACTCGTACTCAGTCATGGAGATAACGATCACGCCGGAGGTCGCGGCGAACTAATCGAGAATATTCCGATTGAACAGCTCTATTATGGAGAGGACATTCAAGGCCTGCCATTCCAAAGCCGGCATTGCGACGCCGACATCAATTGGAGCTGGGATACAGTGAAGTTTGAATTCCTCGGGTCGGGCGATACGGGGGTTACCGGTGATAAGAGAGCATCAAAAAAACAAAATCCTAATGATTTATCCTGCGTCATGATGATCACAGCCGGCGAAACCAAATTTCTTTTCACCGGAGATATCGGGAAAAAAGTTGAAAAAGAGCTGGTCAGTAACAGGGGTATCGATCTCTTCGCCACCGTGCTTATTGCACCTCACCACGGAAGTTCTAACTCATCTTCGCAGGTTTTTGTTGAGCGAGTTAATGCGAAACATGTCGTTTTTTCCAGTGGCTACCGGAATCAATTCAAACACCCGAGGTCCGATGTTGTAATAAGATATAAATCACGACATGCTATTATCCATTCTACAGCGACTGACGGCGCAATTACATTCTCTGTTCATGAGGGAAAATTAAAGACTGTTAGTCATTATCGGGATACTATACGACGATATTGGTTATAACCTAGAGCTCGAAGATGTCAGTTACTGGCATTGTTTCGTAGCGAAGCGGTTGAATCAACGAAGCCGTGAACAATAGTAGAAATGTAGAATCGCTATGGGATTCCATCATCGAGGCGATACTCATTGGGTTTATTTGTGACGCCGACTGTTTATAAAATAATCAACAGGCTGTCTATACATGGATTATCGTCGATTGAATTCAATTTTCATGGGTTACGAAATTATCAAAACGATGACTTAAAAACGAAACTAAAAATAAATAGCTAAGATTGTCAGTCACTTTTCGTCGGCTTGTATTTAGTCGGCAAATGTCGAGCTTACTTTGGGGAGAATCAACTCGTGTTTGAAATGGTAAAATCTGGCGGCTGGCTAATGCTGCCGATAATTTTATGTTCTATCTCTGTTGCTGCAATCTGCATAGAGCGGTATTTGGCCTTAAATACCGAAAAAGTCGCACCCAAAAACCTGCTGGCGCAAGTTTGGGCCTGGATAAAAAATAATCAGCTCGACTCGGATAAGCTGCGTGATCTAAAAAACTCTTCACCTCTAGGACGAATTCTAGCGGCGGGGTTAAGTAATTCTCATCACGGCCGCGATGTCATGAAGGAAAGTATTCAGGAAGCAGCCAGTCACGTTATCCACGATCTGGAAAGGTATCTTAATACATTGGGAACGATCGCTGCGATCTCTCCGCTATTAGGGCTACTCGGTACCGTGATCGGTATGATTAAAGTGTTCACTTCTATTATGCTGCAGGGCACCGGAAATGCCGGTGTACTAGCAGGCGGTATTTCGGAAGCATTGATAACAACGGCCTCGGGCTTAAGTGTTGCAATTCCCGCGTTGATTATGCATCGCTACTATTTACGTCGAATCGACGGCATTGTGATTACGCTGGAACAGGAAACCATCAAGTTGGTTGACGCGCTTCACGGTGATCGTGAAGTCGACGTAAAGGATGAGGCTTAAGGCGTGCGATTTAGACGGCAAACAAATGCGGAGGTCTCGGTTAATCTCACGCCGTTAATAGACGTGGTATTTTTGTTGTTGATTTTCTTTATGGTTTCCACAACCTTTACCAAAGAAACTCACCTAAGTCTTGATTTACCGGAGGCAACCGGCGAAGAGCAAGAGGTAAAAATAACGCAAATCGAGATCATCGTCGATGTCAGCGGGCAATACGTTATTAATGGTCGAAGTCTTGTTTCCAGTAAGCTGGAGACTGTGATCGCTGCGTTACGGGAAGCTTCCGCAGGTGATGTCGAAATGCCATTAGTGATAACTGCCGATGCCAATACGCCCCACCAGGCGGTGATTACTGCGATGGACGCTGCAGGACAATTAGGTTTTTCCAAATTGAGTCTTAGCACTAAAAACCCGGCGAGTGATTGATAGCTATGTCGCTGACTGATTTCCTAGTCAATATTTGGTATAGCAACTCGTCTAAGAAATACCTTTTTTTGCCTCTTACTCTGCTTTACCGCTCGTTACTTGCTATACGAAAAATATTGTATGACCTTGGGCTGTTCAAAAAACACTATTTCCCGGTGCCTGTTGTTGTCGTTGGAAACATCACCGTTGGCGGAACGGGAAAGACTCCCTTGGTTATTGCGTTAGTTGGTAAGCTTCAGCAAGAAGGATTCAAACCGGGCGTTGTAAGTCGCGGGTATGGAAGTTTGGCACCGGCTTATCCCTTTTTCGTCGATGCCAGTAGTTCTGTCGATCATGCGGGAGATGAACCCTATCTAATTGCGGTGCGAACAAATGTTCCGGTGGTTATCGATCCGCACCGTTATCGTGCCGTTAACTATCTTATTCAACAATGTAACTGCGATGTCATCATTACCGACGACGGGTTGCAACACTATGCATTGGCCAGAGATGTTGAAATTGCGGTGATTGATGGTCAGCGCCAGCTAGGTAACGGTCATTGCTTGCCGATGGGACCCCTGCGGGAACCTCGCAGTCGCTTAAGGTCTGTAGACTATACGGTTTTCAATGGCGAGGGAGTGACTAGCACTCCTACGGAACGGCAGTCCATCATGGTCTTGAAGGCGGGAGACTTCCAAGCATTGGATAATAGCAGTTGTCTCTCCGCCGGCGAATGGGAACTTTCGACTCGTGTTCATGCGGTCGCAGGAATTGGTAACCCGCAACGTTTTTATCTCACTTTAAGGCAATTGGGTTTTACCGTGATAGAGCATGATTTTTCTGATCATCATAAGTTTAGTGAGAAAGATTTTCAGTTTTACGATGATTTACCTATAATTATGACTGAGAAGGACGCAGTGAAAGCCCGCACGCTCAATGAGCTGAAAAATTGCTGGTATCTACCCGTTGAAGGTCATTTGGAATTGGAGTTTACACAGTCTTTGGTCGATCGCCTGCGTCTGTTAGTCAACAGCAAGCAAAGGAGTTATCCATGAGCTTTTCCGTCATTATCCCCGCTCGTTATGCCTCAACTCGTTTACCGGGCAAGCCACTTCTTGATATCGACGGTAAGCCAATGGTTCAACACGTTTATGATCGCGCCAAACAGAGCAGCGCGCAAAGAATTATTATTGCGACCGACGATCAGCGCATTGCCGATGTGGCTGCAGGCTTTGGCGCTGAGGTGTGTATGACATCGGAGAGTTGTGAGTCCGGTACCGATCGTTTACAGGAGGTGGTACAAAAACTGCAGTTTTCTGACGAAGAAATAGTGGTCAACGTGCAGGGCGACGAACCGCTTATTCCTCCGGCTGTCATTGATCAGGTAGCGGCGGATCTTACCGCAAATCAGAATATTGAAATCGCTACCTTGATCAAGAGAATCAAAGACGCCGAGACCGTTATGGATCCAAATGCTGTAAAAGTCGTCATGGATATGGACGGCTGCGCGCTCTATTTTTCGAGGGCTCCCATTCCCTGGTTTCGGGACGGATGGCCCGATATTATCGATAACAAAGCCCCAATATTGAAAGCATTACCTGAGCATACGCCTTACTATCGCCATATTGGCATTTACGCCTACCGCGTTTCCTTTTTGCACAAATTTGTGAAATGGCCAGCTAGCTCGCTGGAGCTTGCGGAGAAACTGGAGCAGTTAAGAGCGCTGGAGCACGGGATAAAGATTAAGGCCGCTGAAGCTGCAGAGACCATTCCGGCTGGCATTGATACCCAGCAAGACCTCGAACAGGTCAGGGCCTTGTATATTTGAAACCGCCAAAGCGAGAAGAACCTGAAAGTCTGAACATCGACATCAGGTCTGTCTAAAGCAGGAAATCAGGTAGGAAACAAGGCAACAAGCAAGTAAAAAAGCAAGTTAATAGAATTGAGAGATGACATGACAATAGGCGTACTATTTGTTTGTCTAGGTAATATTTGCAGGTCGCCAACGGCGCACGGTGTGTTCGCAAAAAAAGTCGCGGACCAACACTTCGAATCCTTGATCCGGATCGATTCGGCGGGTACCAGCGACTGGCATAGTGGCAGCAAACCCGATTCCCGCGCTACCGCAGCAGCTGCGAACAAAGGCTATGATCTTTCGTCATTGCGTGCTCGATCGGTGACCGTTGATGACTTTGATCAATTCGATTTTATTTTGGCGATGGACCGTCAAAACCTGACTGACTTACAAATCTTGTGTCCACAAAACTTTGACGGCGAGCTGGCTCTTTTTCTGGATTATGCCGATGATCTTGAAGACAAAGAAGTACCGGACCCTTATTACAATGACCGGCGCGGGGAAGGTTTTGTTCAGGTTTTAGCCATGATTGAGCAGGCCAGCGACGGTCTGTTAACGCATATTCTAAGGCGCCATAGACTTTGAAGTTAGACATCGTAGAATACGCGTCACTACTCAGTAGCAATACTTTGGCTCTCCCGGTATCTGCGCGTTATTTTTTCCATTTAACCAGCAGTGAGCAAGTACCTGAAATACTGGCGTTTGCACGGGACCGGGCGGTTCCCTTTTTGGTTTTGGGTGGCGGTAGTAATATTGTTTTGACAACGGACTATCCTGGGCTTGTTATCAGGAATGAACTGCGTGGTATTTCGGTTACGAAAGGAGACGGGGAGGACTGTTTCGTCGAGGCGGGCGCTGGAGAAGTTTGGGATCAGCTTGTGCAGTATTGCTTAGCTAACGGTTATAGCGGTATTGAAAACCTCGCATTGATACCGGGTACTGTTGGGGCTGCGCCAATTCAAAATATTGGTGCCTACGGGGTCGAGTTGAGCCAGGTTTTTCATAGCTTAACCGGTTGGGATTGCCGTGAACAATGCTGGAAGACCTTAGGCATCGATGATTGCCAATTTTCCTACCGGAACAGTATTTTTAAAAATGAACTTAAGAATCAGTTTATCATCAGCTCCGTTGTTTTGCGCTTGTCCAACGTGGCTAAATTTAACATCAGTTATCCGGCTCTACAGCAAGCCTTAGACGAGGCGGGCATCGAACATGCGAGCGCGAAAGAAATAGTCGACACAGTCATTGCGGTGAGAAACAGCAAACTACCGAATCCACAAGAGTTACCTAATACGGGCAGCTTTTTTAAAAACCCTATTGTCGGTTTTGAGAGATTCAAAGTACTGCAGAAGGATTTTCCTCAATTAGTCAGCTTTCCAATACCAACTTCTGCCGATAAAAAGTTATCAGCGGGTTGGTTGGTAGAGCACGCGGGTTGGAAAGGCAAGCGCCTCGGGTCCGTTGGGATGCACGATAAGCAAGCTTTAGTGCTGATCAATTACGAAAACGCGAGCGGTCTAGATGTCATGGAGTTTGCGGCGAGAGTTCAAAAGGCGGTTGCCGGGAAATTTGGAATTGAGCTAGAGATCGAACCCGATGTCGTTTAAGCTGAAGACTGTTTATTCAAGTCTGATGTCCTTTTCCCGTTACTTTCGCACTCTTTTTTCCTTTGACCCCTTTCCCTCTGATCGTTTTCCATTCATCCTTTTCCTCGAATATGGATGCCAGTCGGCGAGGCACAGGCGATTGTAAGGCTTGTTTTGAATGAAGACTTGGTCACGATAATATTTACGGCCCGAAATAGTTTATGATGAGGATCTGTGCTTGGCCGCTGAAAGTATTGACAATTCCAGCGTTATCTATGGCCGGCAATGAAATGCAGTACCCTCATTCTCTTACTTGAAATACGGTTACAAACTTTAAATGAAGCAACAAGATTTTTTTTCATCCGCTGTTAATAATTTGGCACTCCCAAACGCTGAGGTACGTTATTATCCGGATTTTATTGAACATGAAGAGGCTCTTTTCGAGCAGTTGGTGACCGAGATCTGCTGGCAACAAGATACCCTTGAAATGTACGGTAAACCTATTCCGATCCCCCGTCTAAATGCCTGGTATGGTGATGCTGGTGCGGATTATAGCTATTCGGGTATTTATCTACGTCCCCTGGTGTGGACGCCTTTGTTAAGCTCATTGAAGGCGAACGTAGAGTCATTTCTTAATAGTCGCTTCAACAGCATGCTGGCAAACTTTTACCGCGACCAGAACGATAGCGTCGCCTGGCACAGTGACGATGAAAAAGAGCTGGGTTATCAACCGCTGATCGCTTCTTTAAGTTTTGGTCAATCCCGCCGTTTTTCTTTAAGACACAAAAGTGATCCTGCCTTGAATACGGTCCATATGGAATTGGAGGGCGGTTCTTTGTTAGTTATGGCTGGAGAAACTCAATCACACTGGCAGCATCAGGTGGCAAAGTTAACGGCGCCTTGTGAAGGTCGAGTTAATTTGACCTTCCGTCATGTTTCATGCGGAAACCCCTAATGGCCGAGAACGAGAAGAAATACACAGGCGCAAGCCCCGATAAAAAAAGCATAGTGAAGTCGATTGCTAAAACTACGGGGGCCGCTGTAAAAGCCGTATTCGATCACGGCTCGTTTCTAAAGATGGTCACGCAACAGCCCGGTATATACCAAATGTATGCCGTAGATGGCTCTATTTTATATACCGGTAAAGCAAAAAATTTAAAGAAACGTCTTTCCAGCTATTTTAGAAAACAAGGTTTGGAAGTTAAAACAGCGGCGCTGGTATCTAAAATTGCGTCTATAGAAGTGACTGTCACCAATACTGAAGCGGAAGCGCTATTATTGGAACACAATCTCATCAAGCAGCAACGACCGCCCTACAATATCTTGCTGCGTGATGATAAATCCTATCCCTATATTTATCTCTCAACGCAACACGAATTTCCTCGGCTATCGATACATCGGGGAGCCAAAAAATCCAAAGGAAGGTACTTCGGTCCTTACCCGAGCGCGGGGGCCGTGAAAGAAAGTCTATATTTCCTGCAGAAGGTTTTTAAAGTGCGCCAGTGCGATGATAGTTTTTATAAAAATCGATCGCGTCCTTGTTTACAGCACCAGATTAACCGCTGCACGGCACCCTGTGTGAATAAGGTTAGCGCCGAAGATTATAGTGATTTAGTTCGTCATACGGTTATGTTTTTGGAGGGCAAAAACAAGAATCTAATCGGCGAGTTAGCTGACAATATGGAACGGGCGGCCTCGGAGTTACATTTTGAAGAAGCGGCAGAATATCGCGACATGATCCAATCCCTGCAGCAGGTACAGGCGAGTCAATACATCGACGGCGAAACCGGAGACCTTGATATTGTTGCGTGTCATTACAAGGCTGGGGTCGTTTGTGTTCAGGTTTTGTTCGTTCGAGGCGGTAGAGTACTCGGGAGCAAAAGCTACTTTCCCAAAGTATACTTGGACGAAGATGAGTCTCAAATTCTCGAAGCTTTTTTGACCCAATTCTATTTTGTGACCACGGGCCGTGAAATTCCTAAGGAGATTGTGCTCAGTCATGCACTTGAAAATGCAGAAGTGTTAGAGCAGGCCTTGAGCGATAAAACGGCGCGCAAAACACAGCTAAGCACGCAAGTTAGAAGCAATAGAGCAAAATGGCTAAAACTGGCGAAAGAAACAGCCAAGCAAAATCTGGCGGGCCATTTGGCTAATAAGCAAACGATTTACCAGCGTTTCGAAGCCTTGCAAGATGTATTGGAATTGGCAGAAATACCGCAGCGACTCGAATGTTTCGATATCAGCCACAGCAGTGGCGAGGCGACGGTAGCGTCTTGCGTGGTATTCGATACCAACGGCCCTTTAAAATCTGACTACCGTCGATTTAATATTGAAGGCGTAACGCCTGGTGATGACTATGGCGCCATGCATCAGGCATTAAGTCGACGGTATACAAGGATTAAGTCGGGAGAGGGTGCTTTACCGGACATATTATTCATCGACGGTGGTAAAGGGCAGGTGACTCAGGCGGTGAATGTCTTAGAAGAGCTACAAATAAGCGAATTGCTGGTGGTTGGTGTCGCTAAAGGCACGACACGTAAAGCGGGGTTTGAAATTTTGCACCGCGCTGATTCTGGAAAAGAATTTGTTATGCCCTCGGATTCTGTAGCGCTGCACCTCGTGCAGCATATACGTGATGAGTCACACCGTTTTGCCATCACGGGACACAAACAGCGCCGTGATAAGAAGCGCCGAGAGTCACCGCTGGAGGGAATTCCGGGAGTAGGGCCCAAGCGCCGCAGAGAGCTACTTCGACATTTTGGCGGCTGGCAAGAAGTATCCTCCGCGAGTATCGACGATTTGGCTAAATTGCCGGGAATCAGCGAAAAACTCGCAAATGATATATATGCAGCCCTGCAAAATGGGTAAGATGGCAGCCATTATTAAGCCGACAGTGAAAATAGAGCAGGATGAACATACCTAACACATTGACTTTTATTCGAATTTTACTGATTCCGGTGTTTATCCTGGTTTTCTATCTGCCTTATCAGTGGAGTTTCCTGGCTTCATCGATCATATTCACGCTGGCGAGTATTACGGATTGGCTCGACGGTTATTTGGCGCGTAAATTAGACCAAAGTACCCCATTTGGTGCATTCCTCGACCCAGTAGCCGACAAATTAATGGTCGCAGTTGCCTTAGCGCTGTTAATTGAGCGCTATCAAGTGTGGTGGTTTACCGTTCCCGCAATAATCATTATCGGCCGGGAAATCGTTATTTCTGCGCTCAGGGAATGGATGGCAGAACTGGGAAAACGCACAAGTGTCGCTGTTTCTTATGTGGGCAAGGTTAAAACGGTTTTCCAAATGTTAGCTATTATTGGTTTATTGGCAGCCATCCCCGAAAGAGCAGAGAGCGGCCTGCTATTACAATTGGGGGTTTTGATGTTGTACGCCGCAGCCGTATTAACACTGTGGTCGATGCTGATCTATATTCGTGCGGCCTGGCCTAGTTTCGATTTAGGAAACGAAAAGGAAGACTAATGACGATCATTCGGGACTGGAATACCGAGAAAGTGTTACATGTTCGCTATGTCGGTGAAGTCAGCGGACAAGAATACCTGGAATCAGTACTCAACTTTAGCGGGGATGCACGATTTGACGGCTTAAAATATCTCATCGCAGACTGGAGTGAATACTCCTATGCTCAAGCACAATCGGGCGAAAAAGATCCAGAAGCACGATTTAACGAAAAAGATATTGAAAAAGCAGCGGCTTATACAAGAGCTATGGCAATGACCAACCCGAATATCAAGCTGGCAATGGTATTAATGAAAAAAAGCATCGGGCACAGAGGAGCTTTCGCTACCCTATTTGAAAGTTTGTCGGAGGGCATTTCCTGGGAAGTAGCGAGTTTTAATACCTTGGCAGAAGCAAAAGTTTGGCTGGGTTTGGAAGGTTGACGCATATCTGTGACCGGTTGCACCACAATTGTTTAAAAACTAGCCCAGAAACAAGAGCTTAAACCTTTATTTTCGATACTGTGCCCGTCATTGCTTGACACTTAAAATGCACCCATTAGAATAGGCGCTCTTTTGACGAGGCTGGTTGCGATCAACCAAACACGTCGAAAGAATCGTCTGAAATTATGCGGGAATAGCTCAGTTGGTAGAGCGCAACCTTGCCAAGGTTGAGGTCGCCAGTTCGAACCTGGTTTCCCGCTCCATTTCAGGTAAAGCTAAGAGGCAGGATTCTCTTGAGAGTGACGCTCACGTTTTAATGCAAGATCAACGTTTGTTAGTACAAGCGATATAACTGATCTAGAGGTGAGTGAAGTGATGATTTAAGGCGCGGTGGCAGAGTGGTCATGCAGCTGACTGCAACTCAGTGTACGCCGGTTCGATTCCGACCCGCGCCTCCATCTCGCTGAAAACGTTATACCTAAGTTGGCGGACCAACCCCAACTATAAAAAATGCTTCCCTTCTATGCCCGGGTGGTGGAATTGGTAGACACAGGAGACTTAAAATCTCCCGACTTCACGGTCGTGCCGGTTCAAGTCCGGCCCCGGGCACCACCTATTGTTATAAATCAATAACTTACCAGTGTTTTTGTAAATACCCAACATACCGCCCTTCATAAATATTGGAAAATGCTGCTTTTTGCCATTATTTCTGTGCATTGGCTATCTTTTGTAAATTGGCGAATCAAGATACCAACAGAAATTTGCATTGATCTAGCGGAAGACTATCGACCGATAGACAGTTGGCCGTCCTATTTCGAGATTGCGGCCCTAACGATGTGCGCCGCGGCTGGGTTAAGAGCGCGGGAGTACAGTGTGCACATGCCGTCCTACGAACCAGTCGGAACATTAGATAACAGTAGGCACCGCGTTAAGGTCATTTTGAAAACGACATTCACTACATTATGGAAGGTATTCCCGCGAGACGTTAACATAAGCGTTCAAAGAAGAAGCGTGTACCTCGGCAGCTTTATGTGGGCGGCGTTACACGTAGAAATATCAACGCCAAATTCGTAATGACATAGGAGACTTTTCACTTGTACAAGTACATTCTGGCCGCAGTCGTCGCAGGGACGGCATACTTCCTGTTTTTTAGTGAACCTTATCCAAATAGCTTCGAATTTCGTGGCATCACCTTTGGCTCGAAAGAAAACGAAAATAACAGTGAAGATAAGGGTGTCGATATATATAGATACAGCGACAAATCAGGTGATTATGTTTTCATGTTTGCGATCTTGAATGACACGTCGGCTACCGCAAACGGCGTGTCGAATCAATACTTAAACGTATTCAAGCAACAAGGCTACAAGTTTAAGCGCGAAGGTAACCGGTATATTGGAAGCAAGGCGAATGATCTCATCTATATGACCCAGGCGAAAAAATTTGAAGGCTTAGTTGTATTAGCGAAAACCAAGGAATCATCCGATTTAGGCAGACCTAGTGACGCTGATGATATCTTTGCGGATTTAGAAAAGTTTTCAATTGAAAAGTGACCATTCAGCGGGTGAGATTGGGAATGTATTTTACTCGCGCAGGCTCTAATGACATTGGGCTGGCGGCGACATACACAGCGATGAGCGGTAGCCCGCTAACCTTTTTTAGACTAGGTTGAGTGGGTAAGTGGGACGTTTATTCGTCTTATACGCCAAGAAGTCTTTTTTCTTGATTCTCTAAAAATAGATGCTCCCGCTTTTACGAGTATAGAAGGAACAAACATCCTATCTTGGATGCTCTGCCCGAGCCGTCCGGAGCGAGGCAACCGCATGTATCGGTTGAGGCGGTCGATAGCTACTATAAGAGAATGAAAAGGGACGGAGGGGGAGGGATTAGTTTTCAATCTCCCGTTTTAAGTCCAGCCGTATTATCTTTTAACGCTGTAAGATTTTTAATCAAATACGCAAAAAGGATTTTGTGGTGCCTAGACGACCAATAATGTGCATTTTATCGGAAAGGCTGTCCATTATTGTCAGCCATTAGTTGGTGATAGGTTTAAGCTGCAAATAAAAGAAAAACTGGGCGATCTGTTCGCTTAATGGGAAGAGGGCGGCTGAGAATGTTGGTTAAATAATAATCCCTCGGTTTCCTTTCCCTATCGCAGTTTAAAATTCCTGAAAACGGCTCTTATGGATTTATTAGCTTGATCATCTCGCCAGGACTTTGTAAACAGCACACGAAGCAACCAGTAGACCATTAATAGCAAAGCTAGATTCTCCGGCACAGCGAGAATTGGGAGGGTTAGAATTTCTGAGTTACGAACAAAATCCGGAAAGACCGTCATACCCGGACCGGTGAAGGCTGACCCAGTTGCGATGAACATCGCGAGGCACATGCGCCACAGGTGTCGATGATATCACTAACAACGGTTTGTTCAGCGGGATCAAGAGTTACTTCCTCGATGTGTTTCTGAATCAACAGGTGTCCTTCGAATCAACTGCTCCGACGGTAGACTCACTTCGAGCCAGACCATTCACCGGCCACTTCAGGTGAAAGTATAACGACCAGATGTCAGTGATTAGACATCACCTCATAGGGCGCTATATCAATGGCAAAAATAGTACTTGGTAGATGAATTCGTTGCTCGATAAAGAGTCGGCGACGAGAGTAGTCATTGCCCGTGACATGATCAGCACCGCAAAGAAATAAGCGGCGCACACAGCGGGAGGTAACATGATAAAAGGGCGTGTCGCCGGCACAGACTCGTGTGCTTCTGGGTAAAGTTAACGTAATTCCTTTTACGAAAAATGTCTGTTGACGGTAAAGCAGAGTTATTGTTTTGACAATTTGAGCGTGCCCGTCCCGCGTTAACGCCTTAACGCTCTATAGGAAAAACAGTATAATGGACCTCTATCATGTCTACGGAGCAGGCTTAGACAGCCGGTCTAAGCTCCGTGGTATTGACTTCATTTTTCAGGACTTTGTTATTTATGTAAGCATCGAGATTAGCTAAAAACAGACTGTCACCTCTGGAGTCAGTCCCCAAACCTCGATTTGACGAATGGGGCGTCACCAGTACTTTCGGGTGATTCCAGAATCGGCTCTTCTCTGGAAGAGGTTCGGTACGAAAAACATCGAGCACAGCAAAATCGATTGCGTCTTTGTCCAATGCAATTAGTAATTCATCTTCTTTTACCAGATCGCCGCGGCCGATATTGACGATAATTGCGTCTGGTTTCATCTGCGCCAAAAACGCTTGATCAACCAGATCACGGGTATCGGCGGTGAGCGCGCAAGCCAGTACGACAACATCTTGCTGTGCTAGATTTGCGTTGATATTATCAAACCCGATGAGAGGGTAATCGTTCGCTCGATTGGGGTCTCTTTTAACGCCCGTCACATTACCGCCAAAAGCGGTGACTCTATCAGCGACTAATTGGCCAATGTTGCCTAAGCCGATAATTAGCCAATTGGAGTTATAGATTTCTTTAAAATCATTGGCCTGCCATTTGGCATCATTCTGGAACTGTTTGCGAATATCGAAGCCTTGATAGCGCTGCAAAACACTCGCCACGACATATTCGGCAATAGCGGGAGCCTGCGCGTCACTATTGCTTAAACGAATACCTTTTTCCGCCAATTTTGTAAAAAACGGATCGTCTAAGCCAGCAGAGAGGGATTGTACCCATTCGAGCGTTGAGGATTTCAACAAGGAAATAGCGTAGTCTCTAGTTAATTTCGCCGCCATAATGTCGGAGCTCAGCCAGCCGCAATGAATATCTATGTCTGCCAGGGACACAGGTTCACCACCGTGCGTTACGGAACCATCGGCCTGCATTTCGAACAAATTCACTTTATCGGTAAAGTTGGCGAGCTGAGTTGCTAACCGTTTGACTGCTGAAGCCGCTATCAGGAGATTTTTCATTGGCTGGTCTCGATAGAATGATCGCTGATTGGGTAGACCAAGGCATTCTATCGGTTTGTTTACGATTGTAAATAGCATTACTTCGATAAGCATGGGACGAACCAGAGGCGTCCGTATTTGTCTCCGTGGAGTTATTGCCGGCGTCGGTAAGGGCGAGTGCCTGGTAAACCGCTACAGTCAGGTGCCATGGCGGCGGTAATAATACGCGCCTGTAGCGGTTTGTTGTTCAGTAGCTCCGTAGAAGAGCAATGGAGATTGTAATGAAAAGTAATTAAACACAGCTACTACAAACTCATTCAGATGAATGCCCCAGGTACCCCTAAACAAGGGCTGCTTTTTTGCCATATCGATGGAGGTTTTTGGGCATTGTTGTCTTTTTCTTAGAAACCGTTTTAAAAAGCAAGAAAAACCTAGAAAGAACAGCGAGTCATAACTATCTTCATAACTGTATATTGACGTGACTGCACGAAATCTAGTGCACGCTGTTTTTAATATTGATTGAGATTCTAACTAAATTGCTTGATAGTCGACGCTTTTGTTAATTTGTAAGAAGGTAGATGATGGCGAACCGGGCCGAAATTCTTCACACTAATTTTCCCCTTCGAGTTAGCGCAGGTGATCTGCCAGAGTCTGGGGCCAAACTATCCTTATCTGAAGTAGGTTTAGTGGCTGCCGATCTGCTTGATCTGTTCGAGACCCAGCTAATGAGTCGTCAACTGGATATTACCAGCCGCAGGCTTCGCGCTAGAAATGAAAGCCACTATACGATTGGCAGTGCCGGTCACGAAGGCAATGCTGTATTCGGCAGGGCTTTCCGGGCCACTGACATGGCTTTTTTGCATTACCGCAGTGGCGCGTTATTGATCCAGCGAAGCAAGCAGCTAGCCGGCCAAACACCGCTTTACGATATGTTACTGTCTTTTGTCGCATCCAGCGAAGACCCGATATCGGGCGGTCGTCATAAAGTCATGGGTAGTGTCGATTTATTGGTGCCGCCGCAGACGAGCACCATAGCCAGCCATTTGCCAAAGGCCATGGGTGCTGCACACGCCATAGGATTGGCTCAGCTTACTAATGCTGATCATGCGGTGATGCCTAAGGACAGTATTATTCTCTGCAATTTTGGTGATGCATCAGCTAATCATTCGACTACTCAGGGCGCAATTAATGCAGCGGGATGGGCGGCTTATCAGTCATCCCCGATGCCGATCGTTTTTATCTGCGAAGATAATGGCATCGGTATTTCGGTGCGCACACCCAGTGGTTGGATAGCCGATAATTTTTCTCAGCGAGCAGGCCTCAGCTATCTTTACTGTAATGGGCTCGATCTATTGGACACTCAAAGGGCGACGGCGACGGCGATCGCCATTGCCCGTAAACAACGCAAACCGGTGTTCCTGCATATGAAAACGGTGAGATTGATGGGGCACGCAGGCTCAGACACAGAAACCGGTTACCGCAGTTTGAAAGAAATAGAGGCGATTGAATCGCAAGACCCTATCTTGTACAGTGCGCGCTTGCTGATCGAACATAATGTGATGTCTGCTCATGAGATCGTTGCTATGCACGCTGCGATGGATGCGCGAGTCAGTCGTATTGCGGAACAAGTCATACCAAGACCCAAACTCACTACCGCCAAAGCAGTCATGTTGCCAATAGTCCCGCCGGTGCTACGATTGCCCGACCGCGTTGTAAAATCGACTGCCGCCGCCCGTCAAACTCTTTTTAAGGGGGAAGAGCGACTACTTAGCAATCCGCAAAGCATGGCACGTCTGATCAATCTGGCTTTGGCAGATATTATGTTGATGTATACCGACGTCGTCGCTCTAGGAGAAGATATCGGCAGGAAAGGTGGTGTTTATAGTGTAACGACCGGTCTGCAGAAGAAATTTGGACCGGCCCGCGTTTTAGATACATTGTTAGATGAACAAAGTATCTTCGGTCTCGCAATGGGGCTCGCCCACAATGGTTTCATTCCGATTCCGGAAATACAGTTTCTGGCTTACGTACATAATGCCGAAGATCAATTACGGGGCGAGGCGGCCACTTTATCTTTCTTTTCCAACGGACAATATACCAACCCTATGGTGATCAGAATTGCGGGGTTGGCATACCAAAAAGGCTTTGGTGGTCACTTTCACAATGATAACTCCTTCACCGTGTTCCGAGACATACCTGGTATCATTGTGGCCTGTCCTTCGAATGGCCGCGACGCCGTACAGATGCTCAGAACCTGTGTTGATCTGGCTAGCAGGGAAAGAAGAATTGTGATTTTTCTGGAGCCTATCGCATTGTATTTGACGCGAGATTTACATGAACCCGGCGATGGGTTGTGGCTCTCAAAATATGAACCGCCACAGGACGAGGTTTCAACGATCGAATTCGGCCAAGTCGGTGTTTACGGTGTGGGTAAAGCATTGTGTATTCTTACTTACGGTAACGGCTTGTTTTTATGTCGCCAGGCCCAGCCTATTTTGGAGGCACTGGGTCTGGAAATAACGATCGTCGATCTGCGTTGGTTGGCGCCTCTCAACGAAGAGGCCATCATCATGGAAGTAAATAAGTGTAACGCGGTATTAATTGTTGATGAATGTCGTAAAACCGGCTCTTTGAGTGAGGCGTTAATGACGTTGATGGTCGAGCGGCGGGTGCAGGTGCCCGTTGCAAGGCTCACTGCAGAAGATTCATTTATACCGATTGGATCAGCCGCGACGGTGACCCTGCCGAGTGTAGACCAAATTGTCGAGCAATCGGTGGTAGTGACAGGGTTAAAATCACAAGCGGGTCGGGAACAATCATGAGTAAACAATCATGAGTAAACAATCATGAGTAAGCAGTCAGCAATTGTAATATGTCCGGGGCGCGGGACCTATGGTCAGTCAGAGCTGGGTTATCTGGCAAAGAATCACGCAAACTCGACAGAAACGGGTGTTTTTCTCGAAGAGCTCGATGCTGCCAGAGAGAGCCTGGACCAGATTAGTCTATCAGCCCTCGATAACAGTGAACGCTTTCAGCCGCGGGTCCATGGTACGGGAGACAATGCCTCTGCGCTCATTCACGCATGCGCGATGGCAGATTTCAAAAGTATCGACTTGGGTCAATTCGATATTGTTGCGGTCACTGGTAATTCTATGGGGTGGTATATAGCACTGGCCTGTGCCGGTGTATTGTCTGATCAGGCCGGTTTTGAGGTAGTGAATACTATGGGCACTTTGATGCACATGGAGGGAGAGGGTGGTCAGGTCATCTATCCGCTGGTGAATGCTCAGTGGCAGATTGATCCAGCGCTTGGCAGGATATGTGATGAGACGGTAGCCGCGCTGAATGAACAAGCTGGTACTGCGATTCACACATCCATTGATCTCGGTGGCATGCGGGTTCTTGCCGGTAATGCCAATGGTGTGAAAGCTTTGTTAGCGAATCTTCCCCCACAACAGGATCGATTTCCATTTCAATTGCAGCATCACAGTGCCTTTCACAGCCCGTTACTTAATCATATACCGCCGATGGCTAAATCAAGTTTGGGTTCCGCGCTGTTTAAAATGGCAAATCTCCCGTTGATTGATGGTCGCGGCAAAATATGGCAGCCAGGCGCATATACAACGTCGGCTCTTTACGATTATACCTTCGACCATCAAATCACAAAAACCTATGATTTTTCGAAGGCGCTGGAAGTTAGTTTAAAGGAATTCGCTCCGGACAAATTAATTGTTCTCGGTCCCGGCACGACTCTGGGTCCTCCGGTCGCCCAGCAATTGATCAGGTTGAAGTGGTTGGGCCTTGAGTCAAAATCCGAATTTAGTTTGCGTCAGGAACAAGATCCTTTTCTGCTCAGTATGGGAATTAGTAATCAGCGTAAAAAAGTGGTTTAACTTTCAGGCCGGGGACTGATAATCGCGGTTAACCCTTCCTATTTTTTAGGGGTAGTTTCGACTAATCACTATCATCAGTAAAACAGAAGACTGTTACTGATTATACCGTGTGTTCAAGGTGCTTCAAATGAGTGCTGATTGACTGGGATGAATGGCGGCATACGGAGCTTCGAATTGAGCTTTCGCTTAATGTCTTTTTAGGTCGCTCCAACAATCCAAAATTCTCGCTGTGATATTCACGTTATTAGATCGATCTACTGTGCCAGAAGAATAGATTTTTAATGTGGTTACGGAGGGAGCTGTTACATCTGACCAAGCACAAGAACTAATGAATTTGAATCGTCCAATTGTACGTACCATTGAGGTTACGTTAGCTTATTTTGTCCGGTCATCGCTCATTTCAACGTTTTGGGTCGCATGATAGGGAAATAGAGACGAATAACTGGCGTCCAATAACGCCATTATAGCCGACGAGTGGGGTATATTTTTGTTCAATACAAAATACAAGTCGAGTTTTTCTAATGTAGTATGTACTAATCCTTCCAGCGGATGCAATTTCAATTCCGTATTCACGGTGCTCTCATAATCTAACAAAAAATCTATGCGGTTACTCGCCAGCATTCGCAGTGCACTGCTATGGGAGTCGATTATTGTGACAAATTTCTTGTTTTCCGGCGTAGTCAATGTTGTCAATTTTCCATTGTAATTAAACCCTCTTATTATACCGAGTCGAGTTCCTTTTAATTCAGCGAGCGAGGTCGGTGGTACGGCGTTGCCAAAACCATATAGACGTAATTCGATGGACCCAATCGTATTTTCGCTAAAAATCACGTTGTCGTGATAGTCGATGTTCGTTTTCAAACCACCGAGAAGGTCTAGGTCGCCGGCGCCGAGACTGGCAAACACTATTTTTGCAGGATAGGGAATGAGTTGGTAATCCAATGAGGCGTTTTTCAAGGTTTTTTCCATGGTTTTGATCATGGTGCCGCCCACTACGCTCCGTCCTTCCACAATAGAATGCGGAGGGAAATGCACTACGCCAACCCGCAGTGGTTCTGCGAAGGCTGAGCTACTAAAAAGCAACAGAAAGAAGGGGAAGAAAAAGAGTCTCATAGAATTCCTCGCTACAGAGGTAATTGTAGAGCGAGTTCGATCAAATTTCAAAAAATAGACGTCGGCGAGCGCTTAGTCGCCAGTCTGTGGTACGCAGATGGAAGCCAGGTACAGGGGTCTAATGAGTTGTCATGTAGAATGATAGCGGTTGTCAATTTAGATGAGATTTATTGCGGGAAAAAATTCCAGTTTGTAAAGCCATTGAGTCATCATCACTTCTTTTCAGAAGATAGGATTGAAGTCATTTACCGAGCAATTCAGTGTTGTGGTGATAGTATGACGGCATCTCGGATTGCATTGGATTTTTATATTCTTTGACGAGTTAGGTTATCAACATATTTTAAGATTCATAGTTAAAGACCTGACGCCATGATTCCAGACGCCATGATTCCGAGATGTAGCTTCATTGAAGTCGGACTGCAGTCTACTGATCTCAGCTGGCCTGTCGAACATCCGGTGTTTCTAGATATTGTTCGAGTGTTTTCTTTAAATGATCAATGCTCAAGGGTTTGGGCAGATAATCATTCATTCCCGAGTTGATACAACGCTTCTTATCGGCATCCATCAAATTCGCGGTGACTGCAACAATAGGAATATCTTTTAAAGAATCTTTCCTGGCGCGAATCTTTTCAGTACAGGTAAAGCCATCCATTACCGGCATTTGCAAATCCATCAATACCAGAGAAAATGAGTTTTCTTGCAGTTTCTCAAGACCTTCCGCTCCCTGGTTTGCTACGATGGAGCGGTAGCCGAGATTCTCGAGCATTTTTTCTGTAACCCGTTGATTAATGTAATTGTCCTCGACAATTAGTATGGGAAGGTCAGCGCTCGCTTTTTCTCGAATTCGCTTCTCGTCCTCAGCATTTCCCTGCTCAACGGGTAAAGATAAAGTAATGCGAGTGCCGGTACTCAGAGACGATTCTAATTCAATTGTTCCCGACAGTAGCTGCACCAACTCTTGGCATATGGTCAAACCCACACCTAGGCCCCCGTATTGGCGCTGCAAGCCTGCGTCGCGTTGCCTAAACGGTTTGAAAACTGTCTTATGATCGCGTTTGTTAATGCCAATGCCACTATCGGCGACTACGCATTTCAAGCACGGGCCGTTTTCATCGTGGAGGTATCGCAGTGAAAAATCCACATAACCTTGATTTGTAAAAATGACGGCGTTGTCTAATAATTTAGCGAGCAGTACTCGAGTCTTCTCCATATCGAGCAATATCCACGGAGGTAATTTGGGGTCGATGTTCCAGCGTAGTTCCAGGTTCTTGTCATTACATTCGTGTTGATACCGTAGCTTCATTTCATCTAGAATTTCTAACAGCCTAACGCTTTCTCTGTTTTCCGATAACATATCAGCTTGTATTTCCGTATACATCAATATGTCGTTAATCATTATCATGATATCGTTAGCGCCTCTTTGAATAATATCAAAGGGCGAGCTGAGTTGTCCCTTGATATAATGTTGTGCTACCTGTATACCGCCTAAAATAGCGTTCATCGGTGTTCGTAATTCATGGCTAATCATGGTAAGGAAATCTTGCTTAAGGCGATTGCTAACTTCTAATGCGGAACGGCTCGCTAGCAATGCCAATTCCTGCTCCTTACGGGTAACAATGTTGCCGACCTCTATGCCTACTTGTGCCATCACGTCGAGTAATTCGGTATCGATTGGTTCGGGTTGTTTTGAATAGAATTCGAACACGCCGATAACTTGGTTCTCAACGATAGCCGGGAATGCAAAGGCACCCCGAACCTTGATGTCTTTAGGGGATTTTCCTCTCGAGAATTCCTGACGATTTCTTACATCGCTAATCCAACAAGGTTTTCGTTGCTCTAATGCCATGCCCGGTAAACCTACATCTTTCGTAAATATCGTTTGATTAGTGGCTTCTTTAAATTCTTGGTAGTTGTGTTCCGGCTTCGAAAACCAAATGTCACTGCTTATTAGCATGCCAGGATCTTCTTTTGATAGGAGAAACACATGGCCTAGGTCCCAGCCGCAATTCAGACAAATAACCTTGAGAATGCTACGCATCGCATCGGCAGGGTCGTTAGTGACATTGGCAATGACGGCAATCTTCTTGATCAGCTCGGCATCGCGCCTGTTTTTTTGTGATTTTCGAGCGGAGCGGTTGATTGAACGAGCTAATCTCACGGAAAAAATCAATGCAAAAAAAGCGGTAATGCCAGTTACCAAAAGATTTTTCCTAAAGTTAGCATTGGCTATTGCCAGAACTTCGGCTTCGTCCATTTCGGTTAACAGCACCCACTGGTTGTCTGGAAAGTAGTGATTTGCGCCGAATACTTTAACTCCCCGGTAGTCAATGTAGCTAGCGTAAACAATGGCTTCCAAATTTCGGGCTTTTTGAATTCCTACAGTATCGACTTTTATTGGCGATTGTTTGTTATCCATAAAACGGGAAGTGGTAATCATTACATTGTTGCGGTCGACCAGATAGGTCTCTCCCGTCTCACGCAAGCCAGCCCGATTACTCGTAACCTGGTTAAGAATATCGGGGTTGACGCGGAGCGTCACCAGCCCAATAAAATTCTCACTGTCAGGGTCTTGCAGACCGACCGAAAAAAATAGCGATGGGTCGGCTTGGTTGGGGGTTTTCCAGTAGTTTCCCGCATATCCGAGGACCCGAAAGTTATTGTCACGGAATTGTTGGATAGCGCTTTCGACGAGAAAATTTTCCCCAATAAGGGATCGCTCCGTACTTGCAATGATCACACCAGAGGCATTCCTAACGGAAATTCGTGTTACAGCGCTTTCTGCGATGACGTTTTTGTTCTTTAATAAATTTCGGTCTTTTAGCGAGGAAAGGCTAGACTCCAGAAATGCCTGCAAACGCTCTATTTTTTTAGGGTCGGAAATCGCGTTCTTGCCCAGCGTTTCGATGTACGTGGTTAACAAAACCGCCTGTTCCATTCTTAAATGGACCAGATGATTTATATTTGCTACTCGGGATTCATTAACAGCATGAAGGTTATCGAGATATTCATCGATAGCAGCATCTTTCGTGTTCTTGTAGCCCAAGAATGTAATGAAAACCAATGGCAGTAAGGCAATTAGGACGATTGCCGCCAGCAGTTGGTTTTCACGAGCGACCAGTAGTCCACGCATCGGCCTTCTATCCAAATCCACGGTTTATAAGAATATAATAGCACGTTCTGACCTATATCATCTGATCGAAGGCTGTCAGGAATGCCCTCAAAGGTACGACCGCTTCGTGGACGGTGGCGGGCGGTGGACATTGAGCTAAAGGCCTTTTATCCTAGACAAACAAATAATAACAACTCTTGAGCGTATCAATGCTTAAGCAAGGAATAGGGATGCGCGAATCGCGCGGTAAAGTTAGCACCGGTCTAAAATTGAAATACTCCATAGGCGGAGCCGCAGAAGGCTCCACTATGTATGCCTTTAACGGTTTCAATTTTGTTATTTATACCATTATTTTTGGCATGCCGGGTACCCTGGTAGGCTTGGCAGTATTTCTCTCGATTATTTTGGATGGAGTTTCAGACCCCCTAATCGGTTATCTCAGCGATCGCTGGAAGTCGCGCTGGGGGCGTCGTCATCCATTCATTTATTTGGCCTCTCTTCCCATGGCAATCTGTGTGT
>ENA-OSET01001539-OSET01001539.1-sediment-metagenome-genome-assembly--contig:-NODE-1539-length-23857-cov-2.757822_pt1 | contig 23857 bp, 17 predicted proteins | sample MGYA00237882_ERZ534229 | MGnify/ENA primary metagenome ERZ534229 (study PRJEB26408, sample SAMN06266212) | sediment metagenome | isolation source: Hudson Canyon methane seep mesocosm | place... | reverse complement strand
ATCTCATCCAAATGGTGGGCAAAGAAGTTTCTAACCTGCCAGTTTGCGTCTGGATTTGGCAAAAATACAATCAGGCCATAGGCGCTGACTGCCAAGAGAGCGGCTGTGCTCGCAACAAGGGTGGCCCCAGTTGTGTATTGGCGACGCAGGCCCTTCACAAGCGCAATTAGAGACACCGTGACTAGACCAGCCGTCATGACTATTTTAGACAGGTTCAAGGCTTTGACAGAATTGCCAAGAAACTCACCACTCAGTAAATAAACCACATTACTGTGATGTGACAGTTGGCGAATAGCGTGCAGGTTTTCTACGTCAACTAAATGAATCATGACCCAAACGGGATAGATTAGACCTGTTGAGATCCATCGCCCACGGCCGGACAGGATTACGCAAAAGCTCAGCAGGCACGACCAGAAAACATCTGATAACAGGCCCCAGAACAAGTAGTCAACGTGACTAAATAATCCGGCCAGGTAAAGATCAAATCGGCAATAAAGCGGAATAATAAAAAACGCAAAAAAAACGAGGCTCAAACGCAACCGGCTGTTTGTGTGTTCGCCAGTCTTCAGTGGCCCCGCCGCCGTATTCACGGCCGCAATACCCGGGACACCTTGTGAATCAAACCTTTAAGTTTATGTTTTATAGCCGGGCGACGGCGTGCTGTTTTCTCTGCACCTGCTGCCTCAGGGCGTATTTCTTTGCGGTCAAACAGGCCAATTGCACTCAAGCCAATGCCCAGGGTTCTTGCATCATCAGACAAGCCGAGTTCTTTGGGGGAAATTACTTTGTCGTTGTCGATAATCAGTGTCAACGTACAAGGGCTTTCAATGTTTTTCCCAAGAGGAATTTCGATGGGGGTTTCTTCTCGAGCCTCACTGTAGACATGGGTCAACTGTGCGCCTTCTACGGTGTAGGTCACCCTTAAGGAGCTGTCACTAAAGCAGCGAGATAAAAAGGTTTTTAGATGCACGCGAGAGAACGCGGGAGTTCCTTCGGGCACATCAAAGGTGACCTTGGCCTGTTTGGCCGTTGTCCAGCCCAGGGGTTCGTTGGCGTTGGTATTGGACAGGTTTTTGGTTTTAAACAGCCGTAAATTTTTGATGCCTCTGTAGGTATTAATCCAGCGGTTATCATTGAAGTCGGCCAAAAACTTTTCACGCAGCTCAATGAATAGGGGGGTGAGGTAGTTGTGCGGGACCGCGTTGGGGTAGATCGACTTCAGAAAGCTATGAAAATAATCTGCATCATAATAAGCCTTTGATACATCGATCGAGGGAAAACAATTGAATGCGGGAAACAAGGTTTCAGGGTCGCCGGCGAATCCCCACCCCTTACGGTCCAGTGAAAACTGAATGTGGGCCATAGGCCGGTTTACAAAAACAACATGATAGGCATCCGGGTTCTCATAGAGGTAACGCAATACAATGTGCGGTTGAATCACCTCTTTAATCAGATAACCTTCGGTATATTGATCCAGAATTCGGCTGCAGTATTGGTAGGCCTCTTCAAATTTTGCTGAGGTGCTGTTGAGGTAAAATGGATATTCCCTGTCAATGGCGTCATTGCGTGTGTGATTTAACACTTCGCCCGCGGCAATGCCAGATTCCTTCAAAAAGGGCAGCATGCCTTTTGAAATGTCATAAGCCTGAGAGGTGAACCCCCGGGGAAAGCCAATCAATAAAAGTGATTTCATGATTTTTCATAGGCGTCCATCACCACGCCAACCTCGTCGTGCATTTTTACTTCGCCGTCTTCAATCCAGAGGGCATGGGTACAATATTTGCGAATCGCCTGTTCGCTGTGAGAAACCAATACAACGGTTTGCTCACTCTGCAGGCGTTGGCGAATGACTTCGGCGCTCTTCTTCTGAAAAACCCGATCGCCCACCGACAGCACTTCGTCAATCAGTAGAACATCGGCCTGCATGATCGATGCAACCGCAAAACCCAGGCGGCTTTTCATGCCGGCCGAATAGGTTTTCACCGAATTGTTAATGAAGGGTTCAAGCTCGGCAAAGGCAATAATTTCATCAACGTGGCTGGCCACAGCTTTGCGTCGATAACCCATCAGTGTGCCGATAATAAAAATATTATCCAGTCCGCTGAGCTCTGGCATCAAACCCACGTTCAAGGCCATGAGGGCAGTGCTGTAGCCGTCATTTTTGAGGTGGCCTGTATCGGGTAAAATTACGCCGGCCAGGAGTTTCAGCAGGGAGCTTTTCCCTGCGCCATTGCGGCCAATCACCGCCAGAGACTCACCTTGGTGCAGATCAAAGCTAATGTTCTTCAGTGCTGTATATCGAACGGCTTTTTGGGTCAGCCAGGAGCCAACCTTCTGGTATTCAACCGAAACGGAATCGAGACTGATGGCAATATCACCCCGAGACATTACAGCAGCACCCTGGGGTAGCGGCGATCAAAGTGTTTAATCAAGGCAAAACCTATAACAAGAAGCGCGATGGAGAGTCCGTTAATGGAGGCTATCGTGGTCCAGGTGGGCGCCGTGTCATCCACTAACACACTTCGAAACTCCGTAATGATATTGGCCATGGGGTTTAGCATTAAATAGCTGGCATAGGGCTCGGGAATTCTGTCGTCAATCAGGAAAAACACACCGGACAAAAACATCAGGGCGCGCAAACCGAGCTGCACCACAAACTTTAAGTCATTAACAAAGGGAACCAGAGCCGCCATCACCACACCGCAGGCCGCCGAAAACAGTAACTGGGTGATAAAGATCACCGGAAGATAAAACCAGCTGAAAGTAATGCCATTGAGGCCGGCCAGAAGCAGCAGCAGCAATCCAAACACAATGAAGGATTTCAGGCACTCAACACACACGGCAACACAGGGGAGCAAATATTTGGGAATATAAATTTGCTGGATCAGGCGTGCAGAGCGGGTGATCGAGTGCATGGTGCGGGTAACGGTCGCGGCAAACCACAACCAGCTACTAATGCCCACCAGCAAGTAATAAACAAAACCTTCACCACCTCTTTCCAGTATCAAACCAAAAACGGTATAAAAAATAGCCATCATCATCAGCGGCTCCATGAACCACCAGAAAATACCCAGGCGGTTTTGCGCGGCTTCGAGACGGAAATCGGCGGAGACATTGACCCGGATGAAATCGAGGGCGTGAATGTTGTGTGTACGACTCAAAGAAGGACAAGTTCCTGTTGGTTGTAGAGGAGTTGTTTTGGCTGTTTGACCCGCCGGATTCTACCTTAATTCAAGCAGCTTGTCGCCGGGAATGTGGCGACGGAAAGGGCATTCCGTCGCTGCACGTCAGCCGCTAATAAGGGTCAGTATTTCAGCTGTTTCTTCAATGGGCACGGGTTCATCGGCACAGTAGTCTACGGGCGCGGTGGCAATAATATTCAGCGCCTGTGACTGATTGAGCGCCAGGCAAGCTTTTTCCAAAGACACCAATATGGGCCTGATCGCGTTGATATCACTGGTATTTTCCTGGGCTTTCATAATACGAGGGTGCTGCGTGCCGAGGCAGTTGTCACCAATCAGCAGCTCTTCATAGAGTTTCTCGCCCGGGCGCAAGCCGGTGAATTCGATGGCGATATCACCATGGGGCGTATTTTCGCAGTGAAGCTGCAGGCCTGAAAGGCGAATCATCTCTTGGGCCAGGTCAAATATTTTAACCGGTTTGCCCATTTCCAGCACAAAGACACTTCCGCTTCCCTCCATGGCGCCCGCTTGAATAACCAGTTGTGCGGCTTCACTGGCGGTCATGAAATAACGCGTTACTTCGGGGTGGGTAACCGTTACCGGTCCACCTTGTTGAATTTGTTGTTTGAACAGTGGCACTACCGAGCCAGAAGAACCCAGAACATTGCCAAAACGCACAATCGAAAACTTGGTGTTAGGGTAGTGCTGGGCGTGGGATTGAATAACCATCTCCGCCAGTCGTTTGGTGGCACCCATGATATTGGTGGGGCGCACGGCCTTATCGGTGGAAATGAGCACAAAGGTTTCAACCCCCGCTTCTGCCGCAAATTCAGCCACCGATTGGGTGGCCAGAATATTATTTCTGACCGCGGGAATGATGTTTCTCTCAACCATTGGCACATGTTTGTAGGCGGCTGTGTGGTAAACAGTGTCGACCTTGTGGGTTGCCAGCAGGCTTTTTAGCAGCATGCTGTCCAGCGTGCTGCCCAAAATGGGGGTCAGGGTGCAGGGCATGCCCTGCTCGTCAGCAATTGTCTCCAATTCACCTTCGATTTTATAGAGATTGAATTCATTCGACTCCAGCAGGACTAATTTTGCAGGCTGCTGTTTGATGATCTGCCGGCATAACTCCGAGCCAATTGAGCCGCCCGCACCGGTCACAAAAACGGTTTTATTGTTGATATTGGACTGCATGAGATTGGGCACGGGTATTACCGACTCCCGACCGAGCAGGTCTTCGATAGAGATTTCCCGCAATTCTTCGATCTGGGCGCGCCCTGTGATCAAATCTTCGATGGGAGGAATCGTTTGCACTTTGACTGGGAATTGCTCGAGGTGGCGAATAACCGCAACCCTCTGTGCCTGACTGGGGCGGTCCTGTGCTAACAAAATCACCTGTATGTCATGTTCTTTGATCAGGTTCACGATTTCATGTTGCCCATAGACGGGCAAACCTTTGATAAAGGTGCCGTGCAACTTGTCATCATTATCGATAAAGGCAACCGCCGAGTACTGACCGCTTTGCTGAAGGGAACTGGCCAATTGACAGGCGTGTCTTTGGGCACCATAAATCAAGACCTTCTGGTGGCCTGGCATATACATGATGTTAACGATGTTTCGGATCAGTGCGCGGGGGAGCCCAATAAAAAACAAAGAGGTAAACAGGTAAATTAAGGGCACCGAACGGGGTATGTTTGTGCGGAAGTAAAAGGCACTGGCGATCAGGGCAATGCTGGAAATCACCACGCCGACCATTACGATGCTGATGGCCTGGTGAGCCATCAGGCGCAACACCGCGCGATAGAGCCCAATACGGATAAACACCAGAATTGAAATCGTCATGGTGGCCAGCACCGACCACAGCGCCTCTTGTGTCAGCGGCAAATCGAAAGTGCCCAGCCTCAAACAATAGGCAAGCAAAAAAGAAATAGGAATTGCGATAACATCGTAACAAAGAGAAATAATACGCTTTATTGGCCGGGGTGCCTCAAGCAAATATGAAATCATAGGGTGACCTTCATCCGTTTGTTTGCCGCCGGGCTCCAGCCCGTGTTTGTTGCCACTGATTTGTGCGCAGAAGTATAGCAAATTGGCTTTATTTTGCAGCGTTTTATCTGCTGTATTGGGGGCTTAATCACGTTGTTAATGCTGTTCATTGATTAACTTGGCGAGCGGTTTCTTTAAGCTCGGCATTAATGTTCTTTATCTCGAGCGATCCGGCCTTGGTCCAAACACATATTAGGACGAGCGGGGTGTACGCCAGAATCACCCAATAAAGCCCGAAGGAGGAATATTGCGCCAGTTTTGCCAGAGGAAGCAGCCAGACAAGGTTGATGGCCATGATTCCGAGCGTGACATAAGCGTGGTGGTTTATTTTCTGGCTAATAATTTGATAGGCATGACTCCGATGGGGTTCATTCCAGGCTTGGCCAGAAGACATTCTGCGAAGCAGCGTCCAGGTGGCATCAACCAAAAAGACACCCAGTAAAATCATCCAGCTCCACAGCGATAAAAGTTGTTCCACTGTGGTTGCTATAACCAGCAGGCCAATCAGGCAGCCCAGAAACCCGCTGCCACAATCACCCATAAAAATTTTTGCACGGGGAAAGTTCCAAGGAACAAACCCTGCCACAATCGCAGCGATGATCAAAAGGGCAAAGCTCCATTCGGATGAGCTCTGGTTCGATGTTAAATAGGCCGCTCCCCCTAATACCGTGATGGCCTCTAGTGCCGCGATGCCATTGATGCCATCCATAAAGTTATAGAGATTAGTCAGCCAAACCAAACTGATAGCGGCTAGTGGCAGCCATAACAGTGAAGGCTGCCAGGTAAAGGTGGGGAGTAACAGGGTGGGCAGGCCGCCAATGAGCCAGATGCCGATTGTGGCGCTAAATAGTTGCACGGCCAGGCGCAGCCGTCTGGAAGTATGGCTGAAGTCGTCAAACAGGCCGATAAAACCGACCGCGAGCGGAGGAATGCTCAGCGCTAAACACATTCTGCCGGGCAGCACATTAGTCCATGCGAGTACGGCAAAACAAACAGCGGTCAAAATAACAAATGATAAACCTCCACCACGAGGCACTGGCATTTTGTGCATGCTTCTCTGGTTGGGCACATCAATAACCTGAAAACGCATGGCCCAGCGTCTCACGAGGCCAGTCAGCATGAGACTGCAGACAAAAAACAAAATGATGAGTGAGAGTGATTGCAGGTCAAAAGGCATCATGGCATTAGCGACCCGGGTTCATGTAGAGCGCTTGAATAGATTGAGGTTGCCATTCTAATGCGTCTTGGGTTCTGCGACTATCAATCTGCAGGTCACCGGTTAATTTTTGCAGCTGTTGCTGACGACTCATCAATGCAGCGCCCCACCTTAACCAACTTTGCGGAGCAGGGATCAAACGGGCTTTCAGTTGATGTGTGTGAGCCAGGGTTCGAATGATATCGGCGCTGGAGATTGGAGTGCCATCGCAGGCAAGCCAGGGTTGACCGGTGGCATTGGGGTGGCTAAGGCATTTGAAAATCAGATCGCACAGATTGGGCAGGCTCAGAAGATCCCGTCTGTTGTGAACATTGGCCAGCGGCAATGGCAGTTGGCTGCGAACGGCTCTCAGTAATGAGGCAAGGTTGCCCTTTGCGTGCGGAGCAAATATCAGGGGCGGTCGAATAATGACCAGTTCCATGCCCGTCTCCTGACAAATGTCGCTGAGCGCGTGTTCGGCTTCGAGTTTGGTTTGTCCATAGGCATCGTTTGGAGTCGTTTCAGTATCCTGGGTGATCCATCCATTTGCAGGGTCGCCATAGACCTTGATGCTGCTCATGAAAACAATCCGCCGAACACCGGCTTTTGCCGCAGCCAGTGCCAGCTTTCGGCTAAAGTCGACATTGATTTGCCTGAATTTATCCAGATTGGCAAAAGGTGAGGTGCTCGGTTGGTGGGTTAATGCCGCCAGGTGAACCAAGGTATCGCAGCCAGACAGTGCCGTTTTGCAGGCGCGTTCATCGCTCGACTCACTCAAAGAATCACTCATAATTTCAGCGATGATTTGAGGGTCTCGAGTCAGAGGTAGAAAATCGACTCCTTGGGTTTTGAGGTGCTGGCATAAGGCCAGACCGACAAATCCATTGGCCCCTGTCACGGCTACTTTCATGGGTGGTTCTTTATTGGGAAAACGAGGCGGCATTGTACGCTGTTTTGCGCCTGAAAAGGACCGCCGGGGCCACTTTTTTGGCCCCGAATACTTGATAGCGCTCTTTTATGCTGTTAAAGTTCGCGGCCTTCAGAGATCTCTCTCTGACTTTAGGACCATAGCTCAGTTGGTTAGAGCGCTACCTTGACATGGTAGAGGTCGGCGGTTCGAATCCGCCTGGTCCTACCAAACCTCTTAAAGCACTATCCAATCCCTTTAAAGCACTATCCAATCCCCTTAAAGCACCATCATTACAAAGCCCGTATAGAAAGGTTTTCTGCTCCCCATCCTGAGATCTCTTACGTATTTAAGGGCAAGCTGCTCCCTGTCTGGTTAGCCGAAGGTCGGTTCTTACGGGCGCAATTGAAAGAAAGTGTGTATAGTTACGTCTTATGTCTTATATGATTATTTGTTGGTCAATTATAAGTGCAGATGGGGGGAGGCTTTCGCCTGCCTTGGCGACTTAACTAGAGTTATTTGATCGCAGGCGCTTCGTACATGATTTCAGCCAGGTCAAATACAAGCTTGGTTTGTCGTGTGCGCCAAAACCGTGAGCTTGGACAGTATTAAAATATGGAAATACCGAGCAATAACCACTTCTTTAAAAACTTCTTCAACTTCTCCACAGACATGTGTTTTATCGGCAGCCGCGATGGGTTTTGCAGGCATGTAAACGATACCGTCGGTGAAGTGCTGGGTTATTCTAAAAGTGAGATACTGGCCACCGCACTCTTAGACCTTATTCACCCTGAGGATGCAGGGCGAACGCAAGAAGTCATAAAGCTGCTGGCAGAGGGAGGGCGCGCGACCAACTTCATTGCTAAATGTCGACATCGAGCGGGTCACTACTTAACACTTTCCTGGTTTGCATCATTTCATGAGGATGGACATTTCTACGCCACCGCCCGCAACGTTTCAGAGGAAATGAATGTTGGCAATCGACTACAGGCGATTGAGCGGGCGCTGCAAAAAGCATCAATTTTGGTAGAGACGGATACTCGGGGCGTCATTATTGAGGCCAATGAACAATTCTGTGAAATTAGTGGTTATTCCAGAGAAGAGCTTATCGGAAATAGTCACCGCCTGGTTAATTCGGGCCATCACCCCAAGGCGTTCTTTCAGGACATTTGGAGAACCATATCATCAGGAGGGGTTTGGAAGGGCACAATTAAAAACCGAGCCAAAAACGGTGAGCATTATTATGTCCACACGATAATTACGTCGATTACCGATCATACGGAGAAAATATCCGGTTATATCGCGGTTCGAAATGACATTACTGATAGTGTCGAAACGAAGGAAAGCCTGCTAAAAACGGCAGACGTACTTAATGAGACAAGCGCTATCGCCAAAGTGGGCGGCTGGGAGCTTGATGTCGCATCGGGAGAGCTATCATGGACCGACGAAACTTTCAAAATATTAGAGGTAAAGAAACAGGAAGGAACAAGCCCCATGTTGCCAGAAGGCTTGTCTTTGTTTATACCCGAACATCAAAAGATTATTGAGCATGCGGTTGAAAATGCGATTGTAAAGGGTGAATCCTATAGTCTGGAATTGAAGGCGCAAACGGCGAAGGGCAATGTCCTCTGGGTGTACACAACCGGCAGCCCCAACTATAAATCGGGAGAGGTGGTTTCTCTCTCTGGAACCATTCAAGATATCAATGCAAGAAAAGAAGCGGAACTTCAGTGTGACGTTGAACGGCAGAGAAGTTTCCACAATGCAAAACTCAGGTCTTTAGGTGAATTGGCAGCCAGCATGGCCCACGAAATTAACAACCCTCTCAGCATTATTTCTGGCTATGCCGAGCTAACATTACTGCATGCGGATCAGCCCGATAAAGTGGGTGACGGGTTGAATGCCATCTTAAAGTCCTGTGATCGAATTTCGCATATCATGAAAAACCTGAAGAAATTTTCCCGTGATAGCGGAACGAGCGAGCGGAAACTCATCTCGCTAAAGGGAATTGTCAACGAAGCGATTTCTCTGGCAACGCCAAGGGCGAAAACGCAGTTGATTCCCATAGTATTCGAAAGTCATTCGTCCGGGAAAGTGGTGTGTAACGAAATTGAGATTGAACAGGTGATACTTAACCTTATCAATAACGCAATTGATGCAGTCGAAGGCAGTGATGATAGGTGGATTAAAATCGATTTGATAGATCGTCAAGAGAGTTTGGACATCAAAGTGATTGACTCGGGTGGTGGGCTGCCCTCCGATATTGTATCGAGTATCTTTGAGCCATTTTATACCACCAAAGGTGTTGAGGGTGGAACAGGTTTAGGCCTGTCAATCATTGCTGATCTGGCGGGTGAGCACGGTGGCCGGGTCTACTATGAACCTGAATCGCCCAATACCTGTTTTGTTGTGGAATTACCCAGGGCGGAGTAAGTCTATTATGCCAATTAAGGTCTATTATCTGGACGATGAGCCAGACCTTTGCAACATATTTGAAGCGTTTGTGAGTGGGGACGATATTGTAGTCACGACGTTTACGGACGTGAATGAGGCCGTTGACTTATGTCGGCGTGTTCCTCCTGATATGATATTTATCGACTACCGATTGACAGATACCACTGGCGATAAAGTGGCCTCATTAATTGATGAGCGGGTGTGTAAGATACTTGTCACCGGAGACCTCTATCTGCCCGAGTCTGACAAGTTCCAGCACACCTTGCAAAAGCCTTTTAGCTTGGCTGATACAAGGAACTTGGTGCTGAGTCAATATAATGAAAACCTTGCTTCAGATGCTCTCTGAGTGGTCTGCGAGGCATATGGATAATCTTCGAGTATCGGATATACTTAGTTGAACAGCAGTGTCGCTCCCCCTCGACCTCACTATAAGGACCGTGCGAACAAACATCGCCGCATTAATAGGCTCTCACTATAATGAACCCTCAATTGTTAATTCAGGAAAAGCTTGCCGATGTCGTTGGCGACAATTTTTTCAGGGACAATCAATTTTTTCTTGTCTTCCAGCGAAAGGTCAGTCTCTGTGAAAAGAGGGAGCCTGCGGGTCTAGAGGCTTTGTTACGTTTAAGGCGAGCAGAAAGTGAGATTCTGTCCATAGACTTATTGCTGCCTGCAATTAACAAAATGGGCCTCTTGCCGGAATTAACGGAGGTGGTTCTAGCGCAGGTCGTGGAGCATTGGGAGCAGCTACAGCGGCAAGGATTGGAATATAAAATATCGATCAATGTCAGCGCCAGTGTCTTGAATGATGAGCAGTCCGGCAGTTTTCTGATTTCGAAGATTAAACAGGCCTCAATGCCGGCGAGTCAGTTGGCCGTTGATGTTGTGTTTGAGGAGGGAGAGTCCGTAACGGATTTGTTGGTTGATAATCTTAGCGTCCTGAGAATGATGGGGGTTGGGCTGGCTTTAGAAGTCACGTCTGAAAAACAGCTTGATTTCGAGTACCTGGAGAAACTGCCAATTGATGAGATCAAGTTGGGGCGAGCGCTAATATGCAACATACTTGATTCAGAAAGCTGTAGGAAAAGTATCAGGGCCTACATCTCCATTTCACGAAAGTTAGGGCTGTCGGTGACCGCGGTTGGTATAGAAAATAAAGAAGAAGAGCGCTGGTTTAAAGAGCACGGTGTAGATTGGGGGCAGGGATACTTCTATGGCGAACCCGTGTCGGTAGAGGAACTCAATTCTTCTACTGATACAAACAACAATCCGCACTTTGAGTCCCAGCGCCCCGCTCGAATCAAGCTGCTCGTGGTAGAGGACGATGAGGCCTTCGGGCGCTTGATGACTGAAATATTCTCGGAGCACTATGAGTTTTACTTGACTGATGGTGAGGAGGGGGCACTGGCACTTATAGAAAAAGAGCTGCCAGAGATATTGATTCTGGATGTCAATCTTCGGTCTGGAAATGGCTTTAACATTGCCAACACCATACGCCAGCGATATGACGACACCTTATTTAGCATCATCTTCATTTCTGGAGACGACAGCCAAGAAAACCATATTAGGGCTTACGAATCCGGCGGAGTCGCTTTTGTTGCCAAGCCCGTACCGGTCGTGGAATTTTTGACCAAGGTCAGTCGATACACGGTGCTGCACCAAACACGTAAAGAGCAGCTTCAAAAAATAGCTGACACCGAGGCGATGGTCATTCAGTCGATGAGGGAAACCTCGGAATACGGCGACATTATTCAATTTATGAAAGACATTGCGCTGCGAAGTGAAGAGCCGGCTATTGCCGAGGCGCTATTTGGATTTATGTCTGCCCGCGGTTTGAATTGCTCCATTGTTTTTCGCGACAAAAGTGTCGTTCATAGCTTTGATTTGAAAGAGCGAGTATGCAGCCCTATTGAATTAAACGTTTTTGACCTGTTAAAAGATAATGGCAGGTTATATGAGTTTGGTCCCCGCCTCATGGTTAATGATCAGCGAATCTCCTTTCTGGTAAAAAACCTGCCTGATAGTGAGGTGGACCGAGGTCGGATACGAGACTATGTTGCGGTGCTTATTGAATGTATGGAGTCACGTTATACCAGCATACTGCAAAACAGGGTGCTCAAATCCGTTGTCAGTGATTTGAGTGATCTTTCTCGGGAGGCGGCGGTATCGATCAAAGATGCGGAGCAAAACAGACTGGAGATGGCGGAAAAATTCTCTATGGAAATCGGTATGAGCTTTCATGTCTTGAGCCTTTCCCTGGAGCAGGAAAGTTACCTGAAAGATATTGTTTCGAACCTTATGGCAGAAAAACAGGGCGAGCTGTCAACAGACGACATAGTGAACCGAATAGAAGTGTCGGTGAAACAGCTCAGTGCCGCTCTAGAGGTTCTGAATACTCAGCCCGATCAAGATGTGAATGATGGGGCTGGCACGGATACTGTCGAGCTGTTCTAGTGACCCCTAAGGTGTTGCGTCCTTATCAATAAGGGTTTGAGCGATTAAGGCTTTGATATCTGAAAGATTAAGGGGTTTGGAGAGATAAGCGTCAAACCCGTGCGCTTGATAGTTGTTCTCATTGATGTCTTCGCTATAACCTGACATTGCAACCACGCCGCCAATTCCAGCTTGCAGGCGGCTAGCCTCGCATAATTCGCGGCCGCCAACGTGTGGCATCGTTAAATCGCTTAGCAATAAATCGCAGGTAATTTGGCCTGATTGAATATCCTCCAGAAGTGTTCGGCTATCTGAATACAGCATCACCTTTACGCCATTTTGTTGCAGCATGGCTTTGAGCATTTGGCCAATGGCCTCCTCATCATCTACGATGGCAAAGGTCAGGCTGCGCGCGCTCTCGTTATCAAACAAGGTCTCGTCTAATATGAGTGTGGGCTCCGAATCGTCGAGCGGAATCAAAATATCAACACAGGTGTTTTTAGGGCTGGAGTTGAGAAGAATATGGCCGCCTGACCCATGTACCAGGCCGTGAGTCACCGATAGCCCCATGCCGCTTCCACTGGCGGCGTCTTTGGTGCTGAAAAAAGGATCAAAGATTTTGGTGATAATTTCCTGGGCAATGCCGTTACCGTCGTCCTGCACGCGTATCTTTGCAAAGTTACCAGAGAATTCCTGAAAACAGGAGGCGCAGCGACCACTGTTAATTTCAATGGGTTCTGCTTCTATGCGTATTGTTCCGCCACTAGTCAGTGCGTCACGGGAATTGACACACAAATTCATGAGTATCTGGCTCATGCTTGATTTGTTGAAGTGTATATTCAATGGGCTGTCAGACGTCTTAATGTGGATGTCGATAGAGCTTGGCACCATGGGACGAATAGTTTCCAGGAAAAAATGGCCGACGTAGTCACTCACTGAAAAACGCGAAGAATCTTCGGTGCTCCCTCGGGTAAAGGCGAGCAGCTTTTTAACCAGGTCTTTGGCGCGATGACCCGAGGACTCTACCTGTTGTATATTAAATTTGGCGGTTTCATTTTGGCCTGCATCAATGTCGAGACGCAGTAGTTGGGCGTAGCCAATAGTTACGGCTAAAATATTATTGAAGTCGTGCGCAATTCCCCCTACAAACTTCCCCAGAGTTTCCATTTTTTGCATCAAATTAACGCTTTTTTGCAATTCCAGGCTTTTCTCTTCGGCCATTTTTTTTGCGGTGATGTCTGTGCGAATGGCAATGTAGCGATCGATGTTGCCGCTTTCATCAACATGGGGGACAACGGTAGAGTCCACCCAGTAGAGCTCGCCGTTTTTGCTTCGGTTGCAAATTTCGCCTCTAAAAACCTGGCCCGAACTGATGGTGCTCCAGAATGTCTGCCAAAAGGCGCGGTCGTGGATTGTCGAATTAACGAGCCTATGGTTGTTGTCTTGTAGTTCCTCCGCCGAGTAGCCTGAAATCGAACAGAACTTGTCATTGGCATAGAGAATATTCCCGGTCAGATCGCCAATGCTCACAATTGCGTGATGGTTCAATGCGTAGATTTGATGTTCTAGTTCCAGTTGGGCCGTCGAGGCTTTTTCTTTGTCGAGCTTGATTGTGGTTATATCCTGAATGGCCCCCTCAAGTGCCACAGTCTTGCCAGTGTCATCTCTGATCGCACGGCCAATAGCTCTCACCCAAACCTGGCGGCCCTTTGCGGTAACCAAGCGGCATTCGAGGTCCCAGGGGCAGCCCTCCGCGATCCCTTTTTTTAATGCCTCGGTAATGGCGTGCTTGCCGGGCTCGTGGTCCGAATAAAAATTCAGAGCCGTGTCTAGCTGGGGCTGATATTCACTGTCAACGTCATGAATTCTTTTGGTGATCGCACTCCAGTCAAGTTTGTCGGTGAGCATGCACAAATGCCAAGTACCAATGGAAAAGCTCTCATTGATCCTTTCTATGTTTGCCAAATGTTGATTATCACTACTGTCAATGCCGCTCATGGCAGTTATATATCCTGTGAATGCTTGGGGTGGATTGAGTGTTCTTTTTATCCGCAAAGGCTAAAAAACACTCACTTTAGCACTTTTTGTTTGACCTTCGATACTACTTTATATATCGTTTCGTTCGTTTATATCGATTATGTCGAATTTGAGGTTTTGGCAGTGGCGACAGATGACACCAACAAAGAAGCAGATACTGATTGCTGGCTTCGTCCTTCCGAGGTTGCGGAGTTTTTCCATGTGTCACCCATCACCGTTCGTTCTTGGGCGAAATCGGGAGTATTAGAGGCGAGAGTAACTCCCGGAGGGCACCGGCGTTTCTTACTTAGCGAAGTTAAACGTCTTGCCAATAGCCAGCTGGGCGCGGCGCCGGATCACAGCGAAAAAGAACCTACGGTCTTAATTGTTGATGATGATGTAGCCGTTGCCGGTCTATTGGAGGCACACCTGCGCAGGCATTTTGGCGAGATGGCCATTTACCACGCCTGTGATGGTTTTGAGGCGGGTGCCTTGGCTCAGGAGTCTGTGCCCGACCTGATATTTCTTGACATTATGATGCCCGGCATTCGGGGCGATGCGGTTTGCCGATTCATTCGTCGCAAAGAAGCACTTAACCACATTCCAATTGTTGGCATCTCGGGTTACGCGAGTGTAGATAACATTGAAAAAATGAAAACCGCAGGCGCGTTAACGGTACTAGAAAAGCCTTTTGACATGGAAAAATTACTTGAGTTAACCGGTCAGATTTTGAATATCAATGGAGTTGATCATGAGAGTTAATAAGCCCGTCACCACACGCGAAACCCGTTACGATGAGCAGCAGCGTCTGGTCTCAACCACCGATTTGAAAGGGCTTATCACATCGGTTAATTCCGAGTTTTTAAGTGTCAGTGGTTATTCTCTGGATGAGCTTTCCGGCCAAGCCCACAATATTATTCGCCACCCAGACATGCCGCAGGCGGCATTTGCAGAGATGTGGTCCACTTTAAAGCAGGGTGGCAGTTGGTTGGGTATGGTTAAAAACCGTTGCAAAAACGGTGACTATTACTGGGTTGATGCCTTTGTAACCCCTTTGTTTTCAAATGGGCGGGTTGCAGGATATCAATCGGTTAGGCGTAAACCTGCTCGGGAGGAGGTTGATCGAGCGGACGCCCTTTATCAGGGGAAAACATCGTTTATCGCTCAGTTGGTCGATAAAGTCACTTCACTCACATTGGGCCGTCAAATTTTTCTTGCGGTATTACTTAGTAATTTGATGGTCGCATCCATCATGCATCTAATCCAAACAAACAATGCATTGGCTTTTGCGCTTCCTGTGATAGTTGGCTTGCCTGCACTGCTGGCTTTTTGGATAGCTCGCCCCTGGAAAGCGCTGACAGCCAGCACCCTCTCTCAATTTGATAGTCCCTTTGCGCGAAAAATTTATGGCCAAGCAGATAATGAGCTCGGCCAGATAAAAACGATTATTCATTTTTATGAATCACAAAAGGAAACGATTCTGTGGCGCTTAAAACAGGTTGCCGATAACGTTAGCGATTCCGCCCAGTCGACACAGGACATAACACGTAGTAGTGCAGATGAAATGGACAACTTGAGCCGAGAGGTGGAGTTGGTGGCGACCTCTATGCACGAGATGTCTGCCACCGTGCAGGAAGTGGCTCGCAATGCTGCACTCACGGCAACCAGCACCGAGAATGCCAAATCGAATGTTGACGCGGGGGAGGAGAATGTTAAGTCCACTCAAGCAAAAATTCGAGACTTGGTTTCACAAGTAGAGACGTCTGCACAAGTGGTGCGCACACTGGCAAAGGACAGTGAGCAAATTGGTGAAATTGTTGATGTTATTAGCAGTATTGCAGATCAAACAAATTTGCTGGCCTTGAATGCAGCTATTGAAGCCGCAAGGGCCGGGGAGCAAGGGCGGGGTTTTGCGGTTGTGGCCGATGAGGTTAGAACCCTGGCAGGGCGTACCCAATCGTCGACCGGTGAAATACAGGCAATGGTCGACTCGCTGCAGTCAGCGTCTGTGCGTGCGGTCAGTGCGCTGGAGGCAAGCCAAGCTGTCGCCGATCAATGTGTTGCGCATTCGACTGAGGCGGGCGCATCCCTTTCAGAAATTATGAGTAGTGTTAATGAAATTTCTGACATGTCTATTCAAATTGCAACGGCCACCGAGGAGCAGAGTTCAGTCTCCGAAGAGATCAATCGTAATATCGTCAATATCAATGAATCCGGCGTTTCGACGTTACAGAAATCTAGACAGGCAACGGAGGCGAGTAGTGACCTTGCAGGTTCTGCGCTTTCTCTCAAGGAGTTGATCACCCAGTTTGCTCGATGAGCAAATGTTAGCGGATGAAATGTCTATCACGAAGGAAAGTGGTGAGCGTAAATGAAAGAAGCGAGTATTACTGGGATCCTATTTCAGGAATCTAAACAGGCGGTAATTGTGTGCTCGCCGGATGCGCTGATTATCGATGTCAATCCGGCCTTTACACGTATCACCGGTTACGAAGTAGAAGAGGCGGTTGGACGAAACCCCAGTTTTCTAAGTGCCAACCGGCAGGATCCAGGTGTTTATGTGGGCATGTGGCACAAGCTCCTGAATGACGGAAGATGGTCGGGTGAGTTATGGAATAAGAGTAAAGATGGACGCTGTTACATTGAAGGAATCACTATTCAGGCCGAATATAATGTAGATGGGACTGTGAAATGTTATGTCGGCATATTTCAAGATTATACCGAAGAAAAAATTATTCAGGAAAAGCTGCGCTACCGAACAAATCACGATGGCTTAACAAAACTCTATAATCGTAATTATCTGGAAATGGTGATTGATCTTTACGTGGAAGACTTTCATCTATCGAAAGGTGAATTCTCACTTCTCTATGTCAGCATTGACTCCTTTCAGGCCGTTAATGACTTGTCCGGCCAGCAGCAGGGGGACGCGGTATTGCGGGCGTACTCACGGCGCTTGATGTCCATCTTTTCAAGCTCGCACCACGTGGCACGGGTTGGCGGGGATGAATTTTGTGCAATTTTGGATGATTTTAAATCTCAGCAAGAACTCGAAAAGTTCGCACACATACTTCGCGCAGAGATTAGCTTGCCTCTGCTTGTCAATGGTATCAGCTACGAGCTTTCCTCTAGCATTGGCGGGCTGGTTTACTCCCACGGTAGTGCCTCTACACCCTTTAGCTTGCTGGGTGATTCTGCGCAAGCCATGGCCGCGGTCAAGAAGGCGGGTGGAAATGGTGTTAGGATTTTTGATCACGCCGTCCAGCAGCAGGCTAAACGGGATGCGATCATTTTTAATGAGTTAAAATCAGCGATTGAATGTGGCGACATACGGGTTTTCTATCAAAGAATTGAGTGTTTGTCTGATCCCTCACAGTTATATTTTGAGGCCTTGGTGCGCTGGACTCACCCGGAATATGGTCCGATATCACCCCTTGAGTTTGTTTCAATTGCTGAGAGAAATGGCACGATTGATTCGTTAGGTCAGTTTGTTGTGGAGACAGTGTGCAAGCAGATGAGAGAGTGGATGGACCAAAGCGGCCTGGTGGTCAAAGTCGCGATCAATGTCTCTCCGCTCGAGTTTTCGCAGCGTGACATGGCTGCACGTACACTTTCGTCCTTGAGTCAATACGGACTTGATTCATCCTGTCTTGGGATAGAGGTAACGGAAAGCCAAATGTTGGTTGACTCGAGCAACATTCGTCGGGATTTTGTGAAGTTAAGACAGCAGGGCATTAATATCTCACTGGATGATTTTGGTACCGGATATAGCTCACTGGCCTTTCTTAAAAACATTCCAATTGATGTTCTGAAGATTGACCGGGAGTTTGTTCGCAATATTGATAAGTCTGAGCGGGATCGATCCATTATTACTTCAATAATTGAAATGGCTCACCAGCTAAGGTTGAGGGTGGTTGCAGAGGGTGTTGAAAACGAAAAGCAAGATTCAGTGCTGAGGTTGGCAGGCTGCGACTATATCCAGGGTTATTATTACGCTAGGCCTGAAGCGCCAGAAAATATAAGCCTGGTGGATTGGTCGAAGGTAGAGGCTACAAGGGCAGTGGTGTAGAGTGACTTATATAATATCAATAATGGACTTAGTAGATGCGACTTGACTCAATATTGGAAGGGAAAGATCAAAGAGAAGATGGTGATTATTGGCTAACCAGCGCAGAGGTGGCTCGCTTTTTTAACGTGGCTGCAGCCACTGTTCGTGCGTGGGCCAATAAAGGTGAGATTCAGGCTCAGCAAACAAGTGGCGGTCACAGGCGTTTCCTGCTCAGTGAGGTCCAGCGTTTGGCATCGGATAAATCCTACGGTGTTTCTGCCGCGCGAGGCTCTATATCCCCTCCCAAAATTCTCATAGTGGACGACGATGCGGGCATTGCGGGTGTGCTGATCGGGCTCTTGCGACAACACCTGAAGGATGTGGAGGTGCTTCATGCCAGCGATGGGTTTGAAGCCAGTGCCATGACCCAGGAGTTTACGCCCGATATTGTATTTTTGGATATTATGATGCCGGGTATCCTAGGTGATGCGGTGTGCCGATTCTTGCGTAGAAAGCCTCACCTTAAACATGTGCCTATCATTGGCATAACGGGCTACGCTGGGCCTGAGAAGTTGAGCCTGATGAAGGCGGCTGGTGCACTGATGGTATTAGAGAAGCCGTTTAACAGGGCGGAATTGCTGAAGTGTGTGGATCAATTGTTGGAAGTAAAGGGCGTTTGGCTTGAGGCAAAATAAATGACGCCTGCAGGGCCCAGTACTTCTTAAGCTTATTTTAGGTGTCTTTCAGTTGATCTCTAATACATAGAAATTCATCGATATGATTAAAAAATAAATCAACCAGTGTTGGATCAAAGTGTTTGCCCCGCTCCGATGTAATCAGGTCAAAAATGTCCCTGTCCTCCCAGGGGTTTTTGTAGCAGCGTTTGTTTCCCAATGCATCAAAGACATCAGAGATGGCAACTATTCTGCCTTCAATAGGTATTTCCTCGCCGGTCATACCTGCGGGGTAACCGCTACCATCAAATTTTTCGTGATGTGTCAGCGCTACGGTTGCCGCTGTTTTCAGTATCGGCCTGTCCGACGCCTTTAACATGTCATAACCCAGTTGTGCGTGGGTTTTCATGATGGTCCACTCATCGTCGGTAAGTTTACCTTGCTTGTGTAAGATGGAATCGGGAATGCCAACCTTGCCGATGTCGTGCATGGGAGATGCCTCTTTGAGTTGCCGGGCATCCTCTTCACACAAGCCGTATTTAACGGCAAATAAATAGCTGTATTCAGCCACACGTTTGACATGATTGCCCGTTTCCCTGGAGCGGGTCTCCCCAATGGCGCCCATCGTAAAAACCACTTCCCGTTGGGTTTCTTCGATTTCGCGGGTAAGACTCTGAACTTTGTGTTCCAGATTGTCTTCGTAGTCTTTTAACCTCAAGTGGGTGCCAATGCGAACCAGTAGTTCTCTGCGATTAAAGGGTTTGGACACGTAATCGACGCCACCGCTGTCAAACCCTTTGATAATGCTCTCATCATCGGTCATGGCCGTTAAAAAAATAACGGGCAGATGGGTGTTTTTGCTTTGTTTTTTAATCCTGACGCAGGTTTCATACCCATCCATTCCCGGCATCATCACATCCAGTAAAACAAGGTCGAAGTCAATCTCCTCAATAGAACTAAGGGCTTTTTCACCACTGGTGGCATAGGCCACACTGTAGTCTTTGTCGCGGAGAATCTGGGCGATCAGCTGAATGTTGGTGGGGTTGTCATCCACAACCAGTATACGGAACGTTTTATTCGACATTCTCTTTCTCTCTTTGCTTAATAATCGCCTCGATATCAGAGATTATTTTGTCAAAAGTTGGCAGCAATATTTCAATTTTTCCAACGTCAAAGATATTTGCGTAGTAAGTCAGTTTCTCCCCAAATTTTACCAGAGGAGTATGCTCAAACTCCAGGCCAAGTGGCGCCAGCTCCCGAGCAAAGTCTTCGATGTCATTGATCATTCCGCTGGCGACGGATTTTCTATACGCGCCATCGCGAACCCTTTGCAGCTCTTTCAGCAAGGACTGAAAGTGGGGAGTTGGCACATCAGCGTACAGGGCGCTATTGTCTGTGCCGTTAGGCACCGGCGACAGTGCTGCTTGCGCTTCTAGAGTGCTCTGTGGCGTTGAGCTAACGCCAGAGTGTGAAGTCGGTAAGAATTGCGCAAACGCCCTGGTAATATCCGCTTTATTGATGGGTTTATGGACCAATAAATCAAACCGGCTGCGCAGCTCCGCATCACTTTCTGAGGTGACGATGGAAGCAGTTAATGCCACCACAGGAATGTCTTGGGTTTCAGGGTCTTGTTTAATGCGTTCGTTGGCTTCAACGCCATTCATGACTGGCATTCTGATGTCCATTAAAACAAGGTCCGGGTGGTGTTTTTTACTTGCCTCAACCGCCTGTAGGCCATTTTTCGCCTCCAAAAAGGTAAGGGCAGATTCTGCAAATTGTTCCTTAACGAGGTTTCGGTTTACATCGATGTCATCAACCAATAAAACAGTGGCGGGGGCAAATAGATTGTCATCTGTCGTCTGCTCTTGGGAATCTGCCTCATCTGTGTAGGATGCCTTGATGTTGTTTAGGCGCAGGGTAAAGGTTGAACCGTGGTTTTCTTTGCTTTCCAGCTTAATGTCTCCGCCCATTATATGTGCGAGATTCGTACAAATAGACAGCCCCAGACCCGTTCCCCCATAACGCTTGGTGCTTTGTCCCTCTTGTTGGGTAAACTGCTCAAAAACCTGTTTTTGCTGGTCTTCCCGAATGCCAATGCCGCTGTCAGAGACCGCAAATTCCAAGGTGAATCTATCCCTGCCAGTCACGAGAATGTTTAGGTTTACAAAACCTTTCTCGGTAAACTTTATGGCGTTGCCAATCAGGTTTACCAATACCTGTCGCACGCGGGTCTGATCAAAGATTAGTGCGCCGGGTAGTGCCCCTTCGATACACACTTCAAATTCAAGCCCTTTGTCCTTAATCGTCTGGGAGAAAACCTGTTCAATGCCTCGAATAAATTGGTGCAGCTCAACTACTTCATATTCCAGACTTATTCTTCCCGCTTCCAGCTTAGAAAGATCAAGCACATCGTCGATAATGGTCATTAAACCCTTCGCACCGAGATGGATGGAGTGTATGTAGGATTGTTGTTTTGAATCCAGTTGTGATTGCTGAAGCAGTTCGGTAAACCCGATCACGGCATTCATCGGTGTTCGAATTTCGTGACTCATATTTGCGAGGAATTCTGATTTTACTTTACTGGCATTTTCCGCCTGTTCGATGGCGAGCAATAACTCTTCGTTAGTATCGCTGAGCTCACGTGTGCGAAGCTCTACTTTATCTTCCAGTTCGTCATTGGCCTTTTTAAGGGCAACTTCCGCTTTTTTTCTGTCACTGATGTCGCGAACAAACGACAGAATGAGTTTTTTGCCTCCCAGGTCCAGTGCGCCGTAGTGTATTTCTACTGGAAAGCTTCCGCCGTCTTTGCGTGTGTGGTTGCTGTAGTAGATAAAGGACCGGTCTGGTTCGAGTGCTTGCCAGTCGGAGGAAAAGGTTTCGTTGTTCGCCAAGTTGACATCAATGTCTTGCATAGACATCAGCATCAATTCGTTGTTGTTATACCCCAGTGTGCTGCTGGCGCGTGCATTGGCATGTAATATGCCCCCGTCCGGTGCGCAAACAAAAATGGCATCGGCGGCCTGTTCGATCAAACTCTGAAAACGTTTCTCGCTTTCACTGAGCGCCCGGTCCCGTTTTTCAATTTGGTTGATCATCTCGTTGAAGTCGTCTGCCAAGGTACCAAGCTCATCGCTGCTGTGTTTCTCTGCCCGCAGGGTATAGTCTTTTTTATGGGATATTTGACGAGTTAGGTTGGCCAATTGCAGTAGCGGCTGGGAGATGATTTTTTGCATGGCGTTGGCCAGCAAAAAGGCAAAAAATCCCGCTAAAAACAAGATGACAATCATGGTGTAAAACAGCTGTTGCAAGGCGTCGTTGAGCTCGTTCAGGTCTGAGCGAACCCGCACGTTCCCAATGTTTCTACCATCGAGAATTACGGGCGCTTGCGCCTCTAGGTGTTTGTCGGTGAAGCGGAATTCGCCTGCGCCCTCTAAAGAGTTCTCAGGTATTGTTGTGGCGCCGGACGCACTTCTTACGTAGCTGGCCAGTAACACCCCCTGGTTGTCATAAACGGCAGCATGAACAATCGATTCTTTCCTTTTGAGCGTATCCAGCACGGCTTTTGCGTCTTCTGCGTCGTTAAAGGAGATGGCAGAGGTGCTGTTGTCCGCAATAATGCGCGTGATGGTCAGTAGTTCGCTGACCATGTTTTCGCGGATGGCCTGACCCTGAGACATGGCAAGACTAAAGCCTGCCATTAATATGCTGGTAGTGCTGATCGTCATAATGATGACTTTCAGTTTGCTTTTGATAGAGGCTTTAGCCAGCCAGGAGGCGGGGTTGATATGTTTAAGCATCGGGTCCTCTTCCTGTTACCTCAATGGCGAGCCGTAACATTTTTGAGCTGAACTTAATGCCAGAGTGAGCTGCCCTGGTTCTGTTGATCGCAAAGCCCACCTTATTACCTTTGTTGACAAAGGTAATCATGGTATCTAAGGGTACTGATTCTCCAATGGTTAACACCGGGCTGTCTTTGATTTGACCAAGAAGTTGCGATACCTGAGTGCGGTTTTTGAGACCCACAATTAGGATGTGACAGGACTGAATGGTGGACTTGTCTTGCAGCTTCTCCAAGTGCTTGAGTTGAAGCTTTCTGCCGCGCACAGACAAGTCGGGAATGGCGTCAAATATTTCTGAGTAGTGGTCCTCTCCTGCAACACACAAAATGTAACGTTCGTTTTCAAGAGGGAAGGCGTGTTCGGGCCAGCGGGTAAAATTGATAAAGTTAAATATCAGGCCCGCTTTAACCTTGTCTTCTGTGCTGGTGCCAGCTGCGTAAGCGTCTGCAAAAACCAGAGTCATTAAAAGCAAGTAAATTGTGGGTGATAATCTTTTCAACCTGAATGTCATCCGTCACAAGGGCAATTCATCTGCGCAAAAAGCTCGTTCCGTCGCTGCTGTTCATGGAGTGCTTCATTGGTTTCTTTGTATATACAACCACGAACAATAACCCGGCAAGGGTAGTTTGTGCCAATGTTAATTGTAGACTATAAAGTCGTGGGGCGTTGGATGGGGGGGAGGAGAGTAGTAGAGTTTGTTTTGCCCGGCGTGTGCCGGGCAAAAAGTGTCCAATTAGTTAACGGATACTGTCACTGTCTGGTAGTCGCTCATCAGGTTTTCTGTGTCGTATGAGGCAATCTTGATTTCGTACTGGCCAGCCGTCAGGTTTTCAATGTTGACTGACAATTGTTGACTGTCAGTGATGATTTCTGAGGTATACAGCGCCTCGTCCAGCTTCTTGTAAAGAACCTCGTAGCCACCAATCTCATAGGAAAATAAGGTGTCGCCATTTTCGCGAGAGCCGGGCATAGACCAGCTGATATTGATTGACTTATCGGCTGGCTCAGCTTCGGCGGCGGCTTCAGCAATGGCTTCTGCTTCAGCGGCTGCGGCAGCTTCTGCAGC
>ENA-OSET01001538-OSET01001538.1-sediment-metagenome-genome-assembly--contig:-NODE-1538-length-23860-cov-21.475087_pt1 | contig 23860 bp, 28 predicted proteins | sample MGYA00237882_ERZ534229 | MGnify/ENA primary metagenome ERZ534229 (study PRJEB26408, sample SAMN06266212) | sediment metagenome | isolation source: Hudson Canyon methane seep mesocosm | place... | reverse complement strand
CAGGGACTAACATTAATTGAAGTGATGGTGGCGGTTGCTATTCTTGCTTTTGCTTTGTCAGCTCTGGTGAGAATGACTGGGGAAAGTGTGAATACATTAAGTTATTTAGAAAAGAAAACCTTGGCGCAATGGGTTGCGGTGAATCAAATCAATGAACTTGAAGTAACATCGACTTGGCCGACTGTCGGAAGAAACCAAGGACAAGAAGATATGGGTGGTGTGGCGTGGTTTTGGCAAATAACGACGTCTAGTACGGACTCAGCTGATTTACGTCGATTGGATGTGACGGTAAAGCAGCACAAAGAAGATGAAGAGCCTGTTTATAAATTAACCGCCTTTAGTCATAAACCTTGATGTTATGAATAATTTTTCACGACAAGGTGGTTTTACTTTATTAGAAATATTGATTTCAGTATCAATCTTTGCACTTGTATCTACGGCAACCTTTTCTATGTTGCAACAAACGATTAAAGCAAGCGATATTTTTGATGATAAAGCTGCCTATTTAGTTGAGTTGCAGCGTGCAAAACGTTTATTGCAGCAAGACCTTACTCAAGTTGTTCCTCGGTCGATTCGTGATGAGTTTGGCGAGGTATTACCTGCAGTCATGAGTGAGGATGTGAATTGGGGTGTGGCAATAGAGTTAACACGTGCAGGCCGTTCTAATCCACTAGAGAAAGATCGAAGTAATCTATTACGTCTACGTTACTTTTTTGATGGTGAAAAATTGATAAGAAGGACATGGAAGCGCTTGGATAGGGCACCAGAAGCGGAATATCTTGATCAAGTGGTTATTGATAATGTAAAAACATGGCAAGTTCGTTTCTTTAATGACAATAATTGGCTTGATAGTTTTCCGACTGATATTGATGAGTCCGTCACTAATTTACCCAGTGCTATTGAGGTGACATTATCATTAACGGATGATCGCGAATTCCGTTGGTTGTTTTCTGTATTTCCTAAGATACAGGTTCAATAAACATGCGTCTTAGTCATACACATCAAACTGGTGTTGCATTAATTGTGGTGTTATTAATTGTTGCATTAGTCTCCATGATCGCAACTGATTTAACGGGACGATTACAATATGAAATACGTCGTAGTGCCAATGTGTTTGATCATCAACAAGCGCAACATTATGCATTGGGTGCAGAAAAGTTTGCTATCGCTGTCTTACAATATGACATTAAAGGTAGTCCTGAGAGAGATGATTTAGCTCAGCCATGGGCAACACAAGGCTTGTATTTTCCTGTTGAAGGTGGTGATCTAACAGGTGTGATTACTGATGCAAATCGTTGTTTTAACATCAATAGTTTAGTTGCAGATAAAAAGGACTTGGGTTTTGTTGGTGATAAAGAAAGTATTGCTTATCAATCTTTTCAACGGCTATTAACGTTATTGGCCTTACCTATAGGCCTAAGTGATTCCTTAGTCGATTGGTTAGATAGTGATGAACAAGTAATGAGTATGGAGGGTGCTGAGGATCTAGATTATGAACTTTTAGAGCCGCCATATCGAGCTGCAAATAATTTAATGGTTGATGTCAGTGAATTACGGTTGGTTAAAGGTTATACGACTGATGTTATGGCAAAGTTACGCCCTTATGTATGCGCCTTGCCTGAAGCTGGATATTTACAGCTGAATATTAATACTATTGATAGTGATAAGCCTGAGCTACTATCTATGATGATTAAAGATTTACCTGTGAGTACTGCCGCAACTGTATTAGCTGAGCGAGCACAATCAGGTTATGATGACTTGGCTAGCTTTTGGCAATTAGAGGCATTAGCGGCTATTGAGGTTGATGGTGGCGCTAAGTCAGTATTGCAGTTGGACTCTGATTATTATGTATTGCGTTCTAAAGCTAGAATTGGACGCGGACATGAGGGATTAACCACCCTGTTTAAGCAAGTGAGTGAAGAAAAAGTACAGATTATTTGGCGACGTTTTGGGACGATAGAGTGACAGACACAATAGTAATTGATTTTAGTGACCCTTCAGCACCGATTCGCTGGGCTCGATTTAATGATGAGATTCAACACGACTCAGGTACTGTGAATGAACTTTCTGACTTGACTGACTTAGCTCAGGAGCATTCATTAATCGTTTGGATAGCTGGCGAAAAAGTAAGCTTAACGAGTGTTGCGGTACCGACAGGTCAGCAACGCCATCTACAACAAGTATTACCTAGTTTGTTAGAAGATAATATGGCAAGTGATATTGATCAGCTTCACTTTGCTTCAAGTGGCACTTTTTTAGATGGAAAGATTAATGTCGCTGCTATTGAAAAGGACTTATTGACGGACCTTTTAGAGCAGTTTAATGAAGCTGGTTTAAAGCCACAAACTATATTGCCTGATAGTTTAGCTGTGCCGATGATAAATGATATGTGGAGCTTGCAAGTTGATGGTGAGCGAAGCTGCTTACGTTCAGCGGCTCAAATGAGTTATGTGTTTGATACTCAGAATATACCTTTATTACTCCCACTTCTTACCGAGAAATATACACAGGCTTTATCTTTATTTGTCCCTGATAGCCAGCGCGATGCAGTGGCAATTGAGTTTGATAATGAGTGGCAAGGTGAGCCTGCAGATAAATTAGCACGTTTGCCAGAGAAAGCGGTAATGGTTATGAACCTGTTGCAAGGCAACTTTAAGCCACAAAGCAATATACAAAAGTACTGGTTACAATGGCGTGTCGTTACATTTTTAGCTTTTTCTGCACTATTGATACAGTTACTTAATGTCGGTGTGGAAGCATGGCAGCTTAAACAGCAAGCACGAGAATATAAGGCTGAAATAGTGTCAGTATTTCAATCTGCTTTTCCTGATGAAAAGCGTATCATTAATCCGAAAGTTCAAATGTCACAGCGTTTAGCAGAATTACAAACACAAAAAGATGACACGGGCTTTTTGATGTTATTGCAACAAATTTCACCTGCATTAAAACAGGCAAAATCGGTCAGTTTGACACGTCTTAACTTTGAACGTCGTCTGGGCCAATTGAGAGTAGATGTTAAGGCTGAGGACTACGCACAACTGGAAATATTGAAAAACAATATTGCCAAGTTAAACCTTGATGTTGAGTTAGGCTCTGTTTCAGGGAGTAAAGGTGCATATACGGCTAGACTGATGGTTAGGGGACAGCAATGAACGAGATTCAACAGTGGTGGTCAACTCTCGTTTATCGGGAACGTATTGTTGTGAGTGTTTTAGCGATAGTTGTCATTCTATTTATGTTTCAATCTCTGATCTTAAAACCTTTATATCAAGCTCGAGATAATGCCCAAAACTCTGTTAATAAACAGGCAGAGCTATTGCAATGGATGAAGCAGAAAGGTGCGTTAGCTAAACAGTTAAAACGAACGTCACCTGTTCAGTCACAAGTAAAAGGTGTGTCAATCTCTCAACGTATTAATACCACTGCAAAACGGACAAAGATAGAGATTAATCGATTTCAAACATCGGGTGATACAAGTGTGCAGGTATGGTTAGATTCTGTAGATTTTTCTAAGCTATTGTTATGGTTAAATACATTGCAAAGCAAGAATGGTGTTCATATTGAAAGTGTAGCAATTAGTGAGACAAGTAAAGCTGGTTTTGTAAGCGTGCGGTCAACACTCACAACAGATTAATTTAAAGAGATATTAAAACCCACACATGCTTAAACAACGATTACCGATAATATTATTTTCACTAATAGCTTTTTTATTAAGTTTAGTTTTAACAATACCAGCCAGCCAGGCCTACCAATGGGGCATCTTGCCTGATACGGTTAAATTGTATGGTGTGAGTGGTCGTTTATTCTCGGGTAAGGCCAATCAAGTTGTTATTAATAAAATACGCATCAATCAAGTCAGTTGGACTTGGCGACCATTATCATTACTAAAAGGCTCATTAGCGATTGATTGGCAGCTTGATGGTGAACAGCTGAATGGCAAAGGCAGTTCATCGCATAGTTTCTTTGGTGGCAATGAGATTGAAGATGCGCTATTGCTGGTCAACAGCAAGCAACTAAATTCCTTCCTGCCGAGGGGAAATAAGCTGGTCGGTCGTATCGAGCTGGATATAAAGACTGCAACATTTAGTGAAGAGTTAGAAGCTATTAATGCAATGGCAAGCTCAGATTCATTATCAGTACATTCTGTATTAGGTGAGTTTAATGTGAATAATTTAAATTTATCAGCTTTAGGTACTAAAACAGATGGTTATAAACTTCGAGCCATAGATTCAAAAAATAAAGCCAATATGGATGTGTTGGCAGACATAAAACAAAAGAACATTATACTTTCTGGATATATTGATGCTCACTCCACTGTTGCTAAGCAGCTTGAGTCTTTATTACCTGTTATTGCAACAAAGCAAGGAAATAAGTGGATAGTATCTTGGCAAGGAATTGTGCCTAAAATTTAGTCCTCCACTTCAGATGCCTCTCTTTAATAAGGGGGGGTATGCTTATTTTTATCACATATTATCTATTGTAACCATTGATTTAAGGACTAATACATACCCCCCCCTTTAAAGTGGGGTTGTTTGAAAATGAAGAAAGTTATAAATTGTAGTTGCTCTATCTTCTATAGACTAAATATTTTTGGAGAAAATTTAATGAATAAACTGAAAAAGATTCTTGTAACTTCAATTACAGCTGCAACTATGATGACTGCCGTGACTGCACATGCAGGTGTTTGTAATGATGTTACATTTGCAGAGTTCAAGACTGCTATGAAATTATCATATGAAGAAACACAAGGTGCTGGTTTCAGCTTGCCAATGTGGGCAACACTAATGAATAAACAAGGTAAAATTTGCTACGTCTCTACAGTAAAAGGTTTAGATGAGTTCGGTGCAGGTACTGCAGTTGGTAATGGTGGTGCTGAATCTACTAACAATGCTTGGTTAGGAAGTCGTGTTATTTCAGCTCAAAAAGCATTTACAGCTAATGCATTTAGCTTAGATGGCTTGGCTATTTCTAGTGGAGCACTTTCTGTTACCGTTTATCCTGGTGGTAGTTTATATGGATTGCAACACAGTAACCCTGTTGATGCAACCGAAGCGTATGCTGGTGACCCTTCAACTTATGGCACTTCATCTGATCCATTAATGGGTAAAACAATTGGTGGTGTCAATGTGTTTGGTGGTGCTGTGGCGTTATATGATGGTGGTGTAAAAGTGGGTGCTGTGGGAGCATCAGGTGATACTTCTTGTCGTGACCATACTTTTGCGTATCGTATGCGTGTTAATTTAGGTTTAGACACTGAACCTAATGATGATGGTTTAGCACAGGTTGGGAATCCAGCGGCCCTTTTCGAAATACCAGCTTGTGGAGTTAATGATCCTTCAGTAACTGTCTACCAAGCTGCCGATGATAACGGTATTCGTTCTCCAGCTCCGTAATTTAATTTGTTTGTATTCACAAATTGTTTCATATGGAAGCCCCCGTTGTGCGGGGGCTTTTTTATGTCATAATGTTGACTTGTTAAGTTGGCTTATATGGAGTTATATTAATGCAACGAAATGCAGGATTTACCCTTTTAGAATTATTAGTAGTTATGGTGATTATTGGCCTTTTAGTGGGCTATGTTGCACCACGTTACTTTTCACAGTTAGGTAAGTCTGAAATTAAGGCCGCACGTTCTCAAATTGCCGCACTTGAAAAAGCATTAGATATTTATCGATTAGATTTAGGCTATTATCCTTCACAAGAAGCAGGCTTGGCAGCATTGAATAACGCGCCAGAAAATGAGCCTAAATGGTTTGGACCTTACCTTGAGAAAGCGATACCGTTAGACCCTTGGGGGCAAGCCTATATTTATCGTATTCCTGGTGAAAAGGGTGAGTATGATTTATTTTCCTATGCTAAAGATAGGCGATTAGGTGGCAGTGGCGAGAACGCTGATATTTATAATCGTTAAGTTATAAATTTTACATTATGCAGTTCCAACTTAGGGTTATACGCCCACAGTCAACCCCTGAAGTAATACAGCTTGAGGCTCTATCAGATGATGATGCTCGTCGTTTAGCGATTCAGCAGGGGTATACTGTTTTACGAGTAGAAAAAAAGGGTCGGCGTAAGCGAGACTTTCCTTTATTATTTTTTTGCCAAGAATTACGCGTGTTATTAGAAGCTGGCTTAACCTTAACGGAAGCTATTGAAACATTAGTTGAGAAAGAAACTAACACCGATGTACAGGCAACGATTGCAAGTGTTTTGGCTTCATTGCAAAATGGCCGCCAGTTTTCTGATGCTTTGTCAGCACAGTCTGATTACTTCCCTGGCTTATTTGTTGCGAGTGTTAAAGCCTGTGAAACAACGGGGAATTTGCCGGAAGGCTTGCAACGATTTTCATTGTATTTAGAACAAATTGATATTTTACGGAAGAAAATTATTAGTGCATCGATTTACCCAGCACTAGTACTAGCATTTGGCGGTTTGGTATTATTATTTTTATTAGGTTATGTAGTACCACGTTTCAGTCAAATTTATGAATCTCGTTCAACTGATTTATCTTTTGCATCTGAGGTATTAATGAATATTGGACAAACCGTTGATAATCACGGTGTATTATTACTTGGGGTTATAGTTTTTATTGTCATTGCAGCCATAAGTGCCTTTTCTCAACCAGTTGTGATAGCCAAATTAGGTACATTCATTACACGGTTACCTAAAATAGGTGAACGAGTGAGAATTTATCATTTAAGTAGGTTTTATCGTACCTTTGCCATGTTGTTACGCAGTGGTATTCCTGTGGTTTCGGCATTAACTATGGTTAATGATTTGCTAGGGCAAACATTACGACAAAATGTGACGACAGCAAGACAGTTGATTAGTGATGGTTTACCCTTTGTAGAGGCAATGTCATCTTGTGGTCTCACGACTCCAGTTGCATCACAATTATTTCGTGTCGGTGAAAAATCTGGCCGTTTAGAGGTGATGATGGAGCGAGCAGCAAGCTTTCATGAACAAGAAATGTTACGGTGGGTTGATGCCTTTACTAAATTATTTGAGCCATTATTAATGGCGGCTATTGGTTTGGTTATTGGTGTGATTGTACTATTGATGTATTTACCTATTTTTGAATTGGCGAGCGGCATACAATGACACATAATGTAACGGCACTTGCGAGTATCGATGAATTAATTCAGCAAGCCTGTGAGTTGACTTTGGGTGATCAAAATCCACTAATGTTTTTGCATGAAGAAAGTGGGCTTACTTCAGATCAGTTAGTGATAGACTTGGCTGAATTCTTTTCATACGATGTGATTAATTTTGATCAAATGTCGGGCTACAATCCTGCCTTTGACTTGATGTCTTTTTCAGATGCATTACAACATGATTGTGTTGTATTACGTGATGAGAAGGATGATTTACTATTTGTCTTTTCAGATGTCTTTGATCAAAATATATTTGCTTGGGCTGCAGAAAAATTAGCCTTGCCATTCATTAATAGGTTAGCTTCAACTGCTGATATAACTGCTTATTTAAGTAAGCAAGAGGAATCAATGCGCGCCGTTGACTCTGCTTTGTCCTCTGTGGATACGGGGGATAGTCAAGCAAGTCCTATTGAAGAACTATCATTAAGTAGCATTGAGAGAGACGATAGTCAGGTTGTCAAATTGGTGCGCTCAACACTTTATGATGCGTTGAAAGCCGACGCAAGTGATATACATATCGAAACTATGCCGAAAGGCTTAGCCATTAAATATCGCTTGGATGGTGTGATCAGTCAAATGGGTGCTGTTAGTGAAGCGGGTATGGCTGAACAGGTTGTCTCACGTATTAAGGTCATGGCAGAACTAGATATTACTGAAACACGTGTGCCACAAGATGGCCGTTTTCGTGCTGTCTATCGTGGGCGAGAAATTGATTTTCGCGTGTCTATTATGCCAAGTGTGCATGGTGAAGATGTCGTGATTCGAGTGCTCGATAAACAGTCTCTTGCTGATCATGTTGGTGGACTTCGACTTGATTACCTTGGGTTTGAAGATAGTGTAATGAAGGTGATGCGTCGTCACTTCAAGAGTCCGTATGGCATGATCTTGGTTACAGGACCAACTGGCAGTGGTAAGACAACAACTTTATATGCTGCGATTAGCGAAATTAATCATGGTACAGAAAAGATTATTACTATTGAAGATCCTGTTGAATATCAGCTAGCAGGTGTATTACAGATACCTGTTAATGAGAAAAAAGGGTTGAACTTTTCTTTAGGTCTTCGTTCAATACTTCGCCATGATCCCGATAAGATCATGGTGGGTGAAATTCGTGATGCTGATACGGCACAAATTGCAGTTCAATCTGCTTTGACAGGGCATTTGGTGTTTACGACTGTGCATGCAAATAATGTGTTTGATGTCATTGGTCGCTTTCTGAATATGGGGGTTGACCCATACAGTTTTGTTTCAGCCTTAAATATTGTTATTGCCCAGCGTTTGATTCGTATAGTCTGCCCATCTTGTTCTGAACCTATTGCTATAGATGCTGAATTAAGAGTTCTATCAGGGGTAACTCCTCCTGTACATGCACAACCTGTACATGCAAAAGGTTGTGGTTCATGTCGTGGTACAGGTTATAACGGTCGACGTGCTGTGGCGGAAGTATTATGCATAGATGATGAGTTGCGCGAGTTAATTGCGACACGTGCCCCTATTCGTCAAATTAAAGAGCATGCACGTAGTCAAGGTACTTATTTATTACGTGAGGCAGCATTAGAAATGGCATGGCGTGGAGAAACAACATTAGAAGAGGTGAACCGTGTTACAGCGATGGCGTAAACCTATCACCATAGCCTTAACACCTGAGAGTATCTCAATCAATTCGGGTGAAAAAGCAATACAAGTCATAGAACTGCAAAAATATGCTAATAATGACTCATGGAATCAGGCTCTGATAGCGCTTGAGAAAGATGCAATTAATATACGCCCAGGAAGGCTTAAATTTATACTTTCAAATCACTATGTTCGTTATGCTATTTTACCGTGGCAGTCGGATATTTATTCGAAACAGGATTGGCAATCATTGGCAGAAAATCATCTACGAAGCTTGTATGGTAGTGTTGTAGAGAGTTGGAAAATTAGTGTTGCAATGCAGGGCTATGGCAAGCCAATCATTATTAGTGCAATTGATCTGCTGTTATTAGAACGATTAGAGGTATTGGCAAAGGAATTTGACTGGATAGTGATGTCTGTCGAGCCTGCTTTGATGACGGTATTTAATCATTATCGTAACAGTGTTAAGGCTAATGGTTTCTTGATGATGATAGAACCTGAGCGTGTTTTATTGGCGGAATGGGTAAAAAACCATTTTGTGAGTTTTACTATTAGTTGTCCAACATCAGGTGAAGAGTTAGCTGAAAGTAGCAAGCTTATCAAACGAAATATAAGGCTTAAGAGCTCTGCTCTACCAGTAAACATTAATGTATTTAGTAATAATGAAAACCGATTAAATAGTGAAGCGGGAAAGATAATAATAAACCCATTAAATAGTAATCATGCTGTAATGAGTTCAATGATGGCAGAGTTAATATGAAACTTTTGCAATTAGATTTCTCTGAGCTTAAGCAGCGTAAGCAACAACAGTCAAATTTAGTTGTTGTCTTTTTATTATTGTTGATCTTCGTAGGGTTATTTTTTGAGTATACTCGTATTGATAATAAAATCACGGCTATTGAAGATTCGATAGCGACCTCACAAGGACGCAAACCAAGTAGACAGGTCAAGCCAAGCGAACAAGATTTACGAACAATGAAAATTGCGAGTGCTATACAGCAGAAATTAAACTTTCCTTGGCATGAATTGTTGGCAGCAATTGAGCAGGTTAAACAGCAGGCGACTAGTATAGATTTAATGGCTATTCAACCTAACCCAGTAAAAAATGAAATTTTACTGAGTGCTGAAGCGCCAAATTTAAAAACAATGCTAGCATTTGTTTCATTATTGCAGGAATTTACTATTTTTGAGGATGTGTTACTAATTAATCAACATCGTATTGAATCAGAAAAGGATGGGCGTTTAGCTTTTTCTCTAAAAATGGGATGGCGAGTTTAATGGTTAAGCTACAGTGGATAGTTACCCGGATTGCAGATAAAGTAGGTCTTGCGGCAGGTATGGCATGGTTACTATTATTAGCAATAGTATTGTATCTTCTTTATGTGTTTTTACCCGTACAGCAACAATTACAATTGCTAGAGCAGCAGGCGTTAGAAACACCCAAAGTTCAACAAGTAGTGTATGTCTATACTTCGCCTAGTGAGCAGCTTTTTTCAAAAATCCCTGCTATTAATATGTTGACAACACGTATCCAAAGTATTTTTGATCTTGCTAAGAAACAAGGCATTGAAATTAATGAGGTTGCTTATAAAGATGAGAAAAAATTAGGGGAAACAGTTGTTCGCTATACAATGAACTTTTCTATTGCCGCCTCTTATCCAATGATAAAAGCATTTATTGTTGATACTTTGGCCACATTGCCATACGTAGCTTTAGAAAAGCTAACATTTGAACGAGATGGGCATAATGTAAACCGTATATCAGCGCGTCTTCAATTTACTTTATATTTGGTGCGCTAAGTGGCAAGTGAAACACTAAAACGTTGGTTGATATTGGGTGGGTTATTGGCGCTAACTATATGGTTAGTTTGGACTCTGCCAGAGATAAAGAATAATAGTGTCTTGGCGGTGGTGAATCCAACAAGAACTGCAACTTCACATGATGAGGGGCAAAACAACAAGCTTGATTATGTGTTTGAACTTAAACAGCGAACACCGTCTAGTGGTAATGAGTTTGATGTGTTTGGAACGCAAGTAAAACAGACTAACCATAAAACTAAGCTAATTGCTAAAGCAAGTCCAGTGCTTAAACCTACAATACCTAGATTGCCATTCAGTTATGTTGGTAAATTAGTTGAAAATGGTGTGGTAAAAGTATTCTTAATGCAGGGTGATGCCCTGCATATTGTTAAATCAGGTGATAAAATGGGATTGAAGTACCAAATAAAAGAGGTGACGGAGCAGCAGGTTACTTTTCTTTATTTACCATTAAATATTACTCAGACAATGAGTATAGGAAAAGCACCTTGAATAAACATAACTTAAAATTGGCACAGATTATGAGTAAAACACCATTTAGTTTATCCCATTTAGCCGTCTGTTTGACCCTCATTTTTGGTCTTACAGCATGTAATACAGCTGATATGTTTACTAAAAAAGAGCGTGATGATCAAGAATTAGATCCTACTGTTCCTGAACAAGTGGATGAGATGAGGCAACAAGAACAGGCATTACAGGCATTAATGATTGAAGCTGATGCTGCATTAATGAATCGTGATTTTATTCTAGCCAAACAGATATATATGGAAATTCTTGTACTTGATGCAGAGAATTTGCGTGCAAAAGAAGGATTACGTCGCGCTACTATTTTCAGTGAACATGCTGCGACAATTGAGTATGCAACGACTTTAATTGGACAGGATGAAGATATTAATGCTCAGGCGGCAGATTTGTTGCGTGGAGTGCTTGTTGAAGATCCAAATAACCTTGATGCAGCTACTTTGTATAAGACTATTATAGACCGAACCGATGCGAAACGCATTGAGGCAATGCATACAAAACTGAAATATGACAATCCAGTATCGTTAGAATTCAGAGATACCGAGCTAAAAATCATCATTGAAGCCTTGGCGAAAGGAACTGGTGTGAATTTTATGCTAGATAAGGATGTTAAAAGTAACTTAAAAGCTTCCTTGTTTATTCGCAACGTATCACTAGAAGATGCTATTGATATGTTGGTACAATCGAATCAATTAAAGAAAAAAGTATTATCTGAGAATTCGGTAATTATTTATCCTGATACGGCATTAAAAGTCCGACAGTATCAAGATTTAATTATTCGAAGTTTCTTTTTAGAGTATGCGGATCCTGCCACAGTCAGTAAATTATTGTCATCCATGTTGGGAATAAGACAAATTCAAACAGATGAACGCCTGCCAATGATTATGATTAAAGATGTACCTGAAGTCATGGTTTTGGCAGAGAAACTGATTAAATCTCAAGATATTGCTGAACCTGAAGTGATGTTAGAGATGAATATTCTTGAAGTAAGGCGTAGTGCTATTACTGATAAGGGTGTGACGTGGCCAACGCAATTAACAGTACTATCTGATGGTGTATTGACTTTAGATGGATTAAAAAATATAGGTTCTAAGAATATTGGCGTGAGTCCTAATCCTTCTATTGTGTTTGATGGGCAAGATTCAAATGCGAATTTATTGGCGAATCCACGCATTCGAGTTAAAAATGGTGAAAAAGCCAAAATACATATTGGTGATCGTGTACCGGTGATTACATCGAATGTATCTTCAAACGGTGTGATTTCAGATAATGTGCAATATATTGATACAGGTTTAAAGCTGGAAGTAGAACCTGATATAAGTATGGGGGGAGATGTTACAATTAAATTAAATCTTGATGTTAGTTCCATTGGCGAAAAAGTGACAACAATAAGTGGTGCTGTCGTACCGCAAATAGGGACGCGAAGTACAGCAACGGAGCTACGTTTAAAAGATGGTGAAACACAAGTTCTGGCTGGCTTGATTAGTGATGAAGATCGTAAAACAGTTAATAAAATACCAGGATTGGGTGATATTCCAGTTTTAGGGCGCTTATTCTCAAAACACAGTGATGATAATGTGAAAACAGAACTTATATTGACCATAACGCCACATATTATTCGACCTAGAAAATCTCCTGATGCAACATTAGCAGAGTACTGGATGGGAACAGAGCTTCAAGTAGGGCGTGGAATGTCCGGCCCTAAGAAGCAAACAAGAGAAGATATTTCGAAATTATTTAGAGCGGGTGTTGCTCCAGGTTCTGCAAACAAACCAGCAGTTGCTCCAAAACATGACGCTGCACCACAAGGTTTGAATATGCCGCTACCACCTGGGCTAACCTCATCTTTCTAGATGTGATTCTGTTGATGGATATTAAGCTTCAATACAAAAATAGACATGGATTCTCTTATATTGAGATGATATTTACGGTGGCGATACTAGCTTTGTTAGCAACAGCTGCAGTGCCTTACGCTGAATTAGTGGTTATTCGCCAAAAAGAAGCGGAACTTAAACGTGGGTTACGTGAAATTCGCACAGCAATTGATAGTTATAAAAAAGCAGTGGAAGCTGGAAGAATTGCAAACCTTATAGATGAGTCAGGTTATCCTCAGAGTTTAGATGAGTTGGTGATGGGGGTTGAGGATATAAAAGATCCTCAAAAGAGGAAAATATATTTTTTGCGGCGATTGCCCAGAGATCCAATGTTTCCTGAACAGGATCAATTAGCCTCTCTAACGTGGGGAAAGCGTAGTTACGATAGTGAATCTGAGTTCCCAGAAGAGGGCGTTGATGTGTTTGATGTCTATTCTATGAGTCAACAAGAAGGATTAAATGGTGTTCCATATAATCAATGGTAAATTAAAAGGCTTTACTTTCGTTGAAGTCATGGTGGTATTAGCTATTGTGGCATTATTACTTACTATTGCTTTACCTCGTTATTTTTCAGGTTTAGAGCGGGCAAAAGAAGCTATTTTACATCAAGACTTAATGACAATGCGTGATGCCATCGATCATTATCATGCTGATAAAGGGATGTACCCATATTCTTTGAATGAATTGGTTCAAGAAAAGTATTTAAGAAGTATGCCTGTCGATCCCATTACGGAACTTGCCGACACATGGGTAACAGTCCCTTTGCCTGATTATTCTATCGGAGTTTATGATATTCGTAGTGGTGCTGAAGGTACGGCTATTGATGGCACTGCATATGCTGACTGGTAGTCATGGTCGCTGTTAGAGGCTTTGCTTATATAGCTTTACTTGCAATATTAGCAATATTAATGCTGGCCTTAACGTCAGCATCAGAAAATATTGCACAAAATGCAAAGCGTGAGCGTGAACAGCAATTATTCTTTGTAGGAGAACAATTTCGTAATGCGATTGGTCGTTATTATGAACAGTCTCCACAAGGTACAAAACAGTTTCCCAAAATTCTCGAAGTCTTATTAAAAGATAATCGGTCTATTAAGCCGGTTCGCCACCTTCGCAAGCTTTACTCTGATCCTATTACTAAGAGTGCATTATGGGGGTTAGTTAAAAATGAACAACAGCAAATTATTGGCGTATTTAGTATCTCTGCTGAAGAGGTGTTAATAACGAATTTTGATTCTAATGTGGTGAGTGTTGATATTGAGCAAGGCGTACTTATATATTCAGATTTAAAGTTTATATATGCACCCGAAAAAAGTTCCGATAATAAAATATTATCTTCTAAAAGTATTAAAGATGTTGGTTCATTTCAGTAGAGCATTAAGTTAGACAAATAAGTTTTTTAAGAAGCGTGATATGATACGCAGCAATGTTATCCCTTAATAAAATCTTCGAACGATTTGGAAAAAAGAAGCCTCGCATCCGTGGGAGGGGACTGAGTGATGTTCCTGAAGCGACCATCATTCCGCGATCTGAACATACTATTTCACGTAAACAAATTAGCTCTGCCGCTTTAAAGGTCTTAAATGGTCTGAAAGAAGCGGGTTATGACGGCTACCTTGTCGGTGGTTGCGTGCGCGATTTATTATTGGGCCATGAACCTAAAGACTTTGATGTGGCAACTAATGCCTCGCCTGAAGAAGTGCATAAAGTTTTCCGTCGTAGCCAGTTAATTGGGCGTCGATTTAAATTAGTCCATGTCCGTTTTGGCCGCGAGATTATTGAAGTTGCAACCTTTAGAGCGCCACCAGAAGTAGAACAGCATGTTGATGATGCTGGTCGTATCATGCGTGATAATGTCTATGGCACATTAGAACAAGATGCATGGCGTCGTGATTTCACTATTAATGCGCTTTATTACAATATTAATGATTTCTCAATTGTTGATTTCACTGGTGGTATTGCTGATCTTAAAGAAGGCAAAATAAAGCTAATCGGTGATGTTGAAACGCGTTACCGTGAAGACCCTGTTCGAATGCTCCGTGCAATACGTTTTGTCGGTAAATTGGGCTTGGTACTAGATGATGAGACTGAACGTCTTATTCCTACATTAGCGAGTTTATTAACAGATATTCCTGCTGCTCGCCTATTTGATGAATCATTGAAGTTATATTTAAGTGGTAATGCAGCTGTTACGCATGAGCTATTATGTCACTATCATGTGTTTGAACATTTGTTTCCGCAAACAGATGAACTATTACACAGTGAACAAGATCTCTATCCTAGAACGTTGCTTATCAAAGCGTTAGAAAATACCGATAAGCGGATTGACGAAGGTAAGCCTGTTACCCCTGCATTTTTGTTTGCAGCAATATTATGGGAGCCGGTTCGTCAGCGTTGGCAAGAACATATCTCACGAAATGTACCTCCTATGCCTGCACTACAACGTGCCGCAACCGATGTCATTGTTGAACAAGTTAAGCGTGTGGCAGTACCAAAACGTTTTACTATTATGACGCGAGATATTTGGACATTACAGCCTCGTTTAGAACAACGCTTTGGTAAGCGTGCTGTTCGACTATTGGCTCACCCAAAGTTTAGAGCTGGTTATGATTTTTTATTATTACGTGAAGAGTCTGGTGAGCCTTTAGCTGAGCTAACTGAGTGGTGGACACAGTTTCAAGTGGCCACAGAAGATGAGCAGCTAACGATGGTTAAGAATTTGGCTCCGGTTAGTAAAAAAAGAAAACCACGTCGCCGCCGGAAAAAAGCTAAACCTGCTGCAAAGAGTGAATAATGAAAGGCGTTTTTATTGGTTTAGGAAGTAATTTAGCCGATCCTATCGCTCAGATTGAATCAGCGACTACTGCATTAGATGAACTAGATGAAATAACAGTGATTGCTAAATCATCTTTGTATTCTAGCCCGCCGATGGGGCCGCAAGATCAACCTGATTATATTAATGCCGTTGTTGAGATTGATACCACTTTGTTCGCCCATGATTTGTTAGATAAATTACAACAAATTGAACAACAACAGGGACGAGTTAGACAGCGTCATTGGGGTGAACGTACTATTGATTTAGACTTGCTCGTTTATGGCAATAATATTCTTGATGATGAACGTTTAAATGTACCTCATCCTGGCATATCAGAACGATCATTTGTGTTATATCCTTTAGCAGAAATAGCCACAGACTTAAAAATTCCCACGATGGGGAATATTGAGCAATTGCTTAAAAATTGTCCACGAGATGGATTAGAGCGAATGGAATAAAGATGAATAAAGTATCATTACCACATCGTTATATTGTTGTTGAAGGCCCTATAGGTGTGGGTAAAACACATCTAGTGAAACGCTTGGCAGAGAGTTTTTCTGGTACAACGCTATTAGAACAGCCAGAGCGAAATCCCTTTTTAGAGAAGTTTTATCTTCAGCCTAAACAATCAGCATTACCTACTCAACTTAGTTTTCTAATGCAGCGGGTAAAATTAAGCAAAGCACTGCAGCAAGATGATTTATTTAATGAGCTGCAAATTGCTGATTTTATGGTTGAAAAAGATCGTTTATTTGCTCAGATTACCTTAGATGATGACGAGTTAGCACTATACAATATGGTGTATGATAATTTGACTCTGCATCATAGAGCGCCAGATTTAGTCATTTATTTGCAAGCTCCTTTAGCCGTGCTAAAAACACGTGTAACACAGCGAGGGATTGGCTATGAGCAGCGTATTGAAGATGCTTATTTACAGCGATTAACAGATGGTTATGCCGATTTTTTCCATTATTATGATGATTCACCACTATTAATTGTTAATGCCGAACAAATTGATTTGGTAAATAGTGAGCAGGATTATCAGAATTTGTTAGAGCAAATAAGCACATTACAAAGTGGTAGACAGTTCTACAACCCTTTACCTGTAAAAGAGAAATAAAGATGAGTCGCTTAAATTTAACGAGTCTTCGTAAAATGAAAGCTGAGCAGAGCAAGATTGCTATGCTTACGGCTTATGATGCTAGTTTTGCTCATGTATTAGAACAGGCTGGTGTAGACGTTATCCTTGTTGGTGATTCTCTAGGTATGGTGATCCAAGGGCAGGAGAGTACCTTGCCTGTGACTGTTGAAGATATGATTTATCACACTCGAAATGTTATTCGCGGCAGTGAAAAAGTATTTGTTATCGCGGATATGCCTTTTATGAGTTACTCCAATACTGAGCAAGCCATTAGTAATGCTGCACGCCTAATGGCCGAAGGTGGCGCCCAGATGGTTAAGCTTGAAGGTGGTGCTATTGTTGCTGATACCGTTAAACAATTAACCCAACGAGGGATTCCTGTTTGTGCCCACCTTGGTTTATTGCCGCAGTCAGTACATCGCCTAGGTGGTTACCGAGTACAGGGCCGTGAAGAAGAAGCTGCACAACAAGTAATTGATGATGCACGTGCATTGCAACAAGCAGGTGCTGACATGCTGGTATTAGAATGTGTGCCTGCTGATCTTGCTGAACGAGTTACTGCAGCTGTTGATATTCCTGTTATTGGTATTGGCGCAGGTGCACGCTGTGATGGCCAAGTACTCGTTTTATATGACATGATTGGACTGACACCAGGAAAACGGCCACGGTTTAGTCATGACTTCTTGGCTGAAACAGGTGCTATTCCTGCTGCGATAGCTAAATATGTGCATGATGTTAAGTCGGGACAGTTTCCCACAGTGGAACAGCAATACTGATGCAATCAGTTGAAAGTGTTGATGAATTACGACAACAGATTAAGCAGTGGCGAGACAAACAACTAAGCATTGCCTTTGTACCAACAATGGGTAATTTGCACCAAGGTCATTTATCACTGGTTAATAGAGCACAAGAACTAGCAGATAAAGTCGTCGTTAGTGTTTTTGTGAATCCATTACAGTTTGATGATAAAAATGATCTGTCTGCTTATCCAAGAACCTTAGCAGATGATCTTAAACAATTAGAGTCTGTTGCTTGCGATGTGGTTTTCACCCCAACAGCCGATGTTATTTATCCAAATGGCATGGAAAAACAAACCATTATTACAGTACCAGGCATGGATGATAAATTGTGCGGCCAAGCTCGACCAGGGCATTTTGATGGTGTTGCAACGGTGGTGGCGAAGTTATTTAATATGGTTCAAGCCGATGTGGCTGTTTTTGGTGAGAAAGATTATCAGCAATTATTATTAATTAAGAAAATGGTGAGTGATCTTAATATTCCGATTAATATCATTGGCGCAACAACTCATCGAGAACAAAATGGTTTAGCAATGAGTTCTCGCAATCAATATCTATCTGCGCAACAACGTGATGATGCAGCTGACTTATACCAAAGTTTACTCTTGGTGAAGGAACAGCTAGAGCAGGGTGAAGAAGACTTTTCTGCGCTAGAACAAGCTGCCTTTGAAAACCTACAAGCATTAGGCTTTATTCCTGATTATGTTGATATTCGCCGCGCAGATAATTTAGAGCAGGCAAAAATAGGTGATAAATCACTAAGAATTCTCGTTGCCGCTCGTTTAGGAAATGCAAGGCTGATCGATAATATTGCCTGTAATCTTGCTTGATTTGGCCTAAAAAGCGATAATACGCAGCTACTCAACTACTGAAATTGCCGTAAATGCAACTGACTTTACTTAAAACAAAATTACATCGCGCCTGTGTTACTCATTCTGAATTAGAGTATGAAGGCTCGTGTGCGATTGATAGCAATTTATTGGAAGCGGCTGGTATTCATGAATACGAGCAGATCCAAATCTATAATGTTGCTAATGGCGAACGTTTTACAACCTATGCAATTCGTGCCGAGGCAGGATCAAATATTATCTCTGTTAATGGTGCGGCTGCACATAAGGCATCGCCAGGTGACCGCATTATTATTTGCGCATACACTACGCTGGATGAAAAAGAGGTCGCAACATTTAAGCCGACGCTGGTCTATTTAAATGAAAATAATGACATTATCAATACCCGTCATGCTATCCCAGTTCAAGCAGCCTAATAATGATTGAAAAAATGTTCGAGACAGCATTATGGAATAGCCGATTTGTTGTCATTGTTGCTGTACTAGTTAGTTTAGTGACGGCTTTTGCTATGTTTTATATGGCGTCTGTAGATGCTTATTATCTAGTGAGTCATCTGGGTGAATATGCCTCAGCTGATCTAGTGGGTGATGCCAGAAAAGAATTTCGAGCAGATACGGTTACCCATGTTGTAGAAGTGATTGACGGTTATTTATTAGCGACTGTTCTATTGATGTTTTCGCTGGGTTTATATGAACTGTTTATTTCGAAAATAGAACAAGCGGAATCATCTGAAACACCTTCCGTTTTAGCTATTCATAGTCTTGATGATCTTAAAACACGACTTGGCCGAGTGATTTTAATGATTTTAATTGTTAATTTCTTTGAGCATGCGATCAGTATGGATTTTGATGGACCGATAGAATTACTCGCATTAGCAGGCGGTATAGCGCTAATTGGTCTGACTTTATATCTTACTCATGTGGAAGAACATTAAATTTAACAGTTAAATGTGCCTACCCCCCACTTATGGGTGATGTTAATCGCTAATAGCAAAGGTTAGAATACAAGCGTGAAATGGATTTTCATAGAGATCTTATTGTCTCCTTAACTTAACGTTTTAACATGGCTTAAGTTTATTTACCCTCAACGGATTGTTGGGGGTTTTTTTTTGCCTAAATTTAAAGTCAATATTGCTGCTAATGCAATTTTTTATTAAAAAAGAGTTGATTTTAGTTTAAATATTCTCTATATTTTCTTCTTAGTATGTTCTCAGAGAATAACTAGGAGAAGAAAATGTTAACTGATCGCCAACAAGATACCTATGAATTTATCCTTCAATACTTTGAAGATAATGGTCGAGCTCCTTTGTTATCAGAGGTTGCACATGGCATTGGTCTGACTTCTCAAGGTTCTGTTCATAATTACATTCAAGCATTAGTGAATGAAGGGCTAATAGAACGAAGTGTAGGCCGCTCTCGTGGTTTACGTATCGTTGCACAACAATCCCAAAATAATCCCGTCTCGCTTACATTACCAATGATGGGTAGAATTGCCGCTGGTAGATTGATAGAAGCGATTCCAGATGAATCTGAAATTGATTTAGGTGGCATGTTTTCCGGTAAAGACCGTTTTGTCTTAAAAGTGAATGGCGAGTCAATGATTGATAAAGGCATTATGGATGGTGATTATGTTGTCATTCAATCACAACAAACAGCAAAACATGGTGATATCGTTGTCGCATTAGTTGATGGTTATGATGCGACATTAAAAACATTATTAAAAAATGACGATCAAACGCTTACATTGATGCCCGCTAATCCAGAATTTAAGCCTGTGATTTTATCTGCAGATCGCTTAGCAATCCAAGGTGTGGTGGTCGGACAACTTCGTACTTACCCCTAAATATCTTCTTAACACCTTACTCAAGCTTATTTGGTATTAAAATAATGTTTATTGAGTAAAAATATAGGCATAAGACATTTGAGTTTTATCTACTCTCTGGTAGAGTTCCTCTCTACGAAAAACCATGTTCATCAATAGAGTGTAAACATAATGTCTGCTCAACTGTTAAAAGCACAATTATTTCAACTCCATCAAAACAAATTATTTGAGTTTTTGGTTATTGGCATTATTGTCTTTTCTGCCCTGATAACGGGTGCTAAAACCTATGATATCGGAACAACCATGGCTGATATTGTCATCTGGTTAGATATGTTTATCACGGTTTTTTTCCTTGTCGAAATAATGATCAGATTAGTGGCTGAACCACGTTTTTTTGATTTCTTTAAAAAAGGCTGGAATATCTTTGATTTTATAATCGTAACAGCCAGTTTATTACCAATAGAAGGCAATGATAGTGTCTTATTAGCTCGACTACTACGAATATTCAGAGTGTTACGTTTAATATCGGTTATCCCGGAACTGCGCATACTGATTAGTGCACTACTAAAGGCAATGCCTAGAATGGGCTATATCGTATTATTGATGTTTATTATCTTCTACATCTACGCAGCAATTGGTAGCTTTATGTTTGAACATATTAACCCAGTGTTATGGGGAAATATCTCAATTGCCATGTTAACGTTGTTTCGAGTGGCAACGTTTGAAGACTGGACTGATGTGATGTATGAAACAATGACTGAGTTTCCACTGAGCTGGATGTTTTATCTTAGTTTTATATTCCTCACCGCCTTTGTGTTCCTCAATATGATGATTGGTGTCATATTAGATGTCATGCAACGTGAACACGAAGAATATTACCGTGAAACAGGTGAAGGCGAAGCGGGGGAGGTGCATTGGATAAAAGAGCATACAGAACAGATGGAGCAGCGTTTAGAGCGCATAGAAAGCTTGCTATTGGCTTCTACGAATAATGATACAAAGCTGAAGTGACATAAGGAACAAAGCCAATAGAACGCTAACTAATCCTCTTAGAGAAGGATACTCGGAGTTAAGAGTAAACAATGAGCTTAACGCAGTGCACCTACGTTAATCTTATTGTTTTGCACGTCAAAGTGCATGCGTATTATGACCAAACAATATGACGAAAATATTACAGCTGTGGGGCGTTGATGAGTCCATATGCTGTATCTTGATAGTTAATAACACTCATACATGTTTGCGTGACTGCAATATACCAATCTTTATTTAGTGCTGTGCAGATCAAACGTCGATGGACGTAATTCCATTTCTTCAAACTCTTCACTTGATGCCTCATGTGTAGGATCTAATCTACACTTTTCAGCATAGGCATCCCAGCGGGCATAGCGATTTTCAAGTTCAATCAGTGATTCCAAGTATCGAATTCGTTCATTACTAATTGCTATTTTTTGTTCATGATTAAAAAAATCTCTGTCCATTATAATCACCTTATTGTTTAGATATAACTATAAACCGTTTGAGTGGTTTTTCAAAATTATAGGCTATTAATCCCTACTGGATTGTTAAGTCATTACACTTTGAACTGGCTAAGATAATGGCAAAGCTACATTTAAATAGTTTTTTTGAAACGACAAGGTTCGGACAATAAATAATATTATTTTTAGTTCTTTATGACACTATAGAAATCAAGCCATTATCATAAGCCACATCGGCAAGAGTTATACCCGTTAACGTTATTTGTACTTCTGTAGTTTGAATATCTGGATTTGGTTGTAAAGTAACTACGGTGTCTCCCGCTACATCTTCTAAGAATAAATTAAACCCAGATGCAGTAGAACTACCATCAGAGAGTGTGTAGTTATTACCAACAAATACGCTATCAATACCACCTAAGCCCAAGTCATCGAGGGTAATGACTGATTCTACATCAAAACTATTAAGGGTTGCGATTGATGAGTTATCAATAAGAAACAGATCACTCCCCGTCGTTGCGGTGTAAGTGCCACTATAAAAATTGTTTATAATTACCCCTGTTTCTTCAATAGCCTGTAATGCCAATGTGTGGATGGCGTATAGCTCATTAAGGAAAGACGAGTCTGCGCCGGTATACTCCTCTGCAGTGGTTCTGGCATTTTCCGCAGCGATAACTAAGGTAGCTAATAACGATGCCGTCGGAGTTAGTGTTGTGTTTATATCAGTTGTAACTGTTGTGCCCGTGGTGTCGGTAGTGCCCGTGGTGTCGGTAGTACCCGTGGTGTCGGTAGTACCCGTGGTGTCGGTAGTACCCGTGGTGTCCGTAGTACCCGCCGTATCGCTTATATCAAATACAGGAACCCCGCCGCGAGAAGGAATTGACTCTAATATTTCATTAATCAGCACAAAACCTGAATCCACGGAACTAGTCAGGTTATCAATACCCGCTAATGCTTCAATAGATCTTTGATAAGCAAGATCGTTTTCTAAATTATCAGGATGAGTAATATTACTTGAATTAGCTAAAGTCTCAGCAAAATAAATACCGACATTAACTTTATTTGTTAACGTATCTTGTCTATTTTGCTCCGCTTCTTTTTCTGATGCTGATAACGACTCAGACTGAGCATCATTTAAATCCACATTCAATGCACTATGAACAAACATGGCAACCATGTCTGAACGGCTCATGCCACTATTGAGACCGTCAGTCCAAAAGGCAATGCCTTCACTGTCACCTTCATAGCCCAAAGCATTGACATAAATAGCTTCAACAAACTGTAGGTTATTCATTGCTGAATAAATATCTGTGAATTTAGGATGAGCAGCAAAGCCAGCCGCTAGCGTTTTGAAGACATCTAAATCATTGCCTCCCGAGGCTTCACCTTGCCAAAAGTTTAATCCATTCTGATCAGGAGCTCGATTGAAAAATGCGGCATAAAGTCCGGCGATTACTTGCTTTGCTGTTGCTGGCATAATTTAACCCCTTATGTTTATTATTGATCTTTCTCGGAGTAGACTTCCATTCAGTACCAAGATTACAGTAAGGTTAACTATATTTGATACGGCCTCACCCAGTCAAATAAAAGACTGCTTCACATCGTTGACAGCCATTGATTCGGATGGTTTGTCTGCTTTCAATCCACTGGGATGAGAGGATGATTACCCGCATGAAAACAAACTTAGTGCAAACGGTCATGGCTTTAAGCAAGGTATCTCTGCTTGCTAGCGGACTAATCAACTTTTGGCATAGTTAAGTCGCACGTGTGGTGACATCACTTAAGTATAAAATGGGGATCGTAAATCATAGGCGCAGCAACTCCGAACAAAGGGGGGAGTGACTTACATAATGAGTGAAGTAGGACTATTGCTTGTAGTGCAGTACTTTTAATCTTAGCCCGAACGACAGGCAATAAAAAAGCCCTAGCTGTTTTATCAGCTAAGGCTTTGATAGTTCTTGCATATTCATTGGAGCCGGAGATAAGAC
>ENA-OSET01001537-OSET01001537.1-sediment-metagenome-genome-assembly--contig:-NODE-1537-length-23874-cov-5.408287_pt1 | contig 23874 bp, 23 predicted proteins | sample MGYA00237882_ERZ534229 | MGnify/ENA primary metagenome ERZ534229 (study PRJEB26408, sample SAMN06266212) | sediment metagenome | isolation source: Hudson Canyon methane seep mesocosm | place... | reverse complement strand
CTCCGATTCATCAATTCATAAAAAATCCATGTTACCAAACTCAATAACAGTTAACTTAAAAATATATTTTTTTGAAAGCAAGGGGTTGGATTTATTCCTCTTCTTCCTTGACCTCTAAAGCGTCCGACTCAACCTCTGAATCAAGAGTTGCTTGAGACAACTCTTCAGTGACCTCACTCATCTTAGCTTCGTCTGCCAATTTTTCTTGAGCATTTAGCTCTTCTTCCATTGCGTATTCTTCAGTTAGTATTGAAGCATCAATTAATCCCGCCTCAATCTCTCTTAAGGCTAAAACAGTTGGTTTGTCCTTCGCAACATCTAAAGTTGACCTGAAACCACCAGAATTTAATTGGTGTGCGCGCTTTGCTGCGACTAAAACTAATTCAAATCTGTTTTCTACCTTATCTAAACAATCTTCAACGGTTACTCTTGCCATAATCTTGATATACCTTTTGAGGTGAATGCTAAAATAAGCTATTTTACTTTATTACTCAAACCATGGAAAGACTTATTGTGCTTGATACTGAGACAACGGGTATCGATCCAAAAGAGGGGCATCGTATTATTGAAGTAGGTGCTGTTCAAATTGAGAATAGAGAAATCACAAATACTGAATTTCACAAATATGTTCAGCCTAATCGCACAGTTGGAGACTCAGTAAAAGTTCATGGAATAACGGATAAGTTTTTAATTAATAAACCTCAATTCAATCAAATATCAGATGATCTTATCTCCTTTATTGAAGGATCTACTCTCATTATTCATAATGCTCCATTTGATTTGGGATTTCTTAATCACGAACTTAAGCTAAATGGAGTGAAAACTAAAATTGATGATTTGTGTCCTGTAATAGACACTCTTGAATTATCAAAAGAGCAGAGACCTGGAACAATGCATAACTTGGATGCTCTTTGCAGAAGATTTGGAGTTGATACCAGTGCGAGAACAAGACATGGGGCACTTTTAGATGCTCAAATACTTGCACAAGTTTATTTAGCAATGACTGGCGGTCAATCAAATCTTTTTCAGGAAGATCTGAGCAATGAACCACAGATGACTAGCTCCTCAATGATTAGCAAAAATAAATCCAATAGGGAAAAAATTAAAGTTATTTTGGCTAATAAAGAAGAAACAGAACTTCATAATAACTATTTCAAAACTTAAGCCAAACTACCGCAAATATTTAACTCAAATTTGATTTAATTAAGCATTGACTAAGAAGGGTATGACAGTATAATTACTCACCTTCGGAGTGTAGCGCAGTCTGGTAGCGTATCTGGTTTGGGACCAGGTGGTCGGGGGTTCAAATCCCTCCACTCCGACCAAAATTAATTTTTAAAGTGCAAGCCTAAACTTTATTAAAGCAAAGTTATGCGCCCATAGCTCAGCTGGATAGAGCAACGGCCTTCTAAGCCGTAGGTCATACGTTCGAATCGTATTGGGCGCGCCACTTTTTTTATGGCGGGAATAGCTCAGTTGGTAGAGCCCCGGATTGTGATTCCGGTTGTCGCGGGTTCGAGCCCCGTTTCTCGCCCCACTTCCTATTAGGGTTTCAGCCTAATATTCAACTAAAAAAGAAGTCAAAAAGTCCTTTTCCGTGCACTTTATTTGAAAAAGTATTTTCGACTATATAATTTAAGAATTTAATTAGATAGGTCGAAATACATATACCTTTCCATTAATCCAATTATCGCCCTCTTTTCTAAGTCTTACATTTTGAGAATCGACTAAATCAAAAATTTCAGCAGTTTGATCCATTATGTATCTATCTGAGTGCGCATAACGGGAGCTTTTTAATAGAGAGTATCCATCCTCGTTTTGAATCTCAACAGAAAAAACAAAAAGTGAGTCTGACTTACAGCTTTTTCGAACTGCTTGAAAAGTTGATAGCGCGTCTCCAATATATATTAGTACATCCAGAGCAACCAATAAGTCAAATTTTTCTTGAGATGAGCTAAGTGTTTCAACTATATCTCCCACAATTAAGTTATCGTAAATATCCAGCTTTAGAGCTTCAGAAATCATATTTTCTGAAATATCAATACCTGTAAGATGACTACTTATATCTCTTAAGCTCTTTCCAGCTAAACCTGTACCGCAGCCTAAATCAATTACATTTTTATATTCAGATTTTTCGCTATTACTTCGAAGCATTAAGTCTTTGATAATGAATGGGAGATTATATTGAAGATTATTAACTAAAGAATCGTTAAATCTATAAGCATAATCATCAAAAAGATTTTTTACGTACTCTTTGGGAGGTTCTTTGCTTGTATGTCCCATTAAAGAATTGAGCATATGCTTTGGGATCGCATATTCCGGCTCAAACTCAAGAGACTTCTGATAATTTTCAATCGCCAAATCAGTCTGCCCTATACTTGCAAAACAACCTCCAAGCATATTGTAGAGGAGTGGATCTTTAGGATTTTTCTCTACAAGAATACTAAGTGTATCTAGTGCTTCTTGAATACTGCCCTGAGAGAAAAAATAAATAACACTAAGAATTTTATTTTCACTTGCTAAAGCATAATTAGAGTCGATAGCAACCACTTTCTTATACAACCTTACCGCTTGATCTAATTTGCCAAGTTTATGCTGCACAAAACCAAGATTATTTAATGCATCTGCAAAATCAGGCTTTAATTCAATTGCTTTTTCAAAAAAAAATTTTGCATCATTCAATTGATCTTTTTTTATTAGAGCTATGCCTTGGTCATTTAATGACTCATATTTCATAAAAATTTCTACGTAAATAAGTTCAACTAAAAGTATAGTTCACAACGAATGATTAAGAAAAAAATCTTTATAAAATAATCTCTATTATTGAATTTATTATTTGAAATCTTATTGGTATACTGTTTTTAAAAATTACTTTAGATTTTTTATGAACACTTATAAAGTTCTTCAGCACCCTACAAAAGAATTAAAGGCAGTTAAAACTGGTTTTGCATGGCTTGCAGTACCCTTTGTAACATGTATACCCGTTTTTCCAGTTTGGTTCTTGTTTCGTGGACTCTGGAAAATTTTCATCGCCTATATCCTTACAATTCTAATATTGGCTAGTATTGATTATGAAATTTATGGGTATGTTGGCTTTTTTAACTTTTCAACTGCAGATGGTCTGCAGATTATTATTATTATAGTTGAAGCAGTTATACTCACTCTGCCGGCCTTTAAGGGGAACGATTGGACTGTACTAAACCTCATAGACCAAGGCTATAAGGTTTCATACTCTGTTCAGGCTTCTAGCAAAAAAGAAGCTCTGCAATTGGCGCAAAATAAAAATATTGGTTGAATTATTATCAAAAAAAATCCCATAAAAATAATAATTTTTATGGGACTATAAAGTATTACTAGAGAGTATTAAAAAATACTTGTAACAGCTCCCCAAATACCGCCTACTAAATTTCCAACGCCATTAACTGCAGCAGCAGGTACAGCCATAATCGTGTCTACACAACCACTTACAAGCAATGCTAAAACAGCAATAAATAAAAATCTTAACTTCATTTTTAAAACTCCTTCAAATATTCGAAATTTCATTATAAAGTACTTTAAATTACTTATCCAATCAAATTAAAGATTTTATTGTGTTCTGAAAATTATCTTAATATTCTGGATAAAGGGCGTATATTGAACTGTTAATTTAATAAATTGATGTTAATCATGAATACTTACCACTTTAAAACCTTAACACTAATAATGCTCTTTTGCAGTCTTTGCGCTAACGGATCTAATTTATCTGATGATGCTAGAGACCGAGGCATCAATGAAACTTGCTATTCCTATCTAAGTCAAATAGAAAAATCATATAATTTGAATGGATTAAACGTTACATTTGCTCACCCTGAGAATCCTTCTGTGTTACCTTCACTTCATGTCTCCTCTCAGAGATATAACAATGGATCCTCATCGTTCTCTGCTACTTTGATACCTGAGGGAGAATACTGCTATCTTTCTACAGTTATAGTGACCGCCATTAATAACCAATCTTGCTCTGAAATTGCACAAATAAAAGCTAAAAATGAAAATCTTCAATTATCAAGCTATGCCGATGGCACATATATTATTCTAACTCCTACTGATAACTCTTATCAGACCATACTAACTGCGTCAGGTGAAAATGCCTGCACCATGACTGAAGCGCGAATGATGTGGCCTGGAAGATAGTTTTTTTTTGATTTAGGTTAGCACTTTGACTTAATCCAAAAATTCATCAATATCACATTAACAAAGTTTTTTATTTATATAATATGACTAGTTAATCATTTTTTAATTCAAGGAAAAAATATGCAAAGAATATTCTTATTTTTACTGACTAATATTGCCATTATGGTCATTTTAAGTATTACTCTTAGAATTCTTGGAGTAGAAAGCCTTCTCATGCAAAATGGAAGTGACTTAAATATCAATGCTCTTGTAATTTTTTCTGGCGTTTTTGGCTTTGGTGGTGCCTTTATCTCTCTTGCGATTTCAAAATGGATGGCAAAACGAATGACGGGCGCAACTGTTATTGCTACTCCAAAAAATAACATAGAGAAATGGCTCATTGAAACAGTAAAAAAACAATCTGAAATTGTTGGTATTAAGATGCCAGAAGTTGCCATTTTCCCTTCAAGTCAAATGAATGCGTTTGCCACTGGTGCCAGTAAAAATAATGCTCTAGTAGCCGTTTCACAGGGACTGCTTGATAATATGACTCAAGGTGAAATTGAAGCAGTGGTTGGACATGAGATGAGTCATGTTGCTAATGGAGACATGGTGACGCTTACCCTTATTCAGGGAGTTGTTAACACCTTCGTGATATTTTTCTCTAGAGTTATTGGGCATGTTGTCGACCGAGTCATCTTAAAAAACCAACGTGGCTATGGAATTGGATACTTTGTCACAACTATTTTTGCCCAAGTAATTCTATCAATTCTGGCCAGCATCATTGTTATGTACTTTTCAAGAAAAAGAGAGTATATCGCTGATACCGGTGGCGCAGATTTAGCGGGTCATCAAAACATGATTAATGCACTAAAGCGTCTTGGTCAGAGAGAGCCAGAACCCTTACCCGAACAATTAGCAGCATTTGGTATTGACGAAAAACCAAAGACAGGATGGCGACAACGCTTATCATCACATCCACCAATTGAAGACAGAATAAAAGCTTTAGAGAAGAGAGCACTTCAATCTAAATAGCTTATGTCTATCTCAATCAAATCGCCAGACCAAGTTGAAAAGATGCGCGTAGCTGGAAAGCTTGCATCTAGTGTACTTGAGATGATAGGTGAGCATGTTAGAACAGGCGTTACAACAGAGAAGCTTGATCAAATTTGTCATGACTACATAGTAAACGACTTAGATTCAATTCCTGCGCCCCTTAATTACAATGGCTTCCCAAAATCGATATGTACCTCTGTTAATAATGTGGTTTGTCATGGAATACCGAGCGAAAAAAAACTCAAAAAAGGTGACATCATAAATATTGATATTACTGTCATCAAAGACGGCTTTCATGGCGATACATCAAAAATGTTTATTGTTGGAAAGCCTAGTGTTAAAGCCATGAAAATATGTAATGTCGCCAGAGACTCTATGATGCTTGGTATTGACAAAGTAAAGCCTGGTATTCACTTAGGTGAGATTGGAAAGGTTATAGGCACCTATGTCCATAGTAAAAACTGCTCTGTCGTCAGAGATTATTGTGGTCATGGCATTGGTGAGGTTTTCCACGAACTCCCACAAGTGATTCATTACGATGATGGAAAAATATCTCAAAGCCCTATTCTTGAACCTGGAATGACTTTTACTATTGAGCCAATGGTAAATTTAGGTGGGTATGAGGTCATTACATCAAGAATTGACGGCTGGACAGTAACCACCAAAGATCGATCGCTTTCAGCTCAGACTGAGCATACAATTTTAGTGACTGAAAACGGCTATGAGATTCTAACACTTCGAGAGGAGGAGCTTAATTAAAAACCTCGTTATATTAAGCTCTCGAGTTTCAAATTGACAATACAGCTTGTGTTAAAATAACCCTTTTTTAGGATTTACCTTTAAGTTCAGTGAAGCGCTTAAGAAATTACTTTATATCCGGGCTTTTATTTTGGATTCCACTTGCACTAAGTGTACTCCTTATCAAGTTCTTTTTAGAAGTTGTCGATAACCTTGTCCCAAAGAGACTTCTGCCTGAATCTCTGCTCAATTTAGATACCACTATTCCAGGCTCTGGAATTGTTTTAGTTATTCTAATTATCCTCATTACTGGAGCTATTGTTTCAAACATCTTAGGTCGCAAACTCCTTGACTTATGGGAACGCGCGTTAAATAAAATACCCGGCTTTAGAAATATATATAACGCACTAAAAAAAATATCCTCTACTGTTTTTAACACTTCAAGTGATAGCTTTAGAAAAGCATATTTGATTCAATATCCAAGCAAAGGAATCTGGGTGATTGCATTTCAATCAGGTGACTATAAGGGTGAAGTAGAAACTATTATTGGAGAAGATGTCATCAATTTATTTGTGCCAACTACTCCCAACCCAACTTCAGGCTTTTTTGTGATGATGCCAAAAAAAGATGCATTCGAGCTACAAATGACTGTTGAACAAGCCTTCAAACTCGTTATTTCAGCAGGTGTTGTGACACCTGAAAATCTAAAAATTAAGGAAAAAAAATGAGGACACATTTTTGTGGCGAATTAGACAAGTCAACTCTAGACAAACAAGTAAAGCTTTGCGGATGGGTTAATAGAAGGCGTGATCATGGAGGCGTTATATTTTTGGATGTAAGAGATAAAAAGGGAATCGCTCAAATTGTTATTAACCCTGATACTGCAGATACCTTTAAAATTGCTGAAACAATCAGGAACGAGTTTGTGCTTCAGATAACTGGTCAAGTTGTTGCAAGGGCTAGCGAGATGGTTAATAATAAAATTCCAACTGGTGAAATAGAAGTTCTTGCTTCAGAAATCAAAATTTTAAATTCATCAAAACCCATTCCATTTCAACTAGATTCGATGGAAACTTCGGAGGAAGTTAGACTTAAATATCGTTATTTGGATCTTCGCAGAAACGAAATGCAAAAGCGTTTACGACTCAGATCAAAGGTGACGCATTTTATGCGAGAATTTATGGATAAAAATGATTTTCTAGACATAGAGACTCCTTTTTTAACTAAAGCAACACCTGAAGGAGCAAGAGACTATCTCGTTCCATCAAGAACGCATGAAGGCAGTTTTTTTGCACTCCCTCAGTCTCCTCAGCTTTTCAAACAACTCTTAATGATGTCAGGCTTTGAAAGATACTACCAAATTGTTAAATGTTTCAGAGATGAAGATTTAAGGGCAGATCGTCAACCTGAATTTACCCAGCTTGATGTTGAAACATCCTTTATGAATGAAGACGAAATTACATCTCTCATGGAAGAAATGATAAGAGGTCTTTTTAAAGAGGTTGGCAGTATTAATTTACCTTCAAAATTTCCAACGATTACCTATGCAGATGCCATTAAACTTTATGGTATTGATAGGCCAGATATGAGAATTCCATTACAAATGGTCGATGTTAACGACATCATGAAAGATGTAGAGTTCAAAGTTTTTTCGGGGCCTGCTAATAGCAATAAAGGAAGGGTTGCTGCACTCAAAGTGGATGGCGGCGCATCTATTAGTCGTAAGCAAATTGATGACTACACAAAATATGTTAGCATCTATGGCGCCAAAGGCCTAGCTTACATTAAGCTAAATGAAGATGGACCCTCATCTCCAATCATCAAATTTCTAGGTGATGATGTCACGCAAAAAGTGATTGATTTAACAGAAGCCAAAACTGGAGATATTATCTTTTTTGGGGCAGACAAATCTAAAGTCGTTAATGAGGCTTTAGGAAATCTAAGGGAAAAACTTGGACATGATTTAAATCTTTATAATAAGGAGTGGGCCCCTATTTGGGTTCTTGACTTCCCTATGTTTGAAGTCTCAGATGATGGCTCCCTTAATGCTATACACCATCCGTTTACCGCTCCTAGCGTCGAATCTAAAGCGCTTATTGATAACCCTGAAGAATCACTCTCAAGGGCTTATGATTTAGTTATTAATGGCTCTGAAGTTGGAGGTGGCTCGATTCGTATTCACCAGAGTGATATGCAAAAAACTGTTTTAACATTACTTGGTATTGGTGACGAAGAAGCCCGAGAAAAGTTTGGGTTTTTGCTTGATGCGCTTGACTATGGCTGTCCGCCTCATGGCGGTATAGCTTTTGGCTTAGACAGACTGGTAATGACTCTGAGTCAAACTGACTCTATTAGAGATGTTATTGCATTCCCAAAAACACAAACAGCGGCATGTTTATTAACTGATGCCCCGTCTAATGTCTCTAAAACGCAGCTCAAAGAATTAAATATTAAGGTTACCCTTCCGACCAAAGCTTAATAATGCAAAACATAGAAATAGAACAATCGATTGAAAATTCAATTAAAGATGCTCTAAAGCAAAACAATGCAACCTTAGTTGCACATTACTATGTAAGCTCCGACCTTCAAATGCTGGCTGAGGAGACAGGAGGCATTGTGTCAGACTCTCTTGAAATGGCAAGATTTGGTCAGAATAGTGAGGCTGAAACAATTATTGTTGCAGGAGTTAAATTTATGGGAGAAACTGCAAAAATTTTATCTCCTGAAAAGCGTGTCCTTGTTTTAGATAGTGAGGCAACCTGTTCTCTAGATTTATCATGCCCAATTGATGAATTTTCTAAGTTTTGTGATGAAAACCCTGACCATGTTGTTGTTGTCTATGCAAATACCTCTGCTGAGGTAAAAGCGAGAGCTGACTGGGTCGTAACTTCTGGCAGTGCATTAAAAGTGGTGCAAAAATTAAACGATGAAGGAAAAAAAGTGCTCTGGGCTCCAGACAAACACTTGGGTCATTATGTTCAATCGATGACAGGTGTGGAGATGCTCATGTGGGATGGTGCGTGCGTTGTACACGAAGAATTTAAAGCTGAGGGCCTAGAAAGGCTTAAAGAAATGCATCCTGAGGCAGGAGTATTGGTTCATCCTGAATCACCTAAAGAAGTGATTGCACTTGCTGACGTTGTCGGCTCAACAACACAACTCATTAATGCTGCTGCGTCCAGACCTGAAAATACCTTTATAGTTGCAACCGATAATGGGATTTTCCATAAAATGAAAGAGGTTGCGCCTCATAAAAAATTTATTGAAGCGCCAACTATGGGAGAGGGAGCAGATTGTGAGTCTTGTGCTCACTGCAACTGGATGGCAATGAATAACCTTGAAAAGTGCTTAGATACTTTAAATACAGGTAATAACGAAATTCACATCAATAATCAAATTATTGACAAAGCAAAAAATTCCATTCAACGCCTTTTGGAATTTACTAAGTAATTATTGGAGAAACTTTAAGATAATGGCAGGACACAGTAAATGGCACAATATTCAACATAGAAAAGGTGCACAGGATGCCAAGCGTGGAAAAATCTTCACCAAGCTCATCAAAGAAATTGTTGTAGCGGCAAAAATGGGTGGTGGCGTCTTAGAAAACAATCCTTCTCTTCGAGCTGTAATAGACAAAGCTTTAGCAGCAAACATGAAGAGAGATACGATTGAAAATGCTGTTAAGAGAGGCTCAGGCGATCTGGACGGTGAAAGCTATGAGGAAATTCGCTATGAGGGTTATGGTCTTGGAGGAACTGCCATTATGGTAGATTGTCTGACAGACAACAAAAATCGCACTGTTTCTGACGTTAGACATGCATTTACTAAACACGGTGGCAACCTTGGAACAGATGGCTCAGTATCGTATATGTTCTCCAAGCAAGGCTTTATTAGCTTTGGTTCTGGAGATGAGGATACTATTATGGAAATTGCAATTGAATCGGGCGCTGAAGATATCATCACTAATGAGGATGGATCAATTGATGTGGTGACAACACCTGAGAGCTTTTTTCCAGTTAAAGATGCATTAATAGCAAACAACTTAACACCTGATCACTCACAGATCACTATGGAGCCTGATAATCGTATCGAACTTAATCTGGAGGATGCTGAAAAATTTATGAAGCTCATTGATAGACTTGAAGACCTCGATGACACCCAAGAGGTCTATCATAACGCAGACATTTCGGACGAGATACTGTCTGAATTATGATTGCTTTTCATACAGGAATCCAAGCCCTTAGAAATTTTAAAGTTAAGACACTCAACAAAAAAATTAGTTCAGTCATCCCTAACATTGAGTTAGTATCTTCAGAATATATTCACTTTATTGAATCAGAGGAAAGCCTCAATACTTCAAATAAAGCAACGCTCGATAAACTCTTAAATTATGCTCCAAAGGCTAATTTATCTAATTCAAATTTTCAAATTACAATTTCGCCAAGGATTGGAACGATTTCACCCTGGTCCTCTAAAGCATCTGAGATTTGCAAGCTTTGTGGATTATCTAGTGTCAAAAGGATAGAGCGAGGCATAACTTATCATTTCAACCGAAAAACTAATGACAAGGAGTTAACAACTATCCTTGAATTTGTAATGGATAAAATGACTGAGTCTTATCTTGAAAATATCAAAGATTCAAGCTTATTATTTAACGAACTTGAGCCAAGTAACTTTAATAGTATAGATATCCTGAATAATGGAAAATCAGCCATTAAAAAGGCTAATATGGAACTGGGACTTGCATTAAGCGACAGTGAAATTAATTATTTGTTTGAGAGTTTTACAAGTTTACAAAGAAACCCTAGAGATATTGAGTTAATGATGTTTGCTCAGGCAAACTCAGAACATTGCAGGCATAAAATCTTTAACGCTGACTGGACAATTGACTCTGAAAAACAGGCGATTTCACTTTTCGGCATGATCAAAAACACCTATCATCAAAATCCTGATGGTCTTTTATCAGTCTATAGCGATAATTCTGCTGTTATGACTGGTTATAAGTCAAACTACTTGGAGCCTGATCAAGAAGGAGTTTATAAGACATCAACTGCTGATAAGGCAGTACTTATGAAAGTTGAAACCCACAATCACCCAACTGCAATTGCCCCTGACCCTGGAGCGGCGACAGGCTCTGGTGGTGAGATTAGAGACGAAGGCGCCACTGGAAGAGGCTCTAAACCAAAAGCCGGTCTATGCGGCTTTTCAGTGTCAAATTTAAAGATACCTAACTTAACTCATGACTGGGAAAAGGACTACGGAAAACCTAGCCAGATCGCATCTGCACTTGATATTATGATTGACGCTCCAATTGGTGCTGCATCTTTTAATAACGAATTTGGAAGACCCAATACTTGTGGATATTTTAGAACCTATGAGCAGAAAACTGTTAATGAAGAGGTAAGGGGCTACCACAAGCCAATCATGCTTGCTGGCGGAATAGGCAACATTAAAGAAAGCCACGTAGAGAAAGGTGTTATCTCGCACGGTGACAAGATTATTGTGCTTGGAGGTCCCGCGATGCTGATTGGTCTGGGTGGTGGAGCAGCCTCTAGCGTAGGAAGTGGTGATCAAAATGAAGATCTTGATTTTGCCTCTGTCCAAAGAGCCAATCCAGAAATGCAAAGACGCGCTCAAGAAGTTATCAGCGCTTGTACTAATTTAGGTGATGAAAATCCAATTGTTTCAATCCATGATATTGGCGCTGGTGGGCTTTCAAATGGTATCCCTGAACTGGTGAATGACTCTGAAAAAGGTGCCCAACTCCAATTAAGGTCAATACCCAATGACGAGAAAAAAATGTCACCACTAGAGATTTGGTGTAACGAGTCTCAAGAAAGATATGTCATTGCGATTAAAGAACAAAGTATTGATCTGTTTGATGAAATATGCACTAAAGAGAGAGCGCCTTATGCAATCTTAGGAAACGCAACTGACGATAGACACTTAACACTCGAAGACTCATATTTTGAGAATAAACCTATCGATCTAGAAATGTCACTCCTCTTTGGCTCATCTCCCAAAACCCATAAAGATGTTGTGACTCTTCCTAACGCTGAGAAGGCCTTTGATGCGAGCAATATTTCACTTCATGATGCCATAAATCGATTACTTGAACTTCCTACAATAGCGAGTAAAAACTTTTTAATCACTATCGCTGATCGATCAGTGACCGGCCTGATAGCAAGAGACCAAATGATTGGGCCTTGGCAAGTCCCTGTAGCGGATTGCGCTATATCACTCTCAGATTTCACCGGCTATCAAGGTGAGGCAATGTCTATTGGTGAAAAAACACCGCTAGCACTTATAAATGCAGCTGCAGCTGCAAGAATGTCCGTTGGAGAGGCTCTAACTAATCTAATGAGCGCCTATATTGAAGACATTAGACACATCAACTTATCTGCAAACTGGATGTGTGCAAGCGGACACCCAGGTGAAGATGCAAAACTTTATGAGGCCGTTAAATCAATCGGCATGGAGCTGTGCCCTGAACTCGGATTAACCATTCCTGTTGGAAAAGACTCTATGTCCATGAGAAGCTCTTGGAATGAGAACGGTAAAGATAAATCTGTAACCGCCCCTCTTTCACTTATTGTCAGTGCCTTCTCAAAAACACCTGATACAAGAATGCAAATCACTCCCCTACTTGATACTGAAATAGAATCAGAACTTTTTTTAGTTGATCTTGGATTAGGTAAAAATAGGATGGGTGGATCATGCTTGGCACAAGTGTTTAACCAAATTGGAAGCAATACACCTGATCTTGATGATCCAAAACTTTTCTCTGAATTCTTTTCGTTAATTAATACCTTCAACAAAGAGAGTTTAATTACTGCCTATCACGATCGATCTGATGGCGGTGCACTAATATCTCTATTAGAAATGGCTTTTGCATCACATTGTGGTTTAGATATTTATGCTTCAAACCCCTTACCCGAATTATTTAATGAGGAACTGGGGTGTATCATTCAGGTGCCAACAAGTAACATTAAAAGAGTTCTTGCCTTGCTTGAAGAAATTGGACTCAAAGCCTTTACAAAGTCAATTGCTAAGATTAATCAAACAGATGAAATATTAATCTATCAAAAACGTGACATCGTATTTCAAGATACGAGAAAAAATCTTCAGAAAAAGTGGTCTTCGACCTCTTATGAAATTGCAAAACTAAGGGACAACCCAGAATGCGCTGAATCAGAAAATAAAGAAATTCTTAAAGATTCAAACGGCCTTAAAGTCACGCCAACATTCGATATCAATGAATCTATTAGTGCGCCCTATTTAAATCATGGAAAAAAACCAAAGATTGCCATCCTTAGAGAACAAGGAATTAATGGCCATATAGAAATGGCAGCCGCTTTTACTCAGGCAGGCTTTGAAGCCACTGATGTTCATATGAGTCAAATTCTTTCTGGCAAAGTATCCTTATCAAGCTTTAAGGGGCTAGCTGCTTGCGGAGGATTCTCTTATGGAGATGTTTTAGGCGCTGGAAGAGGATGGGCAAATTCAATTCTTTTAAACAATCTGGCCAAAGATGAATTTTCTGAATATTTTTTAAGGACCGATAGTTTTACTCTGGGCGTATGTAATGGCTGCCAAATGATTTCAAATCTTCAATCAATTATTCCAGGATCTTTGGGCTGGCCTGCATTTGAAAAAAACACATCTGAACAATTTGAAGCTCGGCTTACAGGTGTCAAAATTAACAATTCTAAATCTATATTCTTCAGTGGAATGGAAGGATCAATCATGCCTATAGCAATCGCTCATGGAGAAGGAAAAGCAAGATTTAATTCTAAACCTAATAGTAATAACATCGCTATGCAGTATGTTAACTATTCTGGAAATTCATCTCAAATATATCCTCACAACCCTAACGGTTCTGAAAACTCTGCTGCAGGCATTTGTGATGAATCTGGCAGAATTACAATCATGATGCCTCATCCAGAAAGAGTATTTCGTGCAATACAAAATTCTTGGCACCCGAATGAATGGCATGAAAGGTCACCATGGCTCAGAATGTTTGAAAACGCTAGGAAATGGATTGACTAAATAAAGATATTTATACTTTTTATCTATATGACACCCAGCAAAATTATCAGAAGCAAGCGAAGAACACTAAGCATTTCAATTAATGACAATGCTGAATTAATTGTTCGTGCTCCTCATAAACTTTCAATTGACAAAATTCATGATTTTATTATTGAAAAAGAAAAATGGCTTAACAAGCAAAAAAATATTGTAAACAAACGCTTAAGTGATTCTTTCCTCGACAAAGACATGGCTTTATATTTAGGATCTCTATTTCCCATAAAAACAGCACAGAGCCAATCAAATAAATTAACTTTTAATGGTGAAGAGTTTTTAGCGGGTTCAAGTGAACAAGAAATCATTAGCTTATCTTTAAAAAAGTGGTATAAAAATAAATTTAAAGAGGTCGCTATTCCAAGACTTACTTATTTTGCTGATAAATATAATATCTCTGTAAACCAAGTAAGAATTAAAGATCAGAAAACATTGTGGGGCTCGTGCTCATCTAGAAACAATATCAATCTAAACTATCTTTTAATCATGGCGCCTATGTACGTCATTGACTATGTGATTATTCATGAGCTTGTGCATACAATTCATAAGAATCACTCGGCTAATTTCTGGAAAACAGTTGAATCAATGATGCCTAACTTCAAAGAAGCTAAATCATGGCTTAAGGAGTTCGGCTACAAACTAAGAAAACTTTAATTTTAATTAGCTATTGTACTTTTCAACAGCCTCTTGCATTGCGCCCTTAAGAGAATCCTGTTCAGCCATTTCAAGAATAATGTCACCACCACCCACTAATTCAGAATTGAAATAGATTTGAGGAAAGGTAGGCCAATCAGCAAAGTCAGGCAGGCTTTGAAAAACTTCTTGATCTTCAAAAACATTAACATAAGCAAACTCAACACCAGTTGATGCTAAAGTTTGTGATGCGCGGGCAGAAAATCCACACTGAGGGAATTGAGGCGTTCCTTTCATATAAATAACAATTGCAGCACTATCGACTTGCTTTTGAATTTTTTCTAATACGTCCAATTTATTGCTCCGATTTTTTCCTACCATTTTAGTCTAGTATTTTAAAGACTGCAAAGATTCATTCAATAATTATTGCTTTATTGCCTGAGAAATTATGTATTTTTGACCTTGTTTAATTTTTTTGTAATTACCAAAAACTGATTTAAAGTTATTTTTTATAAAATCCTTAAGGCCATTAATAGTAACAACAGTTATTGAACCACCTGGTTGAAGCGCATCAAATGCATCATAAAGAATAATTGAAAGCTGTTCTCTTCCTACTTTAGCAGGAATATTTGAAATGATCTGATTAAATTTTATGTCATTTGGTACTTGCATAAATGCATCAGAAAGATAGGCTTTTGCATTATCAATTTTATTAATCTTTGCATTGAAATTTGAAAGTTCAACCGCCACAAAATCTTTATCAACCATATGGACTTGACCCTTATGACACTGCCTTGCTAAAGCAAGACCAATTGGCCCATAACCACAGCCCAAATCAAGACAGATATCATTTTCATTTGCGCCAATATATTTCATTAGTAACAATGTGCCATCATCTATCGATCTCGGGCTAAAAACACCCCATCGAGTATGTAGCTTAAATCTAGAATTTAATAACTCTACATCTAAAATAATATCTTTCTTAAGTTGTGCAATATCTTTTCTATCAAACATTTAGCAATCTTTCTCTTATGGAAACAAAACTTATTTATTGTATTAATAATTTTATCTAATTCATCTATTTTTTTTGGGTTTGATAAACATCATCGCCAATATGAACTTCGCCTCTCTTCTTTGCTAGTTGAACCTGCTTCTCTCTTTCTCTATATCTACCAATTTGTTCTAAATTTTTTGTACCATAACATCTCGGGCAAGAAGCACCTTTCTCATAGTGAGGATGCCTTGTATCCTCTTCAGTAATAGGGAACCGGCAAGCATGGCACTGATCGTACTTACCTTGCTCAAGATTGTGCTTAACAGCAACTCTATCATCAAACACAAAGCACTCCCCCTCCCAAAGACTTTCTTCTTCTTCAACCTCTTCTAAGTATTTAAGAATCCCGCCCTGAAGATGAAAAACATTTTCAAAACCTTCTGACTTTAGATAGGCTGTAGATTTCTCACAGCGAATACCACCTGTACAGAACATGGCAATTTTTTTATCTTGATATTTCTTTAGACTATTTTTTGTGAAACTTGGAAACTCCCTAAAAGTTTCAGTATTAGGGTTAATAGCACCTTTAAAGCTTCCAATTTCATACTCATAATTATTTCGCGTATCAATTAATACGACATCAGGGTCATTGATTAAATTATTCCAGTCTTCTGGCTTAACGTAAGTTCCAACAGATTGATTAGGGTCAATTTCTGACAGACCCATAGTTACTATTTCTTTTTTTAGTTTAACTTTAAGTCTTTTAAACGGTGGTTTTTTACTATATGAATACTTATATTCCAATTCAAAAAACCTATCATCAGATTGAAGATAATCAAGTACTTTTTCAATACTATCTTTGGTTCCAGAAATTGTTCCATTTATGCCTTCTCTTGCAAGCAATAAAGTTCCTTTAACACTCAAAGAATCTAAAAATGACTTGAGTGGTAGTTGGATATCTTCAAAGTCATCCAACCGAGTAAACTTATATAAAGCACAGACAGCATGCATATTTCTATACAACCCAACAAAAAATGTTAATTTTACTATTCACAGAGTTTAATTTATATTTATTTAAACTTATGGCAAACATTAAAACTCCATTAGGGCTTCACTATTATCAATACTGACAAGTGTATAATTCGTCTCTTTTCTCTTTAATTAAGTTAAGATTTATAACGAAATAGAATGATCTTAAATCATATTCAAAACCCGAGTGACATTAAAGAACTAGATATTGACGAGCTAAATACTCTTGCAGAAGAAATTAAACTATTTTTAATTGAAAGTATTGAGAAGACAGGGGGGCATTTAAGCTCTAACCTTGGAACAATCCAATTAACCTTGGCAATGCATTATGTTTTTGACAGTCCTAATGATACTTTTGTTTGGGATGTAGGACATCAAGCATACACTCATAAAGTATTAACAGGTCGTAAAGATCTAATGTCAACGCTTCGCCAAAAAGATGGCTTGTCTGGCTTTACAAAAAGAAGTGAAAGTGAGCATGATGCGTTTGGCGCAGGTCATTCCTCTACCTCAATTAGTGCAGCCCTAGGGATTGCTATGGCAAATAAACTTAATAACACGTCAGATACTTCAATTGCTGTTATTGGAGATGGAGCGCTAACAGGTGGCATGTCATTTGAGGCACTGAATCATGCTGGTGATTCAGATGCTAATCTCCTGATCGTTCTTAATGACAATGATATGTCCATTTCAAAAAATGTTGGGGCATTAAGTAAATATTTGACACGCCTTATTTCAGGAAAGATATATTCAACTATGAAGTCAAAATCCCTTGAATTACTGGAAAGACTGCCACGCATTCAAAAATTTGCAAAACGCTCAGAAGAGCATCTAAAAGGAATGATTCTACCCGGCACTCTTTTTGAAGAATTAGGAATTGATTATTTTGGACCAATCGATGGTCACGACATTTCCATACTAATCAAAACTTTAGAAAATCTTAAAAATCTTAAAAAGCCAAGAATACTTCATATCATTACAAAAAAAGGTCATGGTCTTGAGGCTGCCGAAGAAAATCCGTTGAAATTTCATGGAATTTCACCTCCATCCTCTTCAAGCAATAACTTTCCGAGCTATAGTAACGTTTTTGGAAAATGGCTTTGTAATACTGCAAAGGTTGATCAAAATCTAATAGGAATTACCCCGGCAATGTCTGAGGGCTCTGGAATGGTTGATTTTGCAAATGGCTTTCCAGAGCGTTTTGTAGATGTTGCCATTGCTGAGCAGCATGCAGTAACACTTGCTGGCGGAATGGCAATTAAGGGCTTAAGACCGGTAGTAGCAATTTATTCAACTTTTTTACAGCGTGGTTATGACCAATTTATTCATGACATTGCATTACAAAATTTAAATGTTACTTTTGCGATCGATCGAGCAGGTCTAGTTGGAGCAGATGGAGCAACGCATGCAGGTATTTTTGATTTGAGTTTTTTGAGATGCATTCCTAACATTATTATTATTGCTCCAAGCTCTTCATTTGAATTGTATAAAGCGCTCAATTTTGCGCATAATTTTGATGGTCCAGTCTGCGTAAGATTCCCGAGAGGAAAATCTAATGTTGAGGAATTTGTTACCGACTCAGCAATTGAGCTAGGAAAAGGAAATATTGTTAAAACTGGTAAAGATATTGCAATTTTTGCTTTTGGAAATATGCTTGATGTGGCGCTTGAAGCCTCTAATAAGATTAATGCTACAGTTGTTGATATGAGATTTGTAAAACCACTAGACAAAGCTTTGATCATTGAGATTGCAAATAACTCGAAAATACTTATTTCTATTGAAGACAACACTTTGAATGGAGGCGCAGGTAGTGCAATAAATGAACTATTGCAAGAAAATAATATCAAAACGCCTTTGAAAATCCTCGGCGTCCCAGATAGGGTTACGGAACATGGCTCACAATCTGAACTTTATAAACTTTATGGCCTAACATCAGAAAATATTATTAAAGTTTCAGGCAATTAATGAAAAAGACACTAAAAAAATACAGTCCTAAGCCGGAAAATATTGATCTTGGAAGATTAAATAAATATCTCACCAACCCAGAAATCTGGAAGTGGAATAAAAAAACAATATCAAGGGCTTTTGCTATTGGACTCTTTTGTGCTTTTCTTCCAATTCCTGCTCATACCCTTTTAGTTGCAATTTTTTCAGTTGTTTTTTCTGCAAATATTCTACTTTCGATCCTTGTTGTTTGGGTCAATAATCCTATTACCATGGTTCCATTCTATTACTTTACTTATAAGTTAGGCGCTTCAATCATGGGAATTCAAATGGATCCAAAGTTTGAGTTTACATTTTCTTACCTAATGGATAATTTTGGAAATGCAACAATTGCTTTATGGATAGGCGGAATAATTACCTCAATTGTTTCTGCAATAATTGGATACTACGTAATTATTACTATCTATAAATATAAAGCGTTTAAACGGGTTAAACGTTGGAAATAGGAATCTGCCTTCTAATCTGCGACTCAAGAGTATCTACTAATGATTCATTATCCACTTTGCTGTGAGTTTTGCCATCAATATAGAGTAAGTTTGGAGAACCGCCCGTAAGACCTACGCTCACCTCTTTGGCTTCACCAGGACCATTAACAACGCAACCAATCACAGCGACATCTATTGACTCAGTAATATCCTCAAGACGTGATTCAAGTTCATTGACAACAGAGATTACATCAAATTTTTGCCTAGAACATGATGGGCAGGCAATTAAATTAACCCCTTTTTTTCTTAAATGAAGTGACTTTAAAATATCAAAACCCACCTTGACTTCATCAACAGGATCAGAGGCAAGCGAGACACGAATAGTATCCCCAATTCCTTCACTTAAAAGCAAACCCATTCCAATTGAAGATTTGACAGCGCCAGAGCGAAAAGATCCAGCCTCAGTTATACCAAGATGAAGTGGGTTATCAATTTGTGAGGCAAGTTGACGATAGGCAAACACAGTCATAAATACTTCTGATGCCTTCAATGAAACCTTAAAGTTTTCAAAGTTAAGCCTATCAAGTATATCAACATGTCTGAATGCTGACTCAACCATTGCCTCGGGTGTTGGCTCGGTATATTTTTTTTGAAGGTCCTTTTCAAGAGAGCCAGCATTAACACCAATTCTAATTGGTATGCCGTTGTCTTTTGCTGAAGCAACAACCTCTTTAATTCGATCCTCTTTTCCAATATTTCCTGGATTTATTCTTAAGCAATCAGCGCCATATCCTGCAACCTTTAGAGCAATCTTATAATCAAAATGAATATCAGTAATTAAAGGAATATTGACGCTCTCTTTTATTTTTTTAAACGCCTCTGCTGCATCCATAGTAGGAATTGAAACCCGAACCAAATCAGCTCCTGCATCCTCAAGAGAAAGTATTTGTTTCACTGTAGAGTCTACATCACAAGTATCCGTATTAGTCATACTCTGAACGCTAATTGGAGCATCACCCCCAATAGCAACATTGCCCACAAATATTTGCTTAGATAATCTTCGATTAATTTTGTGTATTTGCTTCATAATTACTAATTACTTCATCCAGACTTTCACTATTAATAATTGTTACTTCAGAAATCAATTCGTCATCTTGATTGACTGCATCGATTTGATTTGCTATCAAAGACTCCGCTTCATTATCTTCAACTGGTCGACTTATGATGATTGAACTTGAGTTTCCTTCAGGTAACTCTAAATCCTTAAAATAATACCACATACCTAATAAAATTATAAATAACAAAAAAAACCAGAAGAGTTTTCCTTTAAGTTGTTTTTTCCTTTTAGGATAGTAATCTATTCCGCTCAGCATTTCTTCTACTCTTGTCTAAAACTTTTCCAGCTAATTGACCACATGCTGCATCAACATCATCACCTCTTGTTCTTCTCGTTGTAGTTCTTATGCCTGCTTGAAAGAGGACATCTTGAAACTTATCAATAGTTGCATGGCTTGATGTTTTGTATTGAGACTCTGGAAAAGGGTTAAAAGGAATTAAGTTAACTTTAGCTGATTCACTCTCAAACCAATAATTTAGAAGCTTTGAAAGGGAGCGGGCATGCTCAACAGAATCATTAACTCCATCAAGCATTACATATTCAAATAATATATGTCTTTCTTGAGTTCCAGCCTTTAAATAATAATGACATGCCTTCATCAGCTCTTTTATTGGGTATTTTTGATTAATAGGAACAAGTACATCCCTTAATGAATCATCAGGCGCATGTAAAGAGATTGCCAAGCTAACAGGAACCGTGTCTGACATTCTTATGAGTGCAGGTACAATTCCAGATGATGAGATGGTAACTTTTCTTCTTGAAAGCCCAAATGCCCAGTCATCTAAAAGAATTTCACATGCATCATAAACTGGAGATTCGTTAAGCAATGGTTCCCCCATGCCCATAAAAACAACATTAGATATTCTCCTGTCGTAATCTTCAAGATAATTCTTTGCAATCAAGACTTGGGCTATAATCTCATGATTTTTTAGGTTACGATTAAAGCCCTGAAAGCCAGTTGAACAGAAAGTACAAGCCAATGAGCAGCCTACCTGAGAAGAGATACACAAAGTCCCTCTATCTTTTTGAGGTATGTAGACAGTCTCAATATGATTTTCTTCACTAAGCTTTATTACCCACTTGACAACCCCATCCTTTGATTGACTCAAAGAGACAACCTCAGGCATATTTAACGATGCTATTGAGTCAAGCTTTTGCCTTAAATCTTTTGAAAAGTTATGCATTTCACCAAAGTCCTTAACACCTTGGTGATAAATCCACTGCATAATTTGTTTTGTTCGAAACGGTTTCTCATTTAAATCAGAAAAAAATTTCTTAAGCTTACTTTGAGTCAGTCCTAGTAAGTTTTGTTTTTCTATCATAAGAAAGTATCTCTTTATTTAGTTATCTAGTTCTTGGACAGACGCCATCATCACCAAAGAAGTATGCAATTTCAATTGCAGCATTTTCTTGAGAATCAGAGCCATGAACAGCATTTTCATCTAACGATTCTGCAAAATCTGCTCTTATTGTTCCCGCTTCAGCCTCTTTAGGGTTAGTAGCCCCCATTATCTCACGATGCTTTGCAACAGCATTTTCACCCTCAAGAACTTGAACCATCACTGGACCAGATGTCATAAAACTTACTAAATCATTAAAAAAAGGCCTGTCCTTATGAACGGCATAGAACCCACCTGCCATTGCATCATCCAAGTGAATCATTTTTGATGCGACAATCTTAAAACCAGCACTTTCAAAGCGTGAATAAATTTGGCCAATTACATTTTTAGCTACAGCATCTGGTTTAATTATAGATAGAGTTTGTTCCATGGATAAATCCCCAATTATTTAAAAAGGCGGTATTTTACCATGCTAATGTATATTTCTTTTAATTAGAGAGAAAAATGAAAGCTATTGTTATTAATAAAAAAATTAATCAAAATTACTTTTTTTTAATGATTTCATCCGCCTGTAATAATCAAACAAATCAAAGCCTCTAAAATAAGCACTAGCAATTGGTAAAAACCATGGCTTTCCATAATAGTAGGGTCTTGTTTCGAGCGGTGTTTGCTCAAAAACAGACACCCTTTGACCTGGATTTAATATTTTAAGCGCAGCTTTATGGCCCAAATATGGAGCCATCGCAACACCGTTTCCGCAATATCCAAGCGCTGAGTAAATGCCGTTATTTGAACTGAGATTTGGTAGCTGACTAAAACTGAAACCCGTAAATCCTGTCCAGCAATGACTAATACCAACCCCCTCCAAAGAAGGAAAAATTTCAGACAACATTTTTTTAAGTGTTGGCAGAGCGTCTTCAGCACTCATTGCATGCATTGCAGCGCGGGTACCCAGCATGATTCTTTTTCCACAAGGGGTGGCGCGATAATAGCAATAACGCTTTCGAGTTTCAACCATACAGTGACCTCCTGGTAAAAGCAATTTCACCCTATCTTCACCTAAATCAATAGTTGTAATAATAAAGCTAGGAACAGGTAACACACGCCTAGATAAATACTTTGAAAGCTTAGAACGAGTGTATCCATTGGTCGCCATTAATACGTCCCTGCATTCAATTGAGGAATCAGAGGTATGGACGGTAAACAATGAGTCTTTTGAGTTTGATTTTTTAATAACTTTTATAGCCGGTTTATTTCCAAAAACCATTGCACCTGCATTGATTGCAAGTTTCAATAATCCATAGTGAAATTTACGAGGCTGAACGGCTCCATGATCCTCATAATACTGGCCTCCAAAATATAAATCAGTTTTAATTGACTTCTTTAACACATCTGAATTGACCATTTGAGAATTAAAATCTTCAATAACTTTTAATTTATTCAAATTATTAGACATGTCTGTTTGGTTTTGAGGAAGCCATGAGGTTCTGAGTCTTCCACATATTTGAAGATCACAATCAATCTGATTTTCTTTAATTAAATTAGTTGTATAAGCAAGTGAGGCATTCGCCTCTTTATGAAGATTTGATGCTATTTCTGAGCCATATTTTTGCTGCGCATGGTCGTTAGAAACTTTATGGCCTGAACCCAACATGCCGCCATTTCGGGTACTGGCTCCAAATCCAATATCTTCAGCATCCAAAACAATAACTTTTTTACCATTATTTGCCAACGTTAAGGCGGCACTTAGGCCTGTATACCCGGCACCTACAATAACAACATCTGCACTTTGAGGAAGCTCGTTATTGTTTTTGAATCGTGGCTGGCCTTCCCACCAATAAGGAGTGTACTTAGTCATATTAAGAATTATATATTCATTCAAAAAAAGTATATCAAGCTTTATCAAGTAAGCAACTATTATTTCCTGAATGGACAAGACATAAAGCCTGGCTTTCTAGAGGAAAACTCAATTGATTAATTGAAAAGCTGCCTTTTACCGATGACAAAGATTTAATAATTAGTGAGTTAAAAGGTGTAATTAGAGATGTTGAAACAGCAATTAAAGATTTGAATGATTCTAGTGAAGGCGAACAAAATTATTATGGAGATTTAGAAAAAGAAAAATAATTTTGATTTTTTTTAGGATGTGTTATGAATAAAAAAAAGGCGCCATAGGCGCCTTTTCAAAGAGACAATATAACTTGATTAGTTACATGCGTCTTTCAATGCTTTACCAGCTTTGAATGCTGCCACATTAGAAGCTTTAATTTGAATAGTAGCTCCTGTCTGAGGGTTACGGCCAGTACG